>JACCDS010621072.1_pt1 | contig 43315 bp, 38 predicted proteins | sample 7446441 | NCBI WGS metagenome assembly JACCDS01 (sample SAMN15323445, study PRJNA562643) | freshwater metagenome | isolation source: river surface water | place: USA:Blue River Watershed | collected 2017-08-17 | reverse complement strand
TTCGAAATTCTGTGATCTGTATCTTCAAATGACTTTCCCCACTGCCCAAAGAGGCAAATCCGTATTTTTTGAGTTGCGCTACCAAATTTCTTTCTGCTTCGGCCAAGGTGAGACCACTCAACATGATCTTCCCCCCATACGGAATCACCACAGAACCGTTGTTGCCCACCACAACATTCATGGTTTGTTCTTGCAAACCGTAGATACGGATCGACAGCCTATCATTGGGACCTAAAATATAGCCTGCGGTGGGTGCCAAATTCAAGCTGGGTGCGAATCCTTGGATGTTACTTTCGAACAACTCTTGGCCATAAATGGCCACTGTTGACTGCAACACATTTTCTGAAACCCCTTTTTTCTTTGCATCGGCTGTATCCGATTTTTTCAATGGACCCTCCGTTTCTTGGACTTGAGAGCGCTTGATATCATCCAAATTCAAACCCCTCGCACGCGCCATGGCTTCCAAATCCGCTTCATTAAAACCTTGTTTTTTGGCGGTACGCAACACTTCCTCCCTTTGAGAAGAAGTCAATTCCTTCACATTGATATTGCTCAGATCTTTTCCTAACCAACCTTGACCTTGAATTTTGGTAAATACCAAAAGAAAGTAAAAAAATATGAATATCCTCTTATTTGACACAACAAATCAAAATTACAACAATATATTCGACCACCGCAAAAAAAATTAAGCACCCCATTTTATTAATATCCTAAGGCTATTGGACCAAAAGGTTAGTGACTCAATGTTAATATTTAGCACTGTATTAAACAGCATTTTGGTTTAACGATTTGCAGAAAGCTTCTTTGGCTTATGCCCGTTACCTAAATGTTTTTTTGATTATATTATTCGATATAGGTCTGAACTCTTTCATATAGTTCATGACCTGTATCGCAAGAATTGAGGTGGATTTAAAAATATTTGATAGTTTTCCAAAATCGTTTGATCCAAATATTGTTTGTTGCACCTCCTTTTCCAACAATCTATATTTTGTTTCTTTTTCCCTCCAGATTGTTTGTAACACTTGATGTTTTATACTGGAATTCTTGGTCTGAATTGATAAATTCTGGCACTCTATTTTCTGCGATGGCGGCCTCAAGAACATCCATGCACCAATGTTTACTCATAGAGTTGCTGATGCTCCAACCTATGATTTTTCTGCTGTATACAATAATATAATTTGTCAAGAACATAAAGTCTCTAGCCACAGGAATATAAGAAAGGTTATAGCACCACGCCTGATTCTTTCAGTTGATTTTTAAGCCCCTCTACAAATAGAGTTTGATTTATGTTCTTTGAGCACTTTTAGTAAGAATCTTTCTGCGAAAAATGGTCCGTTGGCCAATCAAATTAAAAATCCTTCTTACACAATTTATTCATACTGTATAGTCGCGTTGATGTACCCAATCTAAGATATAAAGAACCTCCTCTGTTATATCACTTGTTATGTGTTTATCCATCAACAACATCATCCTTCAGATTCACAGGCATTTCTGGAATTAGCCCATAGTTTAACGAAATGCGCGGAATGCAAAGCAATCTGCATTGTCTGCGCAGTGACAATGTAAATGGGAATAGTTTGACGGCTTCCATTCACTCTAGTGTATCCCAAATTTTGTTGCAATTTTTTTTTAAAAAAGTCTAGCTCCAATTCGCCCTTGCCAATTTGGGCATAGAATTTCTCTACAGGCACTTCTGGCTCTCTAATTTACGTACCCTGAACGTTTTTAAAGCAGTGGATAGTTTTCCAAAAAGTCTGTTTTCAACCTGGAAATGGCCACAACACTAACTTCCAATTTCTGTAACAACTGTGCCAGAGTGTGTCGATTTTTAGCCCCTAAGTTGAAAACTTCCGCCTTGAAGTCAAGTGTAAATTTGCTTCGGGCTTGTTTGATCATTTAGTTTAGTCAAATGAAATGATTTTTTAACTACATCTCTAGACCAGGAATCAGGGAATCTTCTAAACAGTGCGCTTTTTGGGAAAAAGGATATGTCTTGAAAACTACAATTAATGACAGTTTACAATTGTAACAAGTGGTTATATTTTCACCGTTTAATCTACGAGAAGTTATCAAAAAAGCCATTTCCTTAGTGAGAAACACCAACTTTTCTGATAACTAACCAAAATGTTCTCCAAATTATCCAGATTTGCAGCTTTAGAGATTTATTTCGTTCGTAATATCTCTCACATGCGACCTTTTTTGTTAAAGTCACAAAATCCCTTCCATTAATTTGCGCTAGCCCCGTTAAACCCGCTTTTCCCTTTATATTATTAACAATCCTTAGCGTAGTCAACTCAGCTTCATTTGGCATTATTGGTCGCGGGCCAATGAAATTCATATCTCCTTTCAAAATATTAATAAGATTTAACAATTCATCTATGCTGTATGATCTCATAAATTTAGACCATTTAGTCGTGTAATAATGAGGATTTTTCAATGATGACGTGGGCACGACAGGAGCAGATTTTTTCATCGATCTGAATTTGTAGAATAAAAAAATCGAATCCCCACGAACCGTTCTACTCTGCATAAAAATTGGACTACATCTGAGATCCAATGCCGTGATAATGAAAATGGCAAGTAAAATTGGAGATAATACAATAATCAATAAAAGAGCGAAAAACTGATTCATAAAATGCAAAAATAATAACAAATAATTATTCATCTAGGTTTCATTGTCAACATCACTCCAATTTTTTGCAGATAAACACTAAAAGTTTGTTTAAAGTTGTTGACGTTGCCACCATATTGTAAAATGTATGAATCTCTTGTGCCTATTTTTTTATATTTAGGTTTGACACATCTGAATAAACAGGAGTTATGAGTGTACAACGACAATTTCTATAAACTATTTTAAATATTAAGAGTTACTGTTTCCAACATCTCCAATGAAATCTTTTTTCTATCAAAGGATCGAGACATTTCCAAACATCCTATTTCATATTTATGGTATAAATTATCGTCTATAATTAATTTGCATTTTTCAACAAAATCTTTTGAATTCTCTGGTTCAAAACAGAGTCCTGCGTTATATAATTCCACTAATCCTTTTGCCTCTCCTTCAAGTCCCAAAAGAATTGGCTTGCCTAATGCAGCAGCTTCAAAAATCTTACTCGGAATAACTGATTTGAATGTATCACTTTTCTTTAAGTTTACTAAAGCTACATCAATCATGGAGAGATACCTAAAAACATCGTTTTTTGAAACGAACGGCAAGAAAGTTGCATTTATGAGTTTTAACTCGTCAGCCTTGCGCAAAAGGTTTTGTTTTTCAGCGCCGTCACCAATAAATAAAAAGTGAACTACCGGTAGTTCTTTTTGTAGAATTACTAAACTGTCCAAAACGAAAGACAAACCATGTGCCATGCCGTGGGTCCCTATGTACGCAATAACTTTTTTTTCTTTGAGTATACTATGTTGATTTAAAAGATCTTGATCCTTATTACTCGGAATAAAATTGTCCAATATTACGCCATTTTTGTGTACAAATATTTTATTGGGGTCTATTTTCTTACCAATTAAATTTACTTTAAACGCATCTGTTACTACGATTATTTTTTTCGCTGATTTATACAAACGAACCTCAATCCACTCTAAATAATTGTATAGTAAGCTTTTATTCATAGCACCGACAGCAGCAATAGATTCGGGCCATAGATCACGGACTTCCATCAGCCAAGGTTTGCTTTTCATTAATGACAACCAACGTCCAGCAATTGCAGTAAAGAATTGAGGAGATGTGGCTATAATAATATCAGTTCTAATAAATAATCCTACGAAAAAAGCCATTATTGCATATGAAATATAATCTAAAATCCTTTTCAAAAACCCGTGGTTGGCTGTAATATAAGACCAAACTCTTATGATACGGATGCCATCCTTAACGTCAGTTGATAAAAATTTATTATTATATCCAGGGAAAACCTTACCATTGGGAAAATTGGGAGCACAAGTGATTACAGTGACGATATACCCTTTTTTAACCCATTCTCGCACATGCTCATATGTCCTAGTTGCGGGTGCGTTCATTTCAGGTGGAAAATTATCCGTGAGAAATAGAATTTTTTTTATTTTATTCACTTGCATAATAAATATTGCAGTCTAAGTACTGTAATTATAAATTAGACTTGATTCGAATTTTCAATTTGTCCAACTAAATTTAACCAAATTCTCAAATGGGGTGATTCCAGTTATTAATAAACAATTATTATTTTTGATGAGCCCGAATTCGTCGTGATAAGTAGTTGATAAAAGTGAAGCATGAAGAATAGAAGTAAATTTCACCTGTATGTCTGCAGAAAGTAACAATACAAAGCCATTCAAATCTTTAATAATTTGCACATCTGGATGTAAGTAATATCTCAGATCAACATAATTTCCATTTCCTGAAACTTGGTCTATAACTTCAATCTGACCTTTTCTTATTTTCCAATTTCTTTTATGAATAGGGTTATTACGTAAATGTTTATAACCATTATGCTCAGCAGAAAATTCGATGTGATTTTTATCAGTTTTTCTATATACCTCACTTACGATCGCTCTGCGTGCAACTCTAAAACCCGACCAAACCTCTGAGGAACTTTGGCCATCAACTTCTAAAGTAGAATGAGCGACTGTACTTCTTTGTCTCAATCGCTCTTTTGACAACCCGTATTCGCTAGTTCCAGAATTTACAATTAGCCTGTGACCTTCTACCGCTAGTTCAAAGGATAAAGTGTCGGCATGAGCATGACCCGGTAGGTAATCTGGACCAACCTTACCAATATCACAAATCAAATGGATATCTTTATTTTTAATAACTGCAAACCCACTTTCTATAAAATGCTTAAAACCATCAGATGAATTCAATTGAATATCTATTCCAATTTTTTCAGAGTATTCTATTAATTCATTATAATTTAATGAAATTCCATTTGCGCAGTCATTGAAATGAGCAAACTCTTGATTGTCATATTTCATATATGACAGCCAATTCATTCCCAACTTATACTTATCAATGATTTTTTCTTTAGGAAAACAAGAAGGCATTAATGAAGAAAGTTGATATAGATCCAAAAGATCTTCCATGGCCAATGAATGATACATAGGACTTAATTCAAAATGCGCCCCATCGTTTAAAAACTGTTCATCCAATTCAGAAATCAATATATTTAGCGCCTTTCGATACATAGACGACTTCCTATTTAAACCAAAGAAAGCACATCCAAAGAGTAAGGCTTTAGCATTTACAAAAAGGTGATTACCTAAAAGATGATATTCCGGCCTTGCGGCTAACCAACGAATTTGATTCCATAAACTCAATTTTGCTGAATCATTTAAACCATCAGTTTTAGAATGCCATTTGATCCAATTAATAATCCTTAATGAGGTTGGATAAGGTTCCCATCCGGTACCCTTTCCAAATGGATTTTCTAAAATCCACTGAACAATAATGCCTTTTTGTTTTTCTATATCATCAATATCATCTGACTTTTGCAACAAAAAATCAAAATAATGTAGATTATATCTCCATAACTTTGATATCGACTTGTTGTCCCACCCTTGCTTAGTGATGCAGTGTGTTTCGTTTAAAAAGGTGAATCTTGTATAATCTTGAGTTATATTGTACTTATATAAAATCTGAATATTTAATCTATTCGCAATTGGAGATCGACTAACAAAAAAAAATATTCGGGGTAAAAAAGAATAAAACTTCCAAACTATTTGCTTAAGTTTTAGGTATTTTATTGTATGATATAATCGGATTATTTTATTCAGCAACTGGAATTTCCTTTAAAACATCTACAATTCTTTTGGCTGTATGACCGTCCCATTTTTCAGGGATGACACCTTTTTTCCACTGCCCAGAAAAAAGCATTTCTAGTGCGGGTTTTATCGCTTTTGGATCAGTCCCAATTAACTCATTTGTACCTAGATGTACTGTCTCTGGACGTTCTGTATTGTCTCTAAGTGTCATACACGGTACACCCATTACTGTAGTTTCTTCTGTAATTCCGCCAGAATCTGTTATCACAGCAAGTGAATTTTCAACAAGATAATTAAACTCCAAATATCCCAGCGGTTCAATCGTATATAGTTGTTGTTGTCCTATGTTCAAAGACTGCAAAATCTTGGCTGTTCTCGGATGGACAGGAAAAATCAACGGTAAGCAATTAGAATTATTAATAATCTCATCTAATAGTTCTTTTAGTTTTCCTACTTCGTCAACATTGGCTGGCCTGTGAAGCGTCATCACTAAATATTTACTTTTCTTTAAGCCTAACTCATCCCAAAAAATTGGTTTTCTAAATCTCGGTCTTTGTTTTACTAAAGTGTCAATCATAGTATTACCTACCCAAAAAACACGATCCTCAGAAATACCCGTATTCAAAATTGTTTGTGTGGCTTCTAGAGTGGTTGTAAAAAAATAATTAGTTATGGAGTCCGTTACTAAGCGATTAATCTCCTCTGGCATGGTCCAGTCTCCAGAACGTATACCAGCTTCTATATGTGCAACTGAAATATGTAACTTTTGTGCGACTATAGCACATGCCATGGTTGATGTTACATCACCAACCACCAAGCAAAGATCAGATTTTTCTGATAACAATAACTTTTCATAACCAATCATTATGGCAGCGGTTTGCTCAGCTTGCGTCCCTCCACCTGCACCTAGATTTACATTTGGCTGCGGAATGCCCAACTGAACAAAAAAACTATCACTCATATTCTTATCATAGTGCTGTCCTGTATGAATGAGTCTAAACTGGATATCTGTCCCCTTTGCTTGCTCCTCCAAAATAGCATCTATGATCGGAGCAATTTTCATAAAATTTGGTCGTGCTCCAGCTATTAAATCTATTTTCAAAATATTGATTTTAAAACTATATTAAATGTTAATCCAAGTGCCATTTCTTAAACTTTCTATTGCAGCAAAACTAGCCTTGGTCGTATTGATAATTTGATCTATTGGTATGATTTGACTACCACCCTTAGTTACAGATTCTATTAAGAGATTAAATTGACTTTGGTGCCCTTTGTCCTGACCAGAACATGCCGAACTAAAATATTTAAAGCCAAAACCCGTTAATTTTCTCCAATTGTCCATTACTAAAGTTCTCCCCTGATGATATACCTCTACCCTTTCCTTTGAATAAGCCTTTGAACCATTGGCAAAATAGTTGATCACTGCGTTCGTTCCATTTTCATATTTCAGCAGTATTGTTGCGTTATCTGAATTATCCATTGGATGCAAACCCATAGCATTCATACATACTGAAACAACTTGTGATTCCGTCAAAAAGGAAATTAAATCTATAAAATGGCAAGCTTCACCTATAATTCTACCTCCCCCAATCTCCATATCATGAACCCAAACATCGCCAGGGATAAATCCTGCATTCATTGTTGCTATAATATTCATTGGAGAACTATTATTGCCCAAAAGCTCTTTCATTTTGACGGCTAAAGGAGCAAAACGCCTATTAAAACCAACTGTTACAGTTTTCTTAGATTTTTCAATAGCATCAATAATTTGGTCTAGTTCTGTCAGATTAAGGGCTAATGGTTTTTCTACAAAAACATGCTTCCCATGATTCAATGCTTGAACAACTAACGATGCGTGCAGATTGTGCCGAGTTGTTACCATGACTAGATCTACATTTTTATCAATTAAAATAGAACTGTTTTCAGTTGTAGAATTGGCAATATTGTATTTTTTTGCCAGTATTGTCCCTGTTAAACCACCCGAACTCGAAATATATTTGAGTTTTGCTTTTGTTTTTCTAAGGCACGGTAAAATCATGGCTGAGGTAAAGTTACCTGCACCAATTATACCAACAACACCATGACCGCCATGAAATTCATCAGTATTAAGTCTGATTGAGCTATTGGGTTGAGTTGAATTTTTCTCTGGATATTCTAATATAGATGCAATTGATCTTCCGTTATTCATAACGGAATAAATCTCACTATAGTTTGCAAGTGCAATCCTTTCAGTAATTAAACTCTTTACGTCTATTGAATTTGAAGCAATTGCATATAAAATAGTTTCGAAATTCCGCTTTTCAGTCCAACGAACAAAGGGAAGTGGATAATCTTGGCCCTTCTGCTCATAATGTTCGTCATATCGTCCTGGTCCATAAGAACATGACACTTGAAAAGTCAATTCTTTTTCATAAAAATCTGCCCTACTAATATCTAGACCAACAACCCCCACTAAAATAATTCTTCCTCTTTTTCGAGACATTCTAGCAGATTGAGAAATAATATCATTGCTCTTATTGGAGGCTGTAATAATAACAGCATCTGCACCGATACTTCCAGTTGCATTTAATACATAACCAACTTGATCGATACCCACTGAGGGGTTTACCGAGTCTATGCCTAATTTACGGGCTAATTCAACTTTAACGTTATCAAAGTCAAAACCAATGACCCTGCAACCATTTGCTTTTAGTAATTGGGCGGTTACTAAACCGATTAATCCTAAACCAACAACAACTATGGTTTCACCAAAGGTAGGGTTTGCTAAACGAATTCCTTGTAAACCAATCGCTCCAATTACCGTAAATGACGCTTCCTCATCAGAAACGCCTTCTGGAATTTGTACAACTAAATTTTTTGGGACACAAATATATTCTGCATGTGGGCCATTAGAAGCAACTCGATCACCAATTGAGAAGCCTTCAACACCTTTTCCTATTGCTATTACTTTGCCCACATTGCAGTAACCCAAAGGAAGCGGTTGACTTAATTTATTTAAAACCGCATTTATTGTTGGCTTCAATCCATCTGTCTTTACCTTATGAATAACCTCTTTAACTTTATCCGGTTGTTGTTGTGCTTTTTGAAAATAATTAGACTTTCCAAACTCCACCAACATCCGCTCAGTACCTAAAGAAACCAAAGACCTTGTGGTTGCAATTAACAAATGGCCAGATTTTAAACTTGGTGCAGGCACTTCTTCGAGTAACGTCTCTCCGTTTTTAAGATTTTGAATTATTTGAAGCATAATTATAGTAAACTTATTTTCTAATATTTATTTGATGATAAAAACTAATAAATTATGAATATTTTTGATCATCAGTAATTTATTAACTTCGTTTTATTTATCTAGTAAGCTAACTGATTTATCTAAAATTTTTAATAATGAAGTTAATTATCTATTTGTAAAAATTGATTACATTGTCCCACAACTATCCAAATTCCTATGATTGTACCCAAAATAGCCTGTTAACTTGGATTCCTAAAGGTTTACAGTAATAATCTCTTTAGTTTTTTTGGGGTGAATCTTTTGAATTCAGATTCTCATTTTTCATCAAACCGACTCTTTCATAGTAATAGGAATCTAACTAAGATGTTTATTGACCATGTTTTATAACTAAACTATAACAGCAATAAAATACAAAAAAAAGAAAGCTATATTAAAAAAAAGTACGCCATATACAATTTTTCTATTAAAAAATTTCCCTCTATACGAATCTACCACGATATAAGTAACAATAACAGGAAAAAACTTGCTAAAATGACGTAATGCCTGTCCATATTGACTTGTACTCATAGCAAAAACTGAAATGACTACAAAAAGGTAAAAAAACTCCTTTTTAAACTTCGTGTTTATTAACGAATTAAACAAAAATAGTATTCCAAGAAAAGATGCAATCGTCGATTTGTAAAAATTCAAAGGGAATGATATTGCCTCTCTTTGATAAAAAAATGGTTTGAATAAAAAGTAGAATAAAGATTCTAACAAGAAATAAATATAAGATCCTAATGAACTAAGTTGACGTTCAGCTCTGTAGGAGCCATCTAAGGTATGACCCAAACCTCCGACTGTTTGTTGAGTCAAATAATTAATATCTTTCATTTGCTCTGTATTCATCGAAAATTTGTAAATGGAAACTCCATTTAAGTAAATAAATCCGAAAATTGGAACAACAAACAAAATTATATATAGTCTCCAAACACTGTTACTCGTGATGAAAATATCCATGACACTTAACAAAACCAGGACTATAAAACCACCATGAAATAGTGTAAGAATTACGGCATATGACAACATGAAGCCATATTTGTTTTTTGATAATGAATGAAAAAATCCTACCAAACAAAACACAATGGGTGTTTCACGAAGAATCATAGGCACAAAATAATGACTCAAAAAACTAGTAACAATTACTGTAAAAACAACCCGCTCATACTTACTCGCTCCAATCAACCTAATCAATTCAATTATATAAATTAATGTCATGAAATAAATAACAACATGTAATGACAAAATTAAATGTATTTTATCATCTGAAAATCTGAATAGAATGCTAATTATTAACGAGTAAAACTCAAATAAATAATCGTTAATATTTAAAATTATGTACGTAATCGGTATTTGGTCAAAATATTTAACTTGCTGCATAAAATATTCGGAATCTGAAACAATAAGTGGTGAATCCAACTCGAAAAAATGCACGAATGTAAAAATAGAATTGACACCTATTGCCAATAAAATCGGATATCTTAATGAATAATACAACCTTAACATTAAAAATGTCATAATTAAATATACTAATACAATCAACATCATAACACCTTACAATTGACGCAGTCTAATTGTCATAAATACAATTGAATTAATTTGTTTTTATGTTCGCAAAAGCGAAAAAATCAAAAATCGCTTATTTTAACAATAAATTCAACTTTCCAGACTTTGTTAATATCGGTTCTTGTATTTCTTCAAAATCAAATTGGATATTAACACTGGTGCTGTCAAATAAATCGCAAACCATTCTATTCAATGGCAACTTTTTATCCGCTCTACATACATATAAAATAGTCGCGAAACCAGGTTTAAGTTGTTTTACCTGAACAAAGGAAGTAAAATCGAATAAAAGATGATGCCTTCCAAAAATCAACCCAGTCAGTGGAATCCGATTGTGATTTATATCTAAGACAAACTCACCGCTACGACCTTCGTTTATAGTGAATGTCCTTAATATTCCACTTTCATCAAAATGACAATTTTCAATAAAATCACCCGTATTATATCGAATAAATGGTGATGAGAAGTTGTAGTATGAACTACCTATTAACTGTGATTTTCCATTTGTGTCATTTACAGCTTCAACCCAACCATAGCTTTGCATTGGAAAATACAAAAACTTCTCTTCCTTTTCGTAGGCTAATACGCATCGTTCTGTATGACCATACCAAGATAAAGTTTTTGCTCCAAATACTGCTTCAATTGTATTCCTGAAATGAGGATGGGGAAATTCTGAATTTAGAAAAACTGCTTTTATTGTTCGTGATAAAATCACATGTAAATCTGGCGCATTGGCTTGAATTTGTATTGCAAAAGAGTATAAAGCGCTAGGATATCCGTGCAAAAAGCGAATGGAATACTTTTTTAAGATGAGACGCAATTCACAAATAATCTGCTCAGGTTGAGTATATATATTCACCATAAAACTATTCCTTACAAAATCATAGACAATCGATCTGCCATCTTTATTACCTATTCCAATAAAAACCAATTTGACATCAGAAACTTGAAAGCCATGTTGCTGCCAGATGTGATGTATATGAGCCCACTCGGTTCCCATAAATGAACTTTGAATATAAAAATCAAGCGGGACACCAGACGAACCTCCTGTATTAGTACGATAACGATCGGATTGAATAGCTGAACGATACTCTAATTCAATCTGGTTTAATTCAGTTTTTGACATTACTGGTATTTCTTGTAAGGATTCAAAATACCGCAGTTTCGATGGATTAAAGTGTTTGTCGGAATAGAACTTCTGGTAAAAAGGAATATTATTAAAAGAAAAATCAATTACTTTTTTGATACGCTCATAAATAAAGATCTGCCTAGTTTTGTAATCTAATTGTGCATAATGTTCTATGTCATTTTGGCGCTGACGGTATGTTGGCCCTATTCCAGGCCGGTAGCCATAGGGCAACATCGACAGGTATTTCCCTATTCCGGGAGGTATATTGCGTAAATTATGTTTGGCCCAAAGTAATAAATTCATTAAACAAAAATTGGATTAAGTACAAAATCTATATCATATTGTCGAGCATTTACACGACAATTTTCTTGGTATCGAATCCAATCTGGTGGCGATTCCAGCAAAGAAATCAATTTTTGGTACAATATTTCGGGTCGCGCATCAGTTATCAAAAATCCATTGTAACCATCACGAATAATGTCCGAATTGGACTTCCAGTCTGTAGTTAAAATAGGCACTCCTGCAATAAAACAATCAATGAAAACACCCGGAAATCCTTCGCCATAATGACTCGTAGGTAAAACCATAAGTTGATATTCCGACAGTTTTTCATACGCCCCTGAATCGCCATAAAAATCAAGGATGCCATTATATTGAATTGCTGCTTCGCTTCGTATTGCATTCATGAACCGCCCTTTTACCTCATCCCCCACTGGACCATAAATATCCAATTGTATAGAATGTTTTTCGAGGAGTTTTTTTACCACCTCTATTAAAACAAAAATGCCCTTTGATTCAATTACCCTCGAAACATAAACTAATCGAAAACTCATTTGCTTGGCTGCAGTTGCTAATTTTAATTTGCCTACAATAGGTTTAAAATTGGGGAGCAGGCTAACATTTTGTAGTCCGCTTTCTTTCAGGCTATTTTCCAATTGGGTGGTCTCAACATAAATATGAGAAATACGGCGCAGGATATCTGGCTTGATTGCACCTGACTTAACTAGATCGGCAATAGTACCGCCAATTACAAAATACCTTACCTCCTTTTTACCCCACCCTAACAACGTAAGGATTTTAAATATGTATAATGCAGTATGGGTAGCTGCCGAAACCAGCAAATCCGATTTTCGAAAAGCAAGCACCCAAATCAAAGAAAACATCAAAAAAGGATTTTGTTTCATTCTAACCGTATCCATCACTTGTATGTCCATGCCGAGCTTTTTCAAATACTCAATAAAATAAATATTCTTGATGGTTTCGCCACCATGCCCTCTCTTAGTCTTGGTACAGCCACCAATGAAGATTATTTTTTTGGAATGCATTTTTTGGAATGAAAGGATTAATAATCTATGTTTTTAACGTATGCAATTGATCCTCCAAATCCGATACATTTGGCTGGGATACCAACCATCACAGATTTATCAGCAGCATCCTTTGTCAAAACGGCATTGGCTCCTATCGCAACATCATTTCCCACCTGAATCCCTCCAATTATTTTGCATCCGGGTCCTAAGTAAACCTGATCACCTAACAGAGGGCTACCGGCATGATTTCCGTCATTTTTTTTGCCAATTGTTACACTTTGACTAACGTTACAATTGCGTCCAATTACGGCATCGTCATGAATAAAAATGCCTGAATAATGTGAAATATAAAAACCGGCACCAATTTTTGTTTTATAACTGATACCGATGCCAAGCCGGTATTGATAATGCCGCAACACAAGTCGGCTGGGCGCGAAAAAGAGGAATTTAAGAAGTGGGTGGGATGCAACATAGGTACATGTGCGCATCCAGAAAATGTATTTAAACCCTTCTCCAATCAAAAGTAATTTGAGTAAGCTAAGGGAATCCGTTTTCTTTGTATATCTATACAAACTCGATTGAACCAGAAATTTATATTCTCTGAATGTCATTACAAGTCTTTTAATTTTTTTGACGGTATGCCTCCATAAATGGCATTTCCATCCAATTTACCTTTGACCACCGAATTGGCTGCTATGATCACATTTGAACCGATTTCGGAACCAGCTAAAATGGTCACCTTGTCACCTATCCACACCTGATCCCCAATTTTAACAGGTGCCATGGTATAACCTTCCATTTCCATAATGCCGTTTTTCATTTCGCAGCGATGGTCGTGGTCGAGAATACTCACAAATCGTGCGATAGTAACCTTTTTTCCGATACTGATTTGATCGTGTACCACAATACGCGAATATTCGCTCATTGACAGATTTGTGCCTATTTCCAATTTTCCTTTGGCAATAATTTCGATGTGATTACCCAAAATCATCCCTTCACCAATCTGAACTTGAGCCCCGGGATAAGAAAAGTACAAATGGGTATCGTTCCCAACCAAGCCTTTTCGGCAAGCCTTAAAAGTATTGATATATCGAAGTCTGTAAATTAAAAATCGCAGAAAAGATCCTAATTTCCATAAGAGGCCGTTTTTCATAATTCTGAAATAAAACGTTGTAATATTTTATTGGCACCAAAAAGTTCCATTGCAAGGTTTCTGTTGTAATTTCCTATCTCCTGCTTTTGAGCCGGTGTTAACGCCAATGCCCAAGAAATCGCTTGCACCATCTCATCCGGCCTCGATATCTCAAAAATATATCCGTTGACACCATTCTGAATCCACATCGCCAAATCTGAGACATTGGATGCAATGATTACTTTCCCATATACCATTGCCTCGCAAATAACATTCGGAAATCCTTCATAGGATGATGCCAATAATATGAAATCGGCTTGCTCGTAAACGGACTTAACATCCAAAACAAAATCATGGAGTTGAATCTCGTCTAATAAATTCAACTCTCGAATGCGATTCAAGGCTGCAAGGTAAATGCCCGACTGTGGGCCGGGCTTGCCATTTTCCAAAAATGCATGACCATACCAATTCAACCGAAAATGGAAATTTTCGGTCTTGAGTCGGTGACAAACCTCAATGACCAGATCTATATTTTTTTCCTTTCTGAAATTTGCCAACACATGAATCTGCGGCACAGTATTTTTTGCCAATTCGGAAGTCTGTTCGGGCAATGGTACCATGTTGTATATTGGAATAATTTTACTACTCAAAAAGGGAAATTGAGCCGTAATACAATTTGCGTTGATTTGACTGTTTGTAACCACCTGATGTGCCAGTCGATGCAATTGCATTCTGAAACTTGTAAACCTCGTAACAGGCAATACAAAACCGGCCCTTTCAGAAACAATAACTTTTGCCTTCGAAAAAGGCCGAAACAAAGTAGCCAATTCATTCAGGAGGTTTGGAACATTCAAAAAGCTGATAACTTTATCGGGGTTTATTTGGTTCAGGATACACACAAAATGATAAAGCCTTGCTACATTACATTTGCCGGGCAATATCAGAATCTGAACCGCATTGTCGGGCACCAAAAGTTGTATTCTGTGAATGGGGTGTAAAAGCACTAGGGTTACATCATGACCATCACGATAAAATCCAGCAACAAGATGTGACATCTGCTTTTGAGCACCCCCGACATTTAAACTGTCAATAAAGCAAACAAGTCTCATGCCAACAACTCCGTTATAAACGCATCTACCTGTTGAGGCATTTGTTTTAATTGATTAAAATAATTCTGCTGCCCTTCGGCAGCCAAGGATCGATAATAGGTAGGTTGTTCCAATACCTGGCCGCACGCCTCGGCCAGACCTTCCATATCCCAGTCAATTGACAAGTATGTCTCACCGTTACGAAACACATCGGGCCAAGTTTGCATGTGACTGCAATCGGGTTTTATCAATAACGAACCGAAGTGAAAGGCTTCGAAATCACGGTGACAGATTTCGCCCCATCCGAAAGGACTCAATACTGCCAATATTTTTTTCATTTCCTGGTTGTAATCCGGCTGTGAAATCCGGCCGGTCATAAGGCCATTTATTCCTTTAAGATTCTCGAGCATCAGTTTTCTTTGAAATCCGATGCTAGGTGTATATGCTGCATAACCAAAACGAGCTTGAATGGCCTTATTTTTGGGCTCTAAGTTCTTTGGAATCTGTGACAATCGGGGATAAAACGGATTTTTTAACATGTTGAATGGAGGCCCGGAAAGTACATAAGCCATTTTACGCTTCAACTTCTGCTTTGGATAAGCAGCAGCACCAATATTCCAGAACAACCTTAATTTGGATAGTAAGTCTGGGTGCTCGAGTGCGGCACGGTTATCAGGCCGAGGGTCTGAAAGCCCGTATCGCTGCCGGTAATACTCGGAAAAATGCTGTCTACCATATGCAGGTTTTAAATATTGTGATCGATCGATGAGTAACTGCTTTTTATAGTACAAATCGACATGGGCAATCAACTCCACATGTAGGCTATCTGCTCCGTCACTGTCGTCGAGAAATACCAGTTTTAAGTATTTCTTTTTTAAGGAATTGAGCAGGGCTATATTCTGGTCTTCCGCATCATAATTTCCCTTAAAAATACCCATCACCACCAACACTTCATTGTGGTCTTTTTCTAGGCAAAACCGAATGTTGTCCGTAAAGGTCAAAGCATTGGCATGTGGCGATTGTAATAATGGGAAAAAGGCGTGAAAATAGGCCTGTGGATTTGGACGATACAGAATTGTAATCATATCTTCAAAAAATCTACAATCTTTGATGCTCGCGATTTCCAGGAAAATTTGTGCTCCAAATCAGCCTTTGCCCCTGAAACCAGAGCAGCGGCCAAGTTTGGATCTCGATATACCTGATCAATGGCGCACTGCCATTCCTGTTTGTTGTTGTGCACTGCCAGCAAACAGTTATGACCGGGAACTAATACTTCGCGCAACACAGGTAAGTCAGAACAAATAAAGGGCTTGTGATACGACATGTATTCAAATATTTTTAGCGGCGACATCCAATTTACAGTGTTACTGCCTCCATTTACACTAACACTTGACTGATAAGGAGCCAACAACAAATCAAAATTGATGGCGTAGTCTGCTACCTCATTGTGGGGCTTAAAACCATAAAAGAACACATTATGCAGACTGCTGGCAAACTCTTTCCAACGTTGGATGTCTTTTTCCGCACCCCCAATCAGGTGAAATCCTATATCAGTATTATCGGCGGCTAAGTTTATCACTAAATCAATGCCCCGCCCGTCGTACAAATGCCCGATATAGCCGATATTCTTGGCAAAATTACCAATGAGGGGTTTCGATTGTTTGCTGTCGAGAAGGATATTGGCTCCATCGCTAAGCACTATAATTTTTTCAGTAAAAGTATGTTCTGCCTCTACGATTAAGTCTTTCAGGGCCTGGGTAATCAATACCAAACCTTTCAAATTGGTTCGTCTATACATAGAAACCTGAATCCAACGTAACATAGAATTGCTTTCGAGTGGTGCATGTCTTTCAATTATAACAGGCTGCTGACCAACAAACAATAAAAATAAATAATCATGAATGAAACGCACAAAATTAAGTTCAGGTTTTAGCGCACGAACTTTAATAGCTGCAAAAAACAAGAATATATAGGATTTTAAAATCGGAAGACCGCTGGAATATACAGGTATTACTTTCACCGCTTTATTCACGCCAAAATTGGTATAGAATAAATTGACGTCATAGGCCTTAATGGTATGGTCGGGCACCAGCAGGCTTACAACATGACCATTTGCATGAAAGGCATTACACATGGAGGCAATATTCACAGCATAAGCCGCCCGGGAGCTAATATCACCATTGGTTATATAACAAATTTTCATTCAAAAATTATAAATTCAAGTAATAAATAAACAGGGTACACGAAACAACTAGGGTTACTGGAAAAGCAATCGGAAAACGCACCGCTTCATATACCTTATTGGATGATCGCGTTTGTAAAACAAATAGTAAGGAATACGCTATAAATAATGAAATGGCAAGTGACATTTCTTGAATGTGTTGTCGAAGAAGAAAAAAAGTCCCAACAAATACCGCAAGCGCCATCAGATAATTCTTTAAGTGCAAAACAGTTTTCGAAGTAATATTGATGCCGATATTGGAAATGCTGCTGAGAATCAGAAAGGCATTTGCCCCCAGAATAAATGGAAGGTATGGAGCCGAACCCAAATAGGATTCGTTTGATACAACTAAAATAATTTGTGTCGAAAACAAGCAAATACCACCTTCTATTACCATCAGAAATACACTCATATAAGTTAGCAAAGCCCGAAACTTCTCACCAGAATTTTTATCCTTGTAACGGGCCATTGAAAAGGGCCCCCATGACAGCTGAAACGCCCTATTGGCAAGAGTTACCAAACTGATAATGCGATAGCAAAAAGCATAAAGACCGGCGGAGGCGGCCAAAAAATAATTGTTCATTAGGTAGCGTTCGGTAAATGAAAAAGCCACCCCAACCAAACTCACCATCGAAAAAGGCAATCCAAAGGCAAACAGCTGTTGAAAAATTGGTATTTTGAAAAGTAGTCGCAGGTGATTTCGGATGAGCCATAGGGCCAGCGAGGCAAATAGCATGTTGAATATCAGAAAGGCTGCAAAATAAGACCATAGACTCAACTCAAACCACTTCCCCATTGCAATGACACTCAATGCAAAAAGCAATGGGTTGAACATTGCCACGCCAACATAGGCCATACGCTTGAATTCATATTTAAATACCCCGATACAGAAAGAATTGATAAAAATGAAGGGTATGTTCAGAAACACAAACAACAACATACTGCGATCTATGGATTCACCAAAATAGGCAGCAGCGCAAGCCTCATGAAAAATCATCAGCAGGCTCAAAACCAGAAGAGTAAAGCCCAAGCCATAAAAAAACGCGGTGCTTACTAGCTCTTTCCGTTTATAATCCGCATCATTGAAGTACCTTGCTAGTGCGGTATCAGAGCCAACAAACAGAAAGGGCACAATGAAATTCAACATCACAATAAAGCCGTCAATGATTTTGAATTCGGCCGGCGTGAATGCAGAGGTGATAATCGGAAGTGTAAAAAATGCAATCAGCTTGCTCAACAGCAAAAAACCGCCATAAAAAACCGAGTCCTTAAATAAGCTCTTAAGCACTCTTTTCTTTCAGAATTTGTTCAAACAGGTTTCGAATCGATTCAGCCAATTTCAAACCATCATATTGAAGGTACCAAGCCAGCGATTGCTCAGCACACTCGCGCAGGGCTTTGGGACTGGTATAAAAGGTCTTGAAAATATCCGCCAACTCATCAAACTTGTTTATTTCGATAAAGGGAGGTACGACATGACTGGTATTTTTTTCGTACAGCATTTTCTGCTCCATCGAAATAGAGTTGATCAGCGGAACGCCAGATGATAGGAATTCCATGGCTTTTCCACCCCAGTAACCAACGCCAATATCTCCAATGCCCAATGAACATTTTTGAATAATCTGCATGATGATCCGACGGGGCGTAATTGGAAACCACAATACCTGTTTGCCAATACCCAATTCTGAAATAAGTTGTTTGGAAAAGGCAACCTGCGGGCCGTATTCAAACAATACTAAAAGTGCATTGTCTGCTTTCTCTTCCTGAATCAACCTCGCAAAAGCTTCAATGACCTTATTGTTTGCATTGTTGTTGATAAATGGAATCATCTTCAATTTACTGCGCAGGGTTTGCTTCCATAAATGCCTCCCCAAATGACAAATTACAAAATCGCTCCTTTCCATCCGAGCCATTCCATTTATGTACACTGAATGCAAAATGGCATTGGAAGGAATGTTTTCAGGGTATACCATCGGCAAACCCAGATCAACGGTTTTTACGCCAGTTTTGCGAATCATGTTTAAAGTAATGAGTCGGTAATCTGAATTAATCATACAAGCTGCTTTTCCAATGCTTTTCTGCTGCAATTGATTAAAGCGATTGGTTTGTATGGCCAATTTAGGCTTGCGCCAAGAAAGATTCTCTCGGCAATACTCAATTCCGGTTTTATAGGCCCAAAATACATCGAGGTAAATACCAATGCGCGACAAGTAAGCCGGCGTTGGACCAGAACCCATTAAAATATCGAATCCCTGAAGCGCCTGTTTTACCTCGTGCTCGGGATAATTGGCATAGGTATCGGTATAGCCATAATAGGTAAAGGGCAATACATGTATATAGGGCTCCCATCTTTCCATTTCCCAAGAGTCGTTATCTGGAGTAAAATGGTTGTACTCATCTATGTAACTGAACAAATGTGCATCTACACCCATATCCCGCAAGTAGCGGAGTAGAGCAAAATAGTTGTTGTTCATATTAGATATTAAAGCCACTTTCATTTTACTTGTTTTAGATTATTTTTTGCCAATTCTTGTTTACCTCATTTTTCCGTGCTACGTCAATTGGTGAATTCATAAATTCCTATATAAATGGTTGAACAAATCTACAAATCAATTGCAATTGACTTTTACTTCTTCTGAAAAACGGATTTCGACAGATTGTACATGTCAAAACCAGTATTTTCAATTTTATTTAGGCTTCCAGTTTCTCTTTCAAAATCAAAGAAATCAATTGAAAATTCAACATTTGCAACATTTCTTCATCTGTAAATTGAACATTAAATTCTTCCTCTAAAACCACAATCAGATTCATATGCTTAAGCGAGTCCCAGCTTTCAATGTTTTCGGGAGAGGCATCATCACCTATGTCTGATACTTCCACTTCAAAAATATTTGCCATTAATTCTTTAATCTGATTATTCATGTCTGTTAATTTTTATGTAATCGTATGTATTAAAAGTAAAACCCCTTAATTGAGCGCTGTAATCGCGTATATCATTTTCCTTTATAATCGGTTCAAATCCTAAGGTTTCATATAAGTTTTCAACTTGAGCATTTTTCGGTGTGCGGATAAAATGACCATGTACCCATTCCATTCCCTGCTCTTTCATTTCCCTGATAAGGGAATAAATAAATGCAAATTCAAGGTTTCGGCCTAGCACCCGGCAACTCAAAAGCAAAGTATGAAAATCGGCACGATTTCCGTCTTGGATTATAATAGCCATTCCAGTTATACCGCTATCCCCAAATTTATCCTTCACCCCAAAAGCATACACCTTAGCGTCGGTGGCAATCAGATTGGCAATATCTTGTTCAGATAGGCGCTTCGTGGTAAGGTTAAACTGGTTTGTTTTCTGTGTCATTTGCGACAAACGTGGTATTAAGTCTTCGCAGTTTAGGTAAATATCTAATTCCAGCTGAAGACTTTTCAGGTATTCTTCAATATTACTATGCGCTTCCAGCTCCTGATTTCGAAGTATTTGTTCCTTATAATTTTTTGTTTTCTGTAAATCTTCTTTAGTTTGTGAAACCTGAAAAAACAAATTTGAAATTTCCCGAATCATATCTGGGTATTTATGTATTTCTTTGGGAACCTGAAATGACTTTACCTCAGGCAATTCAGATCGGATTAGGTTGATTTCAAAATCAGAATCATCGACAAATACTAAACTGTCAATACCAATATTTAAATCGGCTGCAATGCACCTCAGGTTACTGGCCTTATCGTTCCAATTAACCTTTTTTATGACTATATCCTCTTCCTTTAAAACCATATCGGGATGAGAGGCAATTACCTCGTCTACATCTTCTGGATTGTTCTTGCTGCACAAACCAATGATTACGCCAGATGCTGCGAGTGATTTGGCCAGCGATTGCACTTCTGCAAATGGAATTCCTTCCTTGCTCAGACCGGTCATACTGATACCTGAAATGCCATCCTCACCTAAAATACCTTTCCAGAGGGTATTGTCACAATCAAAAATCAGCGCCTTGCTGCTCTTTCCATTTACCGAACGAAAAAAAGGCAATAGAAAATGAGAATAGTATTTAAAAAACTGTGTGGTATACAACACTTTCGAAGAATAGTAATCGCGTTTGTTTAACAATTGCGGTATTCCGGCAGCTTCAAAAATCCGGCTCAAATCGAGCAATTGAACAGAAGCAGTTTTTTTTTCTTCCAGATAATTGTTCAATTCAGCTACCAATAGGTCGGCGTGACTGCTGCGCAATTGAAACGGATTGAATATATGGGATTGAAAGCGATTGAAAACAACCAATGAACAATGGCGGAGGTTTGCCAGGGTCAAGTTCATTTCCATTTTAATCCGTGCGAGCAAATCAACATTTTCCTGTTCGCTCAAGTTTTCTGCTTTATACTGGTAGCCATCAATAAAATTAATGGTTTCCCAGAAAACAACTACGGCATCATACTGGGGCGCGTCTGCGGAAGCCTGAACAATATTATCGTAATTCCCAAATTTAATTTGCGGATTGATGCCTTCTAGCCGTAGGTAATATTCGAGGAATTCTTTCAAGTAATGCACCACCACATTAGCAAGCACCAAGACTTTCATTTCGGTCTGGTAGGTCTGTTTTGCCAATTCTCGGTTCTGTTTCAGCAGATCCGAATATTTTATTTCGTCAAATAACATTTTCGTTTTTTCAAATGGTAACCATACCACCATTTACTCGTATGGTTTCTCCGGTCAAGTAATCGGAATCGGGTGTGACCAGGAAATAAATTGCATTGGCAACATCTTCAGGTGTGGCCAGTTTCTTCAATGGATTTTTGGCAGCATACAACATCCTAGTTTTTTCTGGAATACTTGCTATCAATTCAGTCTCGGTCATTCCAGGCGAAACCATATTTACCCTGATACCATATTTTGCCAGTTCCATAGCCATGGCTTTCCCGAAGCCGCTCAATGCCGATTTAGCTGTGATGTAATGCAACCACTCTGTATTGGGCTGCTCAATAGCCTGAGTAAGGATTTGGATAATCTTACCATATTTTTTCTCCTTCATAGAAGGCAACATCAACTGTATCAATTCAAGATTCGATTTGATGTTCATTTCAAGCTGAGCAGAGAAATCGCTCCACTTCAATTCTTCAAACTTGATATTGGGCAGTGGCCCTGTGGCTGCATTAATCAGCACTGGAATTGAATCAAATACGCGCAAGGATTTTTCGACAAGTGCTGCAGCTTCCGCTGCATGGCGCAAATCGGCCCGAATGGCCTTAACCGGTATACCATATTGCGACAGCTCTTCCTCCAAGGCTTTAGCGGCGGTGTGGTTTGAGAAATAATGGAGGATTAACCCAAAACCGTTCGATGCTAGTTTCTTGGCAACTGCCCGTCCGATGCCACCCGTTGCACCCACAATAAGTGCAGCCTTTTGAATCAACGGCGCTTCTATCTCCTTTGGTGTTTCAAAAGGAACCACCTTTACCTTGACATTGCCAGTAATTACCTTTTGTCGGTTTTGGTTAAAAATATCAGTTGACAATTCAATGACCTGCAAACTTTCAATTTTCTTTTTTACCTCTGCCACTACAGTAATTTCATCACCTACTCTTACAGGCAGCAAGAATTCAATGTTTTGGCTAAACCACAAAGCTCCATCACCCGGTATTTTCGTACCAATGATTGTGCTGATGAAAGCGGCACTAAGCATCCCGTGTGCCACTGGTTTTTTAAAGGATGTTCGACTGGCGTATGCCTTGTCGTGGTGCAATTTATTATCGTCGCCCGTAAGGCTTACAAAAGCATTTATATCGTTATCTGTTATCAGGTGCTTGATTTCTGCCCTATCGCCTACTTGTATGGATTCAAAATCTGCCATTTTACTTTTTATTAAAACTTGCTTTTAATTTATCGAGGGTATCTTTGCTTCCTAGTTGCCGGCTTCCCAAAAAAGTTTTACTTGCTTCTACATCATGGGTAACAACCGAGTGAATGCCAATATAGGCGTCGGCTCCAATCTTTACATAATTGGATACCACTGAGGATGGTTGTATTTGGACACGATCTGCCAACACACAAAAACCTGACAAAAAAACGCCACCCCATAAAATACAATCTTTACCCAATTGAGCGCCATGACTAACCTGACAAAGGTTATGTATTTTTGTCCCAGCTCCAATACAAGTATCCATACCTGAATCGCCTTTATCGATACAAGTATTGTATCCGATTTCTACTTCATCGCCAATCAAAACACCATCGATGCTGTATGCACCCGTAACTAGGCCATTTCGAGACCTGAACTTGCTGAAATTATCAGAGCCTAAAACGGCGCCCGATCGAATTAGGCAATTTTCGCCAAGCTGAACATCGGGCATGATAACCGCATGTGGCTCAACAATTGTTCCGGCACCAATGCGCACATTGTAATCTGCAATAAAAGCCGTCGGGTGAATTTGTGCATTAGGGTGAATTTCATTCGGAAAAATTTGTTTCGCCTCTTTGGCTTGCATATCGCACAATTTGCTAACCGGTATCATTGGGTCGTCATGCACTATCCGGATGATGCCTTGAGGTATTAGTTGTTCAATTTCAGGCACAACGATAACACCTTTGATACAGGGGTTTGAAATCATTTCATCGAGGTATTTGTCACTCAGCAACCAGCTTAACATATTAGGAAACGAGCGTTTAGACAGGTTTCCAATTCCATCGAACCGAAATTCTGTCTCAACGCTGATTCCAGCAATTTCGAGCAATACCTTTTTGTCAATTTGCATAAATCAATTTATTCTTCAATTGAAGGGCGGTTTGTTCAGGCCCTATATTCATTAAAATATCAATAACACTTAAGCCAGGTAAAAACTCAGGCTTATTTAACTGAGCATAATCAAACGGCTTGAACTGGTTAAATTCTACTTTAATACTCTTTTCTGCAAATCTGTCCATGTTCATGTAACCTAACGCCCCGTCGCCCGATATATAAACTGTACCACCCACCTTTTCAATGATTTCAATTAGAAGCTCATTGGAGCGTTTTTGGCAATTGAGTTCGCTACTTTTAATCACTTGGGGTTGGTGCTCGAGCAATTTAAACACAGCCATTATAAAATCCATATTTCGATTCACCAACAAAGGTTCTTCAGACAGAAAATAAGATTCAACTAAGGGGAAAATCTGTTTAAAAAAAGGGGTTTTCCGATAATTTATATCAATTAAGCTTAAATTTTTCCTAGGGAAATCTACTTTCGAAAAATCCATGCTGATTTGCATTTCAGAAATAGGAACACCGATACGGTTTTCCTCTTTTACCAACGGTATGGAAAGCCAGTCGGCCTTGCCATTTAGCGAAACCTTTACCCGTCGGCCCCAAAAGGCAGCATCTCGCGGATTATTATCCACATGATCGAGCAACACCCACACATCACTTTTCATAATCTTGGCAAAAAATCCAAGCCATGGCATAAAGTCCGGCTGATGGATGCAAACCTTCTTTTCAGGTCGATTCATTTATTCCTCCTCGTAAAAATGATGGTCATAATATGTATCAGGGTGAATCAGCACATGCATCAGTGGATGTGCATCGGCAGCGTGCTCCGCAAAATTACGATGGTCGCCACTTTGCAATACGCCTTTGTTGTAACATTTCCAACGTATCCACTCCGAGTCCGAAACATAAAAACCTTCCTGAAACAAGTTGTACTCCGGCTCTTTATCATATCCTTCATACAATAATCCATAGTTTGCAGGTCTTTTATCCTTCCAAAAATCGAGGTTATTCAACCCCGTCATACCACCATGACTAGCCACCCCTACAATTTGAATATTGAACATGCGGTTGATGATGTCGATGTCGCGTTTTAGATTTTCGTGGGCATCTTCACCCCAAATGACAGCCTGGTCAATGATCTCAGAATGGTAACCCAATTCGTGCCCACTGTCAATAAGGTAACGGATAATTCGATAGTTTGCGAATGAAAACGGATTGTATTCCGGCGCATGTAACCGTAGAAAAAAAGTTCCTTTGATACCCAGTTTATTGAATATATCGACCAGTCTTTTGGTTTTGGCTATGGATAAATCGATGTCGACTCGATTAACAATCACCTTGGCTGGCAGGTTGTTTTTTCGCTGGCAATATTCCTGACAGGTTATGACTTCATAACCAAGTAACAGGGAAGTTTTGTAATACGTTTCGAGGTTGGCAAAAGTAAATGAGAAAACAGGGTTCATGTTTGGTTTCTGGCTTAAATTTAAAACGCTCGGGTCAATGGAAAATTTACAAGTACACCCAAATTTTTCCCTTGGTAAACAACCATGCTACCAACTGCAAGGGCAGATACCCCAGCTTGGGTAACTGCTTCTTCGAGGTGTTGTTGTGTTCCGGCACCGCCATTCGCAATTACTGGAATGGAAACGGCGTCTGTTATTTTTTTTAGAATATCGAGGTCATAACCCTTCCAAGTACCATCGCGATCCATGGAGGAGACAAGCAATTCGCCTGCACCAAGCGACTCCAGTTCCCTGGCCCATGCTACAGGATCTAGGTTGGTTTTTCGAGTACCATCGCAAGTAAAAACGTGGTACTTTCCAAAGAAATTTCGTTTTACATCGATGGAGCCAATAACACTTTGGTTTCCAGAATGAGCGGCAATTTCACTTACCAATGCCGGGCGCTCACAACCTGCTGTATTGATTACAATTTTTTCGAAACCAATTGATAAAATGCGCCTAGCGGTGTCGGCATCTTTAACGCCACCGCCATAAGACAAAGGCATAAAACATTCATCGGCAATTTCTTTCAGAATTTTCATGTTCGGGCCACGATTCTCCGTGCTAGCCCGGATGTCCAAGAAACACAATTCATCTACTTCCAATTCATTGAAAATGCGAACAGTATTAACGGGGTCGCCTATATATCCGTGTTTGTCGAACTTCAAAGTTTTTACCAGCGACTCCTCTATTAGCTGTAGGCAGGGAATGATTCTTACGCGTAACATCAGATTTTTGAAAAATTCTCAAACAATTTCATTCCAAGCTTATGGCTCTTTTCGGGATGAAACTGCGCCCCAAAAATATTGTCTTTCACGATTGCTGAATCAAAAGGTAACCCATAGGTTGTTTGCATCATAGAATGGGCTGGATTTTTCACCTTAACGTAATAAGAATGAACAAAATAAAAACGTATTTCACCATCAAATCCTATTGTTAATTCATTTTGTTGCTCAATATTGGCAACATTCCAACCCATGTGGGGAATTCTCAAAGTTTCATCAATGCGCCCCATGAAACTATAAGCTGAACCGTCAATCCAACCTAATCCAGGTAATACTCCTTCTTCACTTGAATGGGTTAAAAGTTGCATTCCTAAGCAAATTCCTAATATAGGCACCCTTTCTACTAATGCTTTATGGTTTAACACCTCTTGCATTCCAGTATCATAAATACGCTGCATGGCAGTGTCAAAAGCCCCTACCCCAGGTAACAATATTTTTTCCGCCCTAGAAATTTCATCTAAATCTGAAGATATTTTTGATTCTGCACCTACTTTTTTAAACATATTTAAAACTGAGCCCAAATTTCCCATTCCATAGTCAACGATAGTTATCATATTATTTAGCAGGAAAACAGTATTTTAAATAAAAACTCATTGGAACCAAGCTCCTTTTTGCTAGAAAAAAGAATAATGGCCTTAAACGTTCAAATCGTTTCTTATAGGTTGGATAATCTCTCCATGATTTAGAAGGAAGGGCCATAATTCGGTCAAACTCCTCGTTTGTTAAAGTAAGTCTCTTCTTAAAAAAATTAACCAAATCATCTTCCAAATGAGGCTTTGTATTGTATTCACTCCACGCTTCGGCTCTAGTAATTTTACCATTACGAACCAATGCTGAAAGGGTATTATTTCTAAAATCAGCTCCGAACTTTACAGGAGCGTAAAAACTATGAAAGAAAGCTGTCATTCTGTTTTCTAAATGATGCCCACCATAGTATTGCCAACCATACTCCTTTTCTAAAAAGGCTCTTGCTTCATCTTTTGAATATTCTAGATACCAAAATGGTCTAATTTTACGAATTTGTTTGAAAACTGTCCATTTCATGAACTTTGAAAAAGTCATTAATGGATAAGTTTTCATTTTACGGGTTCCAAATTGTTTGTGAATGGACTGAATATATTTACCATCAAAATAATTCTTCCCAACTGGAGTTATACCTTCTGTTACAAAAGAGTGGCCTTCAAAAACATACTTAACATCGTGTTTAGCTGCAGCACGGTATAATGTTTCAGCTAAGGCAAGGTCTGTTGCCGCTTCAATTTCGGGCACACTAGCTAAAAAGAAGGATTTAAAGATATCGTCCGATTCTTTGTTGTCAACAACATGTGTATATAAATCGACATTCAACTTCCCTAGTACCTTACGAATATTTTCGGTAGCAATAGACGAGTTCCAAGTATTATCATAGTGCACTGCCAATGGACGCAAACCCCATTGAAGAGCTTGATATACCATATATGAAGAATCAGTTCCACCGCTTACTCCAATAACACAATCGTACTTTTTGTTTTTACCCTCACTTTTGATGGTTTCTATAATCTTAAAGAATTCAGTTTTACCTTTTTCTTTACCTGTACCATATTCTTCAACGAGTTTATCTATTTGCTTACAATAATTGCAAACCCCATCCTCATCAAATACAATACTCGGTACTCGCTCATCATATATACATCTTGAGCAAATTTTAATTGTAATTTGATTTATATCCCTAGGTAATAACATATTAAATAATTTTAGCAGGATTTCCTGCTATTTTAGCATTTTCTTGATAGCTTTTATTGACAAAACTATTGGCCCCAACAATTGTCCCCTTCCTTAGGTGAACACCTTTAGCAATTATAGTATTTGGACCAATATAACAATTGTCTTCAATGATAACCTTATCATATTCATAAGGGTCAACCCCTCCTGAGACAGCCCAGCGAACTGTATCGTGTGTGTATATTTGAACACCTGCTGAAATAGAACAATTAGAACCTATACTTAATCCTCCCGACCCGTCAAGAATAGTGAATGGACCAATCCAAGTGTTATCTCCTACAGTTACCTCTCCAAAAATATAACTCGAATCATAAACAGAAGTCTCTTTGCCAAATCCAGCAAACTTTGCCTTTTCCCATCTGTCTTGAAGCAATTCAGAAAGAGGCAATAGTCTTTTATATTTTTCTTTCTTTACTTTTCTAAGTAAATGAAATCCTTTTCTTAAAACTTTAAAAATATTAGTCAAATTTTTCTCCATTTAAGAAAATTCTACACCACCATTCAAAATTCATCAGCGACCATAGAAGTAAACGATGATTCATTCGTTTGTCCATATGTTCATGAATAATGCTTTCTACATATTCAGGATTGATATATTCTGAAGAAACCGTTTTTTTGTTCAATAACAATTTTTTTATATAATCAGCATTCTCCCCTCTGTACCAAGATTCATCAGGTGCAGAAAATCCTTGTTTCTTGCGATTGATAATGTGTTCGGGTAAAAAATCCATCATTGCTTTACGTAAGACGTTTTTACCATCGTCAAACTCTTGATATAATTTTGATTTTACTCGGAAATCATTTTCATCGACTCGTTTCATATGCTCAAGATTTCCCAACTTATGCTTTACTGGAATTTTTTGGGCCAAATTCACTAGATCATTGTCCAAAAACGGAAAACGCTCTTCCAAGCTACTTGCCATTGCCAATTTATCTCCCACCATTAATAGACCAGGTAAAAACGTTTTAATTTCAAAATATAAGCTATTCTCTATATGATGCTCAGGAGTATCATATTTCAGATTACCATTAAATGTAAATACTCTTTCGAAAACTTTACGTGGAGCTTCAATATCTATATTGGCAAAGGTTTTTGAGGTAAATAGTAACGACTTATCATCATCAGGCACCAACCGTTGCCAAAATCCATAGTAATTATCAAAAAACTCGGTTTGATTTAATGATTTATACACTCTGTAATATCTCCAGGGATATCCTCCATATAACTCATCGCCACCAGTTCCCTGCAAACATACTTTTACAAATTTAGATGCAAGCCTACTTATATAATAATTAGGATAACTCATTCCTACCCTCAGATCTTCTAAATGGTAAACCAAACGAGGCAACGACCAGCTTAAATCCCCTGCATTTATTACCTGTTCGTAGTGTTCAGTCTTAAAAAAATTAGCCATCAACTCAGCATCTCTACGTTCGTCATAATTAGCTTCCACACCTGTAACTTCTGACATGTCAAAACCGGCCGTGAAGGTGGTGAGTCTTTTGACATGTTTGCTTGCAACGGAAGTAATTGACCCCGAATCCATTCCTCCAGATAAATAAGAGCCAACAGGAACATCAGCAATCATCTGTCGGGCAACCGCTCGCTCAAAATGACTTTTGGTAAGATCTGTTGCATCCTCGAAACTCATTTTATTATCGGGACCTGTAAAGTCGAAATCCCACCATGAGTGGTGATAAACACTAACTGATAAAGAGTTTATTTTAACTGTATTGGCCGGTGGTAACATAGTTACCCCTTTAAACAAGGTATTGTAGCTAAATACATTTTGAAAAGTAAAGTATTGATTTAAAGCGTCATGGTCAACATCAATTTTATATTCGGGATGCATAATAATAGCTTTTATTTCGGAGGAGAAAACTATAGTTTTACCATTAAACCAATAATACAACGGTTTAACACCAAAGCGATCGCGGCTCATGTATAGTGTTTCCTCCTCATTATGCCAGGCCCCAACAGCAAACATCCCATTAAGTCGTTCAAAAAATGAAGGACCATAAGCAGCTAGGCCTTCCACAATAACTTCAGTATCTGTAGTTGAAACGAAAGAATGTCCTTTAGCCAACAACTCTTGCTTGAGTTCTAGAAAATTATAAATACACCCATTGAACACAATGGTCCACTTCCCATCCTTGGATGTCATGGGTTGGGCTCCACGAGGAGATACATCCAATATGGCCAACCTGCGGTGGGCAAATCCGATATGGTCATTTACAAAAAAACCCTCGCCATCAGGCCCGCGGTGTTCGATTTTTTTGGCCATTTCTTTCAACAAATTGTGTGAAATAGGCGAACCGTTTAAATTATAAATTCCTACTATTCCGCACATTTGGTTAGCTCTTTGAAGTCCAGAAGTTTCATTTTCTCTTGACTGAATTCGTAAGTAGTAAATTTAATTTTAGCATATATCGTGCAATCACATTTTTCAGGTACATTAAAATTGTGTATTTTAAATACCTTGATATATTTTACCCAACTACAAGGATTTCAATACCTCTACAACATATTCATAATCTTCTGACACCATGCGATTGTGTAAAGGAATCGACATGGAGTAGTCATTCGCAGCCTGAGCTCCTGGGTAATCAGAAGGTTGAATGTGGTATTGATTAGCATAATAATTCAACATATGCACCGCATGGGTTCCTGGGCGGGTTGAAACACCTTGCTCCTGCAGTTTTTCCATGATTTCGTTCCTACTGTAGGGCGCTTTACTCTCATCAACAAAAGTTACAAACGATTGCCAACCGTGCTTGTAATCGGCACCGACTTGTGGGGTTCGCAGCCAAGGGATATCGGCCAATTGTTCGATGTACCAGGCAGCCCATTTTTCCCGCTCGTCGATAAAAGTATCAAGTTTTTTTATTTGCACGACCCCCACAGCTCCTTGCAAATCGGTCATACGGTAATTAAAACCAAGCATGTTAAAATCGGGCAAAATATAGGGTCTTGGACCATGATGCCGTTGTTCTTCTGAAACGGATGCACCATGATTGCGTAACATACTCATAACGTCTGCCAAGCGATCGTCGTTGGTAGTGATCATTCCGCCTTCACCTGTGGTAACCGATTTGCGCGGATGGAAACTAAAACAGCCAATTGTACCTAAAGCACCAGCAGGTGTTCCTCTGTATGCGGCACCTGCAGCACACGCACCATCTTCTACCAATGAAATATCTCCGGCAATGGCTTTGATCGCATCCATATTGGCGCAGAGGCCAAAAAGGTGGACTGGTATGATCGCCTTTGTCTTATTAGTGATTCGTTTTTTAAGGTCGTCTGGATCAATGTTAAAAGTTATTGGGTCAACATCAGCAAAAACCACATTGGCACCACAATACAAAACAACATTGGCGGTAGAAACCCACGTGAATGCGGGTACAATTACTTCATCTCCTGGGCCTACTTCCAAGGCAACCAAGGCCAAGTGAAGCGCAGTGGTTGCGCTAGTTACCGCGAGTGCGTGTTTAACTTGATGGCGCTCTGCAAATAATTGTTCAAACTCTCTAACCTTTGGTCCGGAAGTCAACCAACCATTGATTAACGGTTCTCTTGTGGCTTGCCACTCTTCTTCACCAGTTACAGGGAGTGAAATTGGGATGTTTCTTTTGGCTATCGTATTCATCTTTCGATTAATTAAGATCTGTTAAATAATTGTCTAAAATGTAACTAGCAATAGCTAGAGAGGAGGTAGCTCCAGGAGAAGGAGCGTTTAGTACATGGATCTGATTGCCTTCACGCTCAATATTAAAATCCATAAGTAATGTGCCTTCAGCGCTCATGGCTTGCGCACGAATTCCTGCCGTACCTTTGACTAGCATGCTTGCCTCTACCTCTGGGATCATTATTTTTGCCTTGGCAATAAAAGAGCTCATGAGCAAAGAAGAAGCAAATTCGCCCATGGCAAATCCAAAATTCTTCCTTAAGAAATTTAAGAATCCTACATAAGTCAAACTTTCAAAAGCATCCTTAAAATTGAAGTCCTTGTTGGAATATCCTTCGCGTTTGAAAGCCAATACCGCATTCGGGCCAACTTCTCTTTCTCCCGAAATCATACGGGTAAAGTGAACACCCAAAAACGGATATTTGACATCAGGTACCGGATAAACCAGGTGATTCACCATGTGTTCAAATTCCGGCTTGAAACTAAGGTATTCTCCTCTGAAAGGAACAATACGCAAGGGACTTTTCTTGCCCGTGTATTTCGAAAAAGTGCGATCTGAATGCAGCCCAGTGCAGCTGACCATCCGATTGTATACTTTGGTACCCGAAGCTGTACTTACCAACACTTCGTTTTGGTTAGATTCGCTAACTTGCCAGACAGGACTGTTAAAATGTACTGCGCCTCCACGTTCTTCTATGAGTTCTAAGAGTTTGTTCATCACTGCCATGTAGTCAACGATACCTTCTTCAGGAACAAGTAAAGTCTCGGTGGCTTGAACCATCGGCTCTCGCTGCTTGAGTTCTGCACAACTCAAAAATTTGAGTCCTTGCAACCCATTCGCTTCACCTCTTTTTGCAAGCCCCCGCAGAGATTCGTTCTGTTGTTGGTTGGAGGCTACAACTACCTTGCCACAAATTTCATGTTCAATACCGTGTGTTTCGCAAAAAGCAGTCATTTCTCTAATCCCTTCTACAGCAAGTTTAGCCTTTAAAGACCCCGGTTGATAGTATAGTCCGCAGTGTAATACCCCACTATTTCTGCCCGATTGGTGTCTGCCTGCCCGATCCTCTTTCTCATAAACATCCAATTTTAATCCAGGATGCTTTTCAAGAAGTTTGAATGCTGTCGCCAAGCCAATCAAGCCCCCTCCAATTACTGCTACACTTTTCATTGATAACTTTAACTATGCCTTATCCAGTCCAGTCGCAATGCGCCAATTAATGAGCTTCAACAGTCCATCACGCAAACTGTACTTGTATAGAAAGCCCAATTCCGCTTCCGCTTTTACTCGCGATCCAATACGATTTTGTACTAATGCCCGCGCATCATCTTCAGAATAGGGTTTATATATAACTTTAAGATCAGATTTTTTAAGTTCCAAAATTAAGTCACATAATTCTTTGATAGACGTTTGCACCTCTGTACCTACGTTGTACATGCCAAAGTTTTTATCTGATTTGAGTGCATCTACATTGCAGCGGGCTACGTCTTCTACATAAATAAAATCGTAAGCTTGACTACCATCGCCATTAATTATAGGTGGTTCATTAGCTTCGATTTTATTAAGCATGATTGGCACAACCCCTGTGTAAGCAGCGGTTTGATCCTGATGCGGCCCATATACATTCATATAACGCAACCCAATGACTGGCAACCCATATCGGTCATTGAAGGCTGTTGCCATCGCCTCACCAGCAATTTTACTGGCTCCGTAGAAGTTCTTATTATTAAATGGATGGTTTTCGCTCATAGGTAATTCCACCGCATCTCCGTAAACAGAGGCAGATGATGACCAAATCAATTTTTTGATGTTGTGTTTAACGCACGCTTCCAATACATTAAATGTTCCCGTGATGTTCACCTCAAAAGCCGTGCGCGGATAATCTTTGCAATGCAACAACCACATCGCCGCCAATGAAATCACATAGTCTTTGCCTTTAACCGCAGCATCCAAAATATCTAAGTCGCGGATATCTCCACCGATGGGGAATATGCTACAGCGCGGATCTTTCAATTGTTCTACCAAATAGGATTTTTCGCCACGTGCGAAATTATCATATACAACTACTTCGTCAACATCCTCCTTTAATAGCTCTGCTACCACGAAACTACCAATGAAGCCAGCTCCACCAATAACCAATACTTTTGATCCCTTGATATCCATTTTTTTATTTTTCATTATCAAATATTACTGCATTTGTATACACGTTCTATGATTTCTACTACTTTTAAGCCTTCAAGTGCATTCGTAGTTATGGTCGCTCGATTGTGAATTACATCTAAAACATTTTCAATCAAAAAGTTATGATTTTGAGCGGATCCTTTATAAGCACCGTAATCGTTCCCAGGATTGGTCGGTGCCAATTCCGGCATTTCATAGTCCTTTATATGACAATATTCTACTTTGTCCATATATTGACCACCAATTTTTACCGAACCATTTTCTGCGATGATGGTCATGCTGCTTTCGAGATTTGTGTCCCATACCGCTGTTGAGAAATTCAACACCCCACTGCCTCCATTCAAGAAATCGAAGGTAACGATGCCTGAATCTTCAAAATCGGTGAGTTCGGCATGGTTGAAATCATAAAAACGGCTTTTGATGTTGTGAATGTCTCCAAACAACCAATACAGGATGTCGATAAAATGTGAAAACTGTGTGAAAAGGGTACCGCCGTCCAGTTCTTTATTTCCGTGCCAGCTGCCAGCCTTGTAATAACGATCGTCACGGTTCCAATAACAGTTCAGCTGCACCATGTAAATTTTACCAAGTTTTCCACTTTCGACCGTGCCTTTAATCCACACAGAAGGTGGTGAATAGCGGTTTTGCATAACAGCAAAAACCTGACGATGTACTTGTAAGGCTTTAAATATAACTTTTTCAGCATCGGCCTTTGACAAGGCCAATGGCTTTTCAATCACTATGTGTTTGCGCGCCTCTAGGGCCTCTAGGGCATGTTCACAGTGAAACCCATTGGGGGTAGCAATGTTCAAAACAGCAATTTCGGGATGGGCAGCAAACATTTCGGCCAACGTGAAATATTGAGGCACCCCAAATTGGGTAGTGTTTACTTTATCAGGAGGGAGCACATCGCACAAGGCCACCAATTCGGCTTCAGAATTGCGTTTGATCATTTCGGCATGACGCTTTCCAATATGCCCACAGCCTATTACAGCAAATTTTACAGAACTCTGTGTCATTTCATCTTTGTTACAATACCATTACTCAATCTGTATTTTTGATCACTTTCGGGACAAATGGCCTCACCGTTTGCATCGAAATGCAGACGATGCCCGTATTCACTCATCCAACCCAATTGGCGAGCTGGATTTCCTACAAACAAAGCATAGGCAAGCACCGTTTTGGTAACCACAGCGCCAGCACCAATGAAAGCATAGGCACCAATATCGTGCCCACACACAATCGTAGCATTCGCACCTATGCTAGCACCTTTACCTACATGGGTTTTGGAATATTGGGCTCTACGATTTACAGCTGAGCGTGGATTGATTACATTTGTGAAAACGCAGGATGGGCCGAGGAAGACATCATCATCGCATGTCACACCCGTATAAATGCTTACATTGTTTTGAATTTTAACGTTTTTACCCAAAATAACTTCGGGGGAGATAACCACGTTCTGACCAATGTTACAATTTTCCCCAATTACACAGTTAGGCATGATGTGGCTGAAGTGCCATATTTTGGTTCCGCTACCAATTATACAACCTAGGTCGACCACCGCTGTTTCGTGAACATAATAGCTAATCATATTATTCTGTATAAAACGATTTAATTGTGTCACAAATAAAATTCATATCGCCAATATTCATTTCTGTATGAATAGGCAAGGAGAGCACTTCATCACAAAGTTGCTCAGTATTGGCCAACTTAAAATCATCTGCAACATATAACCTAAATGCCTCTTGTTTGTATAAAGGAAGTGGGTAATAAATCATACTTGGAATTCCTCGTTCTATCAAATACTGCTGTAATTCGTTTCGTTTACCATTTTTTACTTTCAACGTATACTGATGAAATACATGGCTACTGTAATATTGTCTTTTAGGCAACTCTATACCATCAACATCAGAGAGTGCAAAGTCATAAAAAGAGGCCATTTTATTCCTCTCTTTAATGTAAATGTCTAACAAGGGCAGTTTAATATTTAAAATTGCAGCTTGAATGGTATCTAATCGAGAGTTACACCCTAAAACTTTATGATGGTATTTTTTATCTTGCCCATGATTAGCTATAATTCTCATTTTGTAAGCAAGATTATCGTCATTAGTCATTAATGCCCCTCCATCACCATAACAACCTAAATTTTTTGATGGGAAAAAGGACGTACTTCCAATATGTCCAATTGTCCCCGTTTTAACTTTACGTCCATCTGAAAATGTATAGTCAGCTCCAATGGCCTGAGCATTATCTTCAATGACAAATAAATTAAATTTTACTGCCACATTCATTATGGACTCCATATCAGCGGATTGTCCATACAAATGAACAGGGACTATAGCTTTTGTTTTAGGAGTTATGGCTTTTTCAATATCTCTGCTCGTTACATTATAAGTTTCTGAATCGACATCAACCATTACAGGAGTTAAGCCCAATAATCCTATAACCTCAGCTGTAGCAACATAGGTGAAAGCAGGACAAATGACTTCATCTCCAGGTTGCAATCCCAATGCCATCATAGCAATCTGTAATGAATCCGTGCCATTAGCACAGGGGATAACATGCTTGACACCAAGATAATGTTTCAAACCAACTTCAAATTCCTTAACAGCAGGTCCATTTATAAAAGATGTATTCGAAATACAAGCTATAACAGCTTGATCTATTTCGGTTTTTATTTTTTCATACTGACCTTTTAGGTCAACCATTTGAATTTTCATGACTTTAGGTAATACTTATACACAATCGATAGCCCATCTTTAAAAAAATACTTTGGACTGTAACCAATAATTTTTTTTGCCTTATCTATACTAGCTTTAGAGTGCTGAATATCCCCTGTTCGTGGTGGGCCATTCAAAACTACTGTCTTTTTATTACTGATCAACTTGAGTAATTCTATTGTGTCATTCAATGTAACTTGCTCTCCACAAGCGATATTCATCACTTCATGATGTTTCAATGAAGGTAACAACATTGCTTTTATATTTGCTTGGACAGCATTTTCAACAAAAGTAAAATCCCTACTCGTCTCTCCATCACCATTTATTGTTGGCTGAGTACCATTTATAAAATGCTTACAAAACATTGGAATTACTGCGGCATAAGGATTGTTCTGATTCTGTTTAGGGCCGAAAATATTAAAATATCTTAATCCTATTGTATGAAAATTATAAACTCTACTGAAAACATCTGCGTACAACTCATTAACTAATTTAGTAACTGCGTACGGTGATAATGGGTTACCTTCAAATCCTTCAACTTTCGGTAACATTTCGCTATCGCCATAGGTGCTACTGCTTGCAGCGTATACAAATTGTCGAAGCGTATCAGAATCTTTTGCCGCCGCTAACATATTTAAAAAACCAGAAATGTTAACTTCATTAGTCATAGATGGATCTTTTATACTACGCGGTACTGAACCCAATGCAGCCTGATGTGAAATATAATCCATCCCAATTACTGCACTTTTACAAGTGTCCACATTACGGATATCACCTTCTATAAATTCAAAATTTGGAAGACCCACAAAGTCTTTAATATTCTCATAATAGCCATTTGACAGATTATCGAGAACTCTCACACAACCTGCGCCATACTTCAATAAATATTCAACAAGATTGGAACCAATAAATCCAGCTCCCCCTGTAATTAAAAATTTGAATTCACTTAGGTCTACTTTATGATAAGGCTCTCTGTACAAATCGTCATTAAACATCTTCAAAAATATTAAAGTCTAGCGTCAACAATATTTTTTGGCAATATGCCTTTTACATCATAAACGACGCCTGCAGACCCAACTATTTGACGGACATCAAGATTAAAAAATTTATTATGTGCAACCGCGAGGATCACAGCGGAGTATTTAGCATGCACTGAGATAGATTCCTGAATTTCTATTCCGTATTCATGCTTAACCTCATCTCCATTAGCCCAAGGATCATGAACATCTACTTGAATATCAAAATTCATTAATTCCTGATATATATCAATTACTCGAGTATTTCTAACATCAGGACAGTCTTCTTTGAAAGTAAAACCCAGAATAAGAACTTTGGAATCAATTACTTTCAAATCTTTGCGCATCATAAGCTTGACAACCTCAGACGCAACATGCTTACCCATGGAATCATTCAACCGCCTCCCAGCAAGAATAATTTCTGGGTGATATCCAACTTCTTGTGCTTTCTGAGCTAAATAATAGGGATCCACACCAATACAATGACCACCAACCAGGCCCGGTTTGAATTTTAAAAAATTCCATTTCGTTCCAGCGGCTTCAAGTACTTCATTGGTATCAATATCCAACATACTAAATATCTTACTTAATTCATTAACAAATGCAATATTGATATCACGTTGTGAATTTTCAATCACTTTTGAAGCTTCTGCTACCTTTATACTTGACGCTTTGTGTGTTCCTGCGGTTATTATACTTTTGTAAATGCCATCAACAAATTCAGCTATTTCTGGAGTTGATCCACTTGTAACCTTTAATATCTTGGTTACTGTGTGTTCCTTGTCTCCTGGATTTATGCGTTCAGGTGAGTAACCACAATAAAAATCTACGTTGTAAATTAAACCACTCCCTCGTTCCAATATAGGGACCATCTCATCCTCAGTTACTCCTGGGTAGACGGTAGACTCATAAATCACGATATCACCCTTTTTCAGAAACATAGCAACTGACTCACTGGCTTTAATCATTGGTGCCAAAACGGGTCTATTGTGTTTATCAGTTGGAGTTGGCACCGTAACAATGTAAATATTACAACTTTCTAAGTCTGTCGAATTAACTGTAGGATACAGTCCATTATCATTCGATAGGCTCGATTTCAAGACTGATTTCAACTTGCAACTCTCAATCTCAAGGGTATTGTCAATTCCATCAAGTAATTCGTTTACCCTTTTTTGATTGACGTCAAAACCAACAACTTGATATTTTTCAGCAAATGCAACTGCTAACGGTAAACCCACATATCCTAGTCCAATAATACCAATTTTAGATTTTTCAAGTGTCATATAATTTTTAGATTATTGTTTGATTTTAAATTATTTTAATAGTTTTAATTAATGCTTTACGTGTTTTATATTAATTATGGCTCTCTGTATCCAATACTCTTATTTACAAACTCATCAACTACCTTAATTATGATTGTTTGATTTATTAATTCAACACATATCTGCTATTCAAACTAGCATTTATTTTTAGTACTTTGCCAATATAGTAGTTAACTAATTTCCCTCATCACTCTGGACCACACCAATCAGGATTTCAGTTCTTGAGTCTTCCACCAACGAGTCAATAACAAATAAATCACTGTAAAGAAAAATGTCAAAAATGAACCAGTAATCGCGGTTGTCATTTTACTCGTCTGTTTCTTTTCGAGGGGGAAGCGGGGCTGATCAATCAACTGAATCAAGGGTTGATCTTTGGCCATCATGGCCCTATTCAATTCCAAGTTTTTGATCAATTCACCATACATGGTAGACAATACTTGGATCTCCAATTGTTTCTTGGCCTGAGGCACTTTGGCCACACCCCTCACCAAAAACTGATTCCCATCTACTTCAGATGCAATGCCATACATCGCCAGTTCTAAGGCCTGCCTCACGCTATCCACCTTATGTTCCATCATCCTAACGTTTTTCCGCATCTGTCCCGTTTTGGTTTCCACGTAAAATTCTGTCACATTCTGTGTTAATATCTGGATAAAATTCTTTGCAAACCATTGGTCCTCACCGGTAAAAGAAACAGAAACAATGGCTAACTTCTTATCCATTTTGGCCACTTGTAAGCTGGTTTTTGTTAAGTCTGCAGACACTTTGGCCAAAAATGAGTCTTGTGCCAAACTGTAACCCAGTTTCTCTTCGTTTCCTGTAAAATATACACGTATGGGATCTTCAGGTTTCCGTGGCTCGGGATTCCTGGGATTGATGAAATCTATGTATTGATTCACCAATAACTTCGATTTCCCAGCACTGTCTACCGCAGTCAATAGTGTTTTTTCTACCAACAAGCGGCTTTTCATGAGCTCCAACAAATTGTCACCACTGAATGCACCTGCAGAACCCCCGCCCATATCCAAACCAAATTGGGATGCAATGGAACCAATGCCACTCATTTTGTCGCCCCCTTCCGCCAAGGCAAAAGTCAGTTTGGCCGTATACTTGGGCTTTTGAGATTTTGCATAAAAAAATCCAGCAGCCCCACCTAAAAATCCCAACACTACTAGTTTCCACAATTGTGATTTAAGGTAAGAAGTTATTTCTCCCGCCTTTTGGATTAACTCTTTCATTGAAATTTCGTCGGTTTTTTGATCATGCATATCCATATCATGGTTTGATTAATGCCCACAAAGTTGCGAATCCAGTCAGTTTGATCGTAATATCGGATATCACTTTGTTCCAATCTGTGGGGATTTTATTTACTCCGTCTTTCAATGACAACTTGGCTTTCTTTTCTTTGGATATTACATAAACGGCACTGCCTTTCTTCACTTTTGGCGACACTCTGAAGGCATAAAAATTTATGGTTCTTCTAACACGGCCGTTTGCTTCCACCACATAGGTCTTTGAACGCCAGGCATCCGCTGTATAGCCATTGCCAAATGTGCGAATATAATAACCCGCCCGTTTGCCTGAAACAAAGGGAGAGTTCATCACGGCATAATTTGTTGTACTGTCCAAATTCAATAAATTTTCTATGTACTGAATGCCCGTGCCATAAATGCTGATATAATCAATCACTTTGGGTACCGAAATGATATCGCCCTCTTTCAATGTGTAATTGTACATCGATCCGCGGCGGTTTATGGCCTTTTTCATATCGAACACCAAGAATCCCCCGGGCAAATTGGGTCGGTCGAATTTGGCACCCTCAGGAAATGCATAGGCCGTTAAACCGCCAGCCAATTGCACCGCATCGTGTACGGTGAATCCTTTGTCCTGAATTACATAAGTACCAGGGTATTTGAATTCCCCGCGCAGTTCAATCACCTTTTGCAGTTCAAAATTGGGGATTCTTCGCACCGATACAATATCAAAGGGCAACAAGGCCGTCTTCAATACTTCCTGGTTCTCGGTGACATCTTTGGGAATGGTTAATTCCAACATCGACGTTTGGTAGGGCTCCCCGGGTTTGTAATTGGGAGCAAAAATATTACTCCGGGCAATTTCAATCTTGGTCAGTTCCGCAGATATCTTAATGCCGCCCGCCAATACCAATACATCGCCCAAGGTCAATCCTTCCTTGTAGGCCAACGTCAGAGGATTTTTTACCTCCCCATTAACATTCACGGTAAAGGTATCCAAAAACTCCGCTTCTGTGTACAACAGCAATACATCATTCTTTCTCAATACAATGTTGTTAACATTCTCTACGCTGTTAACCAGCGCAGAAACTTCCAAGGGAATATATCTTCTTGTGTCGTCTTTCTCAGTTCTTACCAAATAGGCCCGCTTCAGCATAGCTTGCTCTTTGAGTCCACCCGCTTTCTGAATCAAATCCAGTACCCGCTCTCCAGAAACCAGGGGGAATACGCCAGGAAAATATACCGGACCTTTGATCTCTACTTGGTTTTCCAAATCTTCATTTACAACACCCACCACCACGGCATCACCAGCTTTAAGGTTGAAATCTGCATTGAGTTTACTCAAGCTATCCCAATTCACTGGAAACAATCGCTGGTTCTTATCAATGTAGCGCTGTACCTGGGTATTCGATGACAATGCATTGGGCTGGAATCCACCGGCATATTTGAACAAATGCGACAATTGTTCTGTCGGTAACAATTCGTACGTCATGGGTCGTTTTACAGCACCCGAAATACTCACCAATTTACCTATGGTACCCACCACCAGGTAGTCATTGTCCTGCAGAAAGAAATCATCTTCTGATCCTGGATTTTGCAAGTAAGCATAGACGTCAAACGTTTTGATCACTTTGCCATTGCGACGCAGCTGCACATTTCTCAGGGTACCGATATCAGTGGGGCCTCCAGCAGCAATCAAGGCATTGAAGGCCGTATTCAGAGCAGGGATTTTGTATGAACCCGGTTTGAATACCTCACCCACAATGTTCACGGTGATGCTACGGCTATAGGCCAAACTGATTTCCAGTTGATTGGCACCCATGTTGAAATTGTTGCTCAGCGCCGTTCTAATCAACGTCTTGGCTTTGTCAAAAGCCATACCTTTTACGTAGATGCTGCCCAACTGGCCCAACTCTATTCGTCCGCGACTGTCTACTTTGGCCACGGTGTTGTAATAACTCACCCCAAAGATGGAGATACCCAATTCATCGCCCACACCCAACTCGTAATTGGCTGGGGCTTTGGCGTCGAGACTGCGCTCGTAAATTTTTAAATCGCCTTTTCGAAACAATTCCTGTCCATAGACAGTCACAGCCCGCTCTTCTTTGGGTGCTACTATTTCTGAACCAGTCAGCGGCGTAGCGGCTTCGATCACTGCTTGTTTGGCTTTTTGCTCTGTCGCCGCCTGTGTTGCCAACCCAGGTGTATTGGCATTCGACGGTGTTTGGGCTTGGATCTTATTCAAACGGTCTTTGAAGGCCTGTGCCTCAGAGGCCGGCATACCCTTGGCCATGGCCAACTTTTCTGCTTGCTCCACCCCCAAACCGGCGGCTTGGACTTGGGCCAACAAATCCAACAATTGGGCATCGGTAAAATCAGCGGCTTTTACGCTCGCTGGATTCTGTGACAATGCGGGCTGAGCTGTCAAAGACAAGATCCCTAAAAAAAAGATAATCAGTGTGTTGTGTTTTTTATTCATTGCGAAACGCCAAAGATACGTAGAAAAATGAGGTACTGAGCGTGCATGGCTTCGCCCCTTCAGTCACAGGGGTGACCTACGGGGGCGCTAAAACAATCCAAAAAGTACAATGTTTCCAGCCATACAAAGATATGACCAAACCCTTGCTCAAATACATGGTTTAACATCAATTTAACACCAAATTTGTGAATACGCAATTTCAGCGTATGAATGGAATTACTTTATTCTACCGTAACGGACTTTGCTAAATTGCGTGGTTGGTCCACATTGCAACCGCGCATCACAGCGATGTGGTAGCTCAGCAATTGTAGGGGAACCGTGTTCACCAACGGACTCAATGGCTCAATGGTTTCAGGCACTTCAATCACATGGTCTACCATGTGGTCCAAGTCTCGGTTGCCTTCACTCACCAAAGCAATTAC
>JACCDS011842939.1_pt1 | contig 43326 bp, 41 predicted proteins | sample 7446441 | NCBI WGS metagenome assembly JACCDS01 (sample SAMN15323445, study PRJNA562643) | freshwater metagenome | isolation source: river surface water | place: USA:Blue River Watershed | collected 2017-08-17 | reverse complement strand
GCTCTGATCGAACCGGCACAAATACCAGCAAAAGTGCAGTTTTAAATTACGACCTCGTGGTCGATCATATCGGCGGAACGATCGGCAGGTCTGTGTTGATCGAAGCCGGCAGGACAGTCGGACGCGGCGTAGCAATCGCAACGCTGCTGGATATTGATCGGGCTGGCTTTAACCAGAGATTGAGGCTGGACACAACCTTCACACAAGACTTTCCTGAGCATTTGATAATGCGTTGATGACAAATCTCGGAGAGACACCGCCAAGCCCTTCGTCGGGCAGTTTCTGCCTGACCCGATCCGCCTCTGTACGGTTGATTCCCTCAACATCTTCGTGCGAATGAAGACGAACCTTGCGGGCCAGATCCTGATCTTTTTCATCTGACTCATGCAGGCGAGTCAGAATGGCAAAAACCGCTGCAGCATGCAGAACATGGGGGTCAAGATGAACGTCACGGAATGCCGGGGCAGCAGATGAAATCAGCTTTCGGTAGATGCGTGCCTCATCCGTGTAATTCAGTGTGTATGGCACCTGAATGATGACCATCCGGTCGAGCAAGGCTTCATTCTCGCTCTCTTGCAAAAACTTTCTAAACTCGGCCAGATTGGTGTGCGCAAGTATCGTTTCGTCGAGATAAATCAAAGGAAAGCGAGATACTTTGACGTTCTTTTCCTGGGTCAGCGTGAGCAGCAAGTAAAGAAATTCACGCTTCACTTTAAGGATCTCGATCATCTCGAGCATGCCGCGACTGGCGGCATAGACAGACCCTGACCATGACCATGCGCGCGGATCGCCTTCATCGCCATACTCGGCGACTTTCGACAAGTCGACTGACCCGACCAGATCAGCCAGATCCGCAGTAGTTGGATCATGAGGAGCATAGGTGCCAATGCCACTGCGTCCAGCTTCGGATATAAAAATTCGTTCCACTGGCATTTGCAGAAAATCTCCTGCGAAATCCTGCTCCAGCCTCATCCGACAGAATGGACAGACTTCGCCGCTGATCTCGACGCCATAGATTTCGCGGAAATTCGGACGCAGCGTATGCGGAATCAAATGCAGCGGAGACTCATGTACTGGGCAATCGCGGATGCCGTACATTGCGCCGGCCTCTGTCTGGCTGTATTCCTCAAGGCCGCGCTTGAGCAGGATCACGAGCGTCGATTTACCTCCCGACGGCGGGCCGAGCAATAGCAGTAAACGACGTCCAACCTCAGAGCCTGCTGCGGCAGCCTTGAAATAATCGACGACTCGCTCGATGGCTTCGTCCATGCCAAACAATTCGTCGGAAAACAAACTTGTTCGCAATTGTCCATGCGAATTCTCATGTTGCGTCCAGCGGATCATGTCCCAAATATATTGGTGAGAGCTGCGGACGACGCCTTGCGGATCTCCTGGCAAGATTTTTTCAATAAATTCTCCCAAGGTTCCTGACCACGCATTCGCCTTGTGTTCGCGCGTGAAGGCAAGCAGACTCTGCATGAAATTTTCCTGCTCCCCCGTACTCCATTGCTTGTCGGTGCTTGTCATGAACCGGACTCCCTGACGAATAGGAACGAACTGTTATGAAGACAACTGACAAGTGGACAATCCAAAGGCGGTAGCGGTTCGCAGATAGGCACCGACTTGCAATGTTTTCAATCGAATGACAGCCAGTCGCGCTACAATCCGGCGCCATAGTTTCATTGCATCAACCTGTTCTGCCCGAGACGCTCATGCAAACTACTCTAGAACCTGTACAACGGACCCGCCCGGCGACCCAGGCACAGGCGCACCGGATTGTGGTGGTTGGCGGCGGTGCCGGCGGTCTTGAGCTGGTCACTCGATTAGGCGACCAGCTCGGACGACATGGAAAAGCGCGGGTGACCCTGGTCGATCGCGAGGCGACCCACATCTGGAAACCGCTACTGCACGAGGTTGCTGCGGGGAGCATGGATCCGAACGCGCACCAACTGGAATATGTGGCGCAGGCGCGTTGGCATCATTTCGATTTTCAGCAAGGCGAGATGCTTGATCTTGACCGGCTCGGCAAGACACTGACAGTCTCTGCACTGCGTGATGAACAGGGAAATGTCATTCTCCCTGAGCGGCAGATCTCGTATGACACATTGATATTGGCGATCGGAAGCGTGACCAATTTCTTTGGTGTGCCAGGTGCGGCTGAACATGCGATGGCGATCGATACCGTGAGCCAGGCGGAGCAAGTACGCAGGCGCATTCTGGCCGCCTGCATGCGTGCCCAGACGCGGCATTCGGAAACTGAGGGGCAGGCCGTACAAAAAGTTAATCTGGTCATCATTGGCGGCGGCGCAACGGGCGTTGAACTGGCGGCAGAACTGCGTAATACAGCGCAAGTGCTCGCTGCCTACGGCCTGTACAAGCTCAACCCAAGCCGCGATATCGGAATTACCCTCGTTGAAGCCGGTCCCCGGATTCTGCCGCCGTTGCCTGAGCGTATTGCGAAAGACACTACCCAATTACTCGCCGAACTGGATGTGACAGTTCTGACCGGTGACCCGGTCACCGAAGTGCGCAGCGAAAGCGTCAGGATGAAAAGCGGTCAAACCTTGCCGAGCGATCTGACTGTCTGGGCCGGCGGCATTAAAGTACCGGCCGTCATGGGGCGTATCGGTCTGCCGACGAATCCCCTGGGACAAGTCATCGTATCGCCAACGCTTCAAACGATTACGGACCCCGATATTTTTGCTCTTGGCGATTGTGCCAGTTGCCCATGGCCCGCAACCGGGAAGTCGGTGCCGCCGCGCGCTCAGGCTGCACACCAGCAGGCTTCGTTACTCGTTGACAGCATGAAACGACGTTTGCAGGGACGTAGCCTGCCGACCTTTACCTATCGGGACCACGGATCACTTATTTCGTTAGGACATTACGAAACCGTCGGTAATCTGATGGGGCGCTTAGTCGGGCGTTCGGTGCGCATTCAGGGCTGGCTTGCCCGGTTACTCTATTTATCGCTGTATCGTCATCATCAGCTCGCGCTGCATGGTTTTTTGCGTATGGCGCTTGAAGCTTTTACGCAGTGGTTAAGGCAGCGCACCTCACCTCGCGTAAAACTGCACTGATTTTCTCGCTATCCCAGACCGCCTGACCGATATCTACGGCAGGCGGTTTTTCTTTGGCAGCAAGGCATGCAAACAATGTTTGATGCGAGCCTGCCCCCGTCATTTTTCCAGCGCACTTGCATCAATTGCTTTTCAGGAAAAGCAAAATCACACCCTGTTTTTGCCACCGAAGACCGAGTTATTCGGTAGATGAATGAATAACGGAACAATTTGTTGTTTCTTCTCACACACTTCAAAAAAATTGTGCTTCTTGTACAGACTTGATAGGGAGTGTGCGCATGGCAACTAATCTTGAACGTATGCAAATCATGATGGAAGAAATCGGGCCAAGCCTCCCCGATATTCAAGCGGTGATTCAAAGTGAGGACAAGAACTGGGCTATTCAGTTTAGTGATCAATCAATCGTGATGCTTGAATGGGTTGCTGATCCAGACCGCGTCGTCCTGACTTCCATTCTGGGCGTGCCTTCGGAATCGATGCAGCTCTCTGTCTATGAAACTCTGCTTTGCTACAACCTGCTCTGGAAAGATACCGGCGGCGTAAAAATGGCCTTGTCGGGCCCCGGCGGCGAACTGGTGGTGATCTATGAATTATTTTCTGCGGATCTCATGCTGAATGATCTGCAAACCGTCCTGACAAATTTCGTCAGTATTGCGCAAATATGGTCCGTTTACGTCACCGGGGAAAGTGACCAATCCACCATGACATTACCCGGCTCCGCAGAAATGTTGCAATTGGGAGCCTGAATGCCAGGAATGAACGAGCACAAGGATATTGACATGGATAACTCAATCAGCAGGATGGCGAATCACAGCTTCATTGCCTCCACCGATAACCTGCCAACCGCTGCGCCATCGCAATCGGCGGGCGGACAATTCAAACCCCTGTACGGAGCCATGACGGAGGATCTTCGAAATGTCATGAATCAGGCAAAGCAGTTTGCTGCCACTGCGGAGGCTTTGGTTAGCTCCCGCAATCCGGCGCTGCAGTAAAGCGAAGATCAACTGGCCGAGACAAAAACATGACACCCACCACAATCGAGCAAATACAGCAGTTGGTACAGGAAATTGGGCCGAACATGCCTGAAATCGATGCCATCGTACAGACTGAAGAACCAAGCTGGGCGATTCAGTTCTCCGACGAAACCATCCTTATCCTTGATGCCGCTGATGATCCGGCACGCATCGTGATTTCAGCCGAACTGGGCTCTGTAGACGATACGAAGCAGGGTGCCGTTTATGAAACGCTACTCTGTTACAACATGATGTGGCGTACCAGCGGCGGTGTACGAGTTGGTTTGGCGGGACCGCAAGGAGCCCTCATCATCAGTGCTGATGTGCATCTGGCTAATCTGACACAACATGATTTACAACAGGAAATCGAGCGATTTTTGAGTATCACGCGTTCCTGGGTCAAATATATCGGCCAGTCCGACAAAGAGGTTCAGGCATTGCCGCCCCTACCCGGTATGGGGGGGACGGGAAGCTATCTGTCAGCTTAGGAAGCCGGCTGTCATGAAGCCTGATCCGTTATCGCGCATTCGTCATGACATAGTTGACAACTCATCGGGCAGGAATGCTTTTGATGAATTCGATCAACTGGTCAAATTTCTGGACAGAGTCAAAGATACTGCCCGGTTGCGTGCAAAAACTGAGGGGGGAGTCACATTCCTGCATACCCGTACAGGAACGTTTTTTGGAAAATTCATCAAAAGAATCACGGTGGCGTCACCAGTCGCGAAGCAGCAGCGTATGTTGGCAAGAGAGTGCATCAAGAGCGTTCTAGACAATCTTGATGGCAGCAATACTCAGATAAATAATCTGAAAAAACCATCCTGGATGGTTCGCTGGCATTTAAGGATGATGCAGAGTTTAACCTCGTGGAACTACGTAATCAGCTAAAAAATCTCCGTGCATTACTAAAATCACCCGATGAAGAGAAAGCAGACAGCGCATCTGCCTCTGAATCACCACAGGTAGAAGATTACATTTCAAATATCAAAACAGACAAATCTTCTTTAAAACAAAACGACGAAAATTTTCGGGCTTTCGAAAAAAGCAACGAGTTCACTGATCTCGATACCACTTCTATCCAAAAACTATCCGGCAATCACTTTGAAAGTGATCTCTCTCCTGCCGGAGTAATAAATTCAGATATTTTTTCCGAGAATTCTCAAATAAATTCAACTGAGATTCAGGAGGAAATGGATCCCTTTGCCGATCTCCCCGCCGAAAAATCCAGCTTCGGCTGCTTAAAACTGCAAAAACCTTTATCTGTATCTTCAAGAAATAAAATTGGTGATTATTATGCGGACGCCTACATCACGCCGGACGTTGAAAAAAATCTAACATTCCGACTGGGAACGGTTAATTTTCCTTCGCCTGCCAGTTCGATCGAAGAAAATGGCATTCGTTTTTCCGAAGGCAAACATCAATTTTACGAGGAAGCACGGCCCATCAAAATATTGCAGCTTGGAATTCAGCAAAATTCAGACGACAGTCCATTTATATTGATGTCCGAGGAAAGCAAAACTCAATATTTGGAAAATTTGCATGAACTTTACACGCGGGCTCTGACGCACGCGTTTACCAAGGGCGCACGACAGATTGCCCTTGAACCTTGTCGTAAAGGCAATCAGATATTGTCTAAAGAAGAACTGCAGACGCTGGCTGAATCTGTCCGTCAATTTCAAGAGCAACACCCCGAGACGAAACTCCAGGTCGTGTTGATGCGCGCAACAGAATGCGATCCATTCAAGGAAAATCAGCGACTTAAGCATTAGCCCAGTGCCCCCAAACCTGCAATTTCCTCTCTGCGGCATCGGCACTTCCTTCGCACCTCTCTTCTTGCTCAACAAATACTGTATATTTGTACAGTATAATCGTTGTCCGCCCAACGTTTCATAGAAGCAAGAGGAAATCATGTCTGCCCCCGCATCGGCGGTGCCGGCCGCTGCGCCGTCGCTACCGCTTTCGCTCAGTGAATTTGTCTGGCGTGCCGGCCATTTGGGGCGGGCATCGGTGGCCGTTACGTCAACGGGTCACGCTGCGTTGGATCGCGAATTGCCCGATGGCGGCTGGCCGCACCGCGGATGGATCGAATTACTCCTGCAACAGGAGGGCATTGGCGAGATGCGGCTTCTGCAGCCTGCGCTGCAAGCCCTGGGAATTCGACGTATCGCGCTGCTACAGCCTCCCCATTTGCCGCAGATTGCTGCCTGGCGAGCCTGGGGATTCCGCGCAGAACAACTGCTATGGGTTCGCACAGTGCGCCATGCAGACGCGCTGTGGAGTGCTGAACAGATTTTGCGTAATGGCAGTTGCAGTGCGCTGCTGTTCTGGCAGGACGCCATTCGGCATGAATCGCTGCGTCGCTTGCAACTGGCGGCGCAAGCCTCAGACATGTTGTGCTGGTTGTTGCGGCCACTGGCGACCGCAGCCGAAGCATCGCCAGCGCCTTTGCGTATCGGCCTGCACCCGCTGGCCGGCGGCATCCGGCTTGATATACGCAAGCGGCGCGGACCACAGCGCTCGACACCGCTGGATCTGCACTGGCCTGACCGCACCGGCTTCATCAACGGATCAATCTTCAGGCTGAATGAGGCAAACGATGCGTTGCTGGATCGCCGTCACCTTACCGCTGCTGCCCCTGCAAGCGCTGCATCCGCGCTGGTGTGAGTCGCTGCCGCTGGCGATCATGGATGGCGATGAAATCATCGCCTTGAATCGACTCGCCGCAGGGCACGGCATACGTCATGGGATGCGCAGCGCCAGCGCCAGGGCGGTGGCCCCTGAGGTGATGCTGCAGCCGCGCGAACTGCAACGCGAACAGCAAGCCTTGAAGGCCGCTGCACTCGCGATGATGCAATACACCCCTGACACCGCCGCGGACAAACAGAATCTGCTGCTCGACGTAACCGCCAGCCTCTCGCTGTTCGGCGGACCTTGGCGCTTGTCCCGCTGCATACGGCATAGCATGCATGCTCTTGGTTTTTCCGTACAGCTGGGCATGGCACCGACTGCGCAAGCAGCCCTGCTGTTTGCGCGACAGCGTCGTGGTCAGCGTCGGCTGCTGAAGCAAGCGTCGATGTGGCGACGGCTGGATGCCTTGCCCTTCACGTTACTGACCAACGCCGTACAGGACGCCGATTGGCTGGCGGATATTGGCTGTCATACGCTGGCTGATCTGCGTCGGTTGCCGCGCCGCGGTCTCAGGCAGCGCACCTACGCAGCGCTGCTCGACACACTGGATCGCGCGTATGGCGAAGCCCCTGAACTGTTTGACTGGCTGCAGGCCCCGGAGCAATTCAGTGCAGCGATCGAACTGCCATATCGCATCGATCAGGCAGCACAATTGTTGGTTGCTGCACACCATCTGGTCCTGCAAATGACGGGATGGCTGGTCGCCCGGCAACAGGCCGTGTCGCGTTTTTTGTTGTGGATGGAGCATGAACGCGGCCGCATGCGGCGAGTCCCGACAGCACTCGACATCACACTTGCCGAGCCAAGCTGGCAGGAAGCGCATTTGCTCAGGTTGCTGAAGGAACGACTTGACAGGCTGCCGCTGGAAGCGCCGGTGATTGCGTTGCGTCTGGAGGCCGTACAACTAAGGAGCTGGGCCCCTTCAAGTGCGCAGCTATTCCCGGAGCCGGGTGGCACGCCACAGGACTATCACCGCTTGCTGGAACTGCTGACCTCCCGGCTGGGACCGGACGCCATTCAGCTGCCAGCAGCGTGTGAGGACCATCGCCCCGAGGTCGCCAACCAATGGCAGTACGCGCAAGAGGCTCATCGTATGCAAGATAAAGCCTTGCCACTTGCGACGCGTCCGTTCTGGTTACTGGAACGACCTTTACCCCTGCCAGTGCGGGAACATCGACCGTTTTATGGCTCGCCGCTACGCTTGCTGCTGGGGCCCGAACGGATTGAATCCGGCTGGTGGGATGGAGCACTCGCACTACGTGATTACTTTGTCGCTCAAGGAGAGGAGGGCGCTTGCTACTGGATTTATCGTGAGCGAAATGCTGGCAGTGCGCGATGGTTTCTGCATGGGCTGTTCGGCTAAGCATTCCAATGCGTGAAAAGATGTCATCGCCATCGCCTGCATCGCTACCTGGTTATGCAGAATTGCAGTGCGCGTCCAATTTCAGCTTTCTGCGGGGGGCCTCTCACCCGGAGCAGCTGGTTGCACGTGCGGCTGAACTGGGTTACGCGGCATTGGCTCTCACCGACGAATGTTCTGTCGCTGGTGTGGTGCGTGCGCATGAAGAAGCCAAGCGGCAAAAGCTGTCATTGATCATTGGCAGTCAATTCCGCGTACAGGATAAAGATGGCGACAGTCTGTCCTTCATTGCGCTGGCGACCAATCGCAATGGCTACGGCAATCTGTGTGAATTAATCACGCTGGCGCGCAGTCGTGCCGACAAAGGCAAGTATTGGCTGACGCTCAGCGATTTTGAAGCACCGCCCGCGTCGCTCAGCCATCTGCAAGCACTACCCGATTGCATCCTGTTGCTGGCACCGGATTACTGCATTGAGCCATCGCGGCTGCATACGCAGCTCGCCTGGATGCGCACCACCTTCGGCTCGCGTGCACGCGTCGCTCTGACCTTGCTGCACCAAGGACGCGATGAAGAACATAAAGCGCTCGTGCTGCAGTCTGCTGCTGTGCACGGACTGCGCGTCGCAGCGACCGGCGACGTCTGCATGCACCTGAGGTCGCGCAAGCGACTGCAAGACGCACTGGCAGCGATTGCGATTGGCCGGCCAGTGGCGCAATGTGGGCACGCCCTGTTCATGAATGCCGAGCAGCACCTGCGCTCACGCCTGAGACTGGCCAATATGTATCCGCCAGAAACTCTGGCAGAGACACTGGCGATTGCACGGCAATGCGAATTCTCCCTGGACCAATTGCGCTACGAGTATCCCGACGAACTGGTACCGGCAGGTCATACGCCATCGAGCTATCTTCGCGAGCAGACGTGGATTGGCGCACATCGTCGCTTCCCCTCGGGCATACCGGCAAATGTGCAGCAACAGCTCGAGCATGAGCTGCAACTGATTTCAGCGATGCGCTACGAGCCTTATTTTCTGACGGTGTATGACATCGTCGGCTTTGCCAGAAGTCGCCGCATTCTTTGTCAAGGTCGTGGCTCGGCAGCCAATTCGGCTGTGTGCTATTGCCTTGGCATTACCGAGGTTGATCCGGCACGCGGCAACTTGCTGTTCGAGCGCTTCATTTCCAAGGAACGCAATGAACCGCCGGATATTGACGTCGATTTCGAGCATCAACGGCGTGAAGAAGTGATTCAGTACATCTATGAAAAATACGGACGCCATCGCGCAGCGCTGACTGGCGTCGTCATTACCTATCGCCCGAAAAGTGCACTCCGCGACGCAGGCAAGGCGCTGGGCGTCGATACTCATATCATCGATCGCCTCGCAAAATCACATCGCTGGTGGGACAGTAAAGAAGCGTTGCATGAGCGCTTCAGTGAATGCGGTATCGATCCGGCATCACCGGTTGCCCAGCACTGGCTGCAGATCGCCAGCGAACTGATCGGTTTTCCTCGGCATCTCTCGCAACATCCGGGCGGATTCGTCATCGCGCGCGACAAGTTGTCACGACTGGTCCCCATTGAAAAGGCTGCGATGGAAGGACGCAGCGTCGTTCAGTGGGACAAGGACGACCTCGATGCACTGGGCCTGCTGAAGATCGACATTCTGGCGCTCGGCATGCTATCGGCGCTCAGACGAGCGCTCGAGCTGATATCAGAGCAGCGCGGCGAACCATTTGAGCTGGCCGATATTCCAGCGGAAGATGCCGCCACTTACGCCATGATCAGCCGCGCCGATACCGTGGGCGTATTTCAGATCGAAAGTCGCGCGCAGATGAGCATGCTGCCGCGACTGCAGCCGCGCACCTTTTATGACCTGGTGATTGAGGTGGCCATCATCCGTCCCGGGCCGATTCAGGGCGGCATGATTCATCCTTATCTGCGAAGGCGGCAGGGGCTGGAGCCCGTCAGCTATCCGAGCGCTGCCATGCAGACCGCCTTGTCGCGCACGCTCGGCATACCCATTTTTCAGGAACAGGTCATGCAGTTGGCCATGCTGGCTGCGGGCTTCTCGGCGGGCGAGGCTGATCAGCTACGACGGGCGATGGCTGCCTGGAAGCGCAAGGGCGGGCTGGAGAAATTTCACGACAAGCTCATCAATGGCATGCTCGAACGCGGTTACCAGCGCTCATTCGCTGAGGCCTTGTTCAACCAGATCGAAGGCTTTGCCGAATACGGATTTCCAGAGAGTCATGCCGCAAGCTTTGCCTTGCTTGCCTATGCCAGTGCCTGGATGAAGCGTCATCATCCGGCCGCTTTTCTTGCAGCGCTGTTGAACAGCCAGCCCATGGGTTTTTATTCACCATCGCAATTGGTACAAGATGCGCAGCGGCACGGCGTTGAAGTAAGGCCAGTCGATGTGATGGCGAGCGACTGGGAAGCTTCGCTTGAACCGGGCGATGATGGATGTCCTGCCGTGAGGCTGGGCTTGAATCAGGTACGCGGCCTGACCAGCGAGAGCGGTTGGCGTATCGAAGCAGCGCGTGCTATACGCACCTTTACCAACTTGAACGATCTTGCCGAACGCGCTGCCTTGTCCTCAGCCGACTTGCGTTCACTGGCAGCAGCCAATGCATTGAAAGCGCTCGCCGGACACCGGCGAGAGGCAAGCTGGCATGCCGCAGCCAGCCTCTCTGGCAAAGGTTTGCTCAGACATGCGGCGATTGAATCCGACACCATTCACTTGCCCGCACCCAGTGAAGCACAGGATGTGGTTGCCGATTACCGATCACTCGGTCTGACACTCGGTCGTCACCCGCTGGCTTTTCTCAGACGACATCTGCTGTCGCGCCGCTTGCTGCCTGCATCTGTGCTATCCGGTTTTCAGCACGGACAATTCGCCCGTGCATGCGGCATTGTCACCGTGCGTCAGCAGCCGGCTACCGCAAAGGGAACGGTCTTTGTCACTCTCGAAGATGAAACTGGCGTCGTTAACGTGATCGTATGGCCATCACTGGTTGAGCAGCAGCGTAAAGAATTACTGAATTCATCGCTACTCGCTGTCTTTGGCCTGTGGCAAACAGAGAAGGGCGTCAGTCATTTGGTGGCCAGACGATTACTTGACCTGACTCCTCTACTGGGACGCCTGCAGACGAATAGCCGCGATTTCTGTTGAGGCCATTCAGTCTGTTCTCATTCAGATCAACCTCAGAACCCCGATGAGCTTCGTGTTACCCACGCACCGGTGTCCACCGTTTGCAGCAGCTGCGGCGGATTTTTTTTGAAAGTCATCGAGAGCTTATGAGACCTTTACCGTCTACCCCCACTCAACTGCCTTCCTCACACCCGATCTCTCATCCACAGAAGGGAGATCAAGAAAAATCAGTCACTCAGCAAGTATCAGGCGCCGACGCTGCAGCCTCACAAAACAATCAAGAAGGCGATGGCAAGCGATCGCGCGCACCGCTGGTGCGGAGCAGGGCATTAAGCAGACCGCCGTTGAATCTGAATGACCTGGCAGAATCAGGCGATCTGACAACTCAAGCGATGCCAATCAGTCCACGTGCGCTGAATGCCACCTCGCCACTGAAAACGAATGACATTTCGCTCTCTCTCGCTTCGCCAAACGAAAAATCACCGGACACGGCAACGCCAGTGAGTCCACGAGTGCGGATCACGCGTTCAGCAACCGATGGCACAGATGCGGAATCCGGCAATCAGCAAAACCCAGGTCTTATCACGCGAAAGCCGAGCTATTTGTCATCTCCCCGGCCGCCAGAGCGCTTGCTATCCCCGCGCAAGCCGAGCGCACTGAATTTATCAATGCCATCGTCACCTGTCGAATCACAGCCGGGTGAGAAAACATCATCCGTCGTGTCCGCGTCCGTACCGCCACTGTCACCGCGGTCAGCAGCCAACAAGACCTCGCTCACATCCCCCCCCATGGTGAGCAGCGAGCCGACACTGACAATACCCGATGCCTCCCCGAAAATCCGGGTTAATCATCCATCAAAGCTGCATGAAAAAGATGCTGAAAAATTCAAAGCAGCCAGCATGAAGATTGTTGATCATTTCATTCAATGCAATGTCAACGCCGACCATCCTGGGAAGATCGGTGATGTTCAGGGATCGTTTTATGTCGACAATCTTGGCGATGACCTGAAGCGATTACTTTATAAATTCAGGAATGCTTACATTTCATCCTCGGAGCTACTGGAGAGACTCTTTTCCCAGGAAATTAAATCGAGCGACGGATGGTGTACGGCCAAAACGGTCTTCACGCAAACGATAGACATCATTGCGGGTTATAACGGCGAATCTAATCCGGAATTTTTTGATCCTGACACTCAAGACGCCATCAAAACGCAACTGAATGGATGCGCCGAAGTGCTTGTACGCCAGTTTTTTGATTCTCCTGTCAGCCTAGACGTAACGCCTTTGCCAAAAAATCTGATTCATTTCCTGATTCAGTGTGATCAGTATTTTTATGATCAGCTTCTCAGCAGCGAAAAAACCAAGCATTTTTCGCACGACCAGATGCGGGAGGCGCGCAGTGCATTGCAAAACCAACTTCTGATGAGCTACGTGCTGAAGCCTCAGCTGGAAGAATTGACGCAGCCTTCCAAAGAGAAGTTGAAGCAATGGTTTGTCACTGCGATCATGGATTCCGCAGCAGCTCAGGCAGAGATATTCGTTCAAAAAATTCTGAAGCGTTCCTTTTCAGAGGCGCCGTCCGAACTGCGAGAGAAATTTTTCTCACGACAGGATCCTCTGGAAAAAAATAAACGCATTGATGAATTCAAAAATAATCTGCCAGCAAGGCTGAGCGGGCATTCTCGCTCTCGCAGTGGCGACACCAGCCCAATTGACCCGATGGCAATGCGTGAATCAGCCCGACGAATCAAGCAGCGGAACAAGAGCGGCGGCGAACCTATGCAGCAGGTAGAGCAGATATCTGCCAACAAGGAGCAAAGCAAGATAGGAGCCCAGAAGTCTCGTCCTTCAATCGATTTGCAGGATTTCGGTAATGAACTCGATAGCGCACTCACCGAGCTTCAAAGCCTGCTCGAAAAAAAATCGTCTCATGCAAACGTGTCGGTATCGGAATCCCAAAGTCGCCGTATTGGCACAGGTGTCACGACGCTCACCACGACAATGAACATCACAACGACCGAAATCATCCCGGTAACGGCCAGCCTGACGACTGCTACGACCACCGTACCTACAGTGCCTACAGTACCTACAGCACCTGGGGTCAGTCGGGTGTCTCCAGATACTGATCGCCAAACCAACGCTCAGACTTCAGATTCTGCCAATCAACGTCTTGGATAGATCGTCAACATGTTTAATAAACTCTGCATAAGCCAACCTGGCCTGACGCCTGCTGTGTCAATGGCTACGACAAACTCACTGCAATCATCGGTAGGTGATGGCGATCCGGTTAAAAAATCCCAATCAGCTCCGTCGACACCCCGTATGAGGACGCATCAACCGGCAACGCCGGTGGTCATTCCGAAATTGCCTATTGCCGAAATAATGCAAGAGTCTGATACGGCAACAAGCTCTCCTCAGCGTAGTCCGAAAAAAGTGGGATTCATATCGACGGCACCGATACTGACTTCTCCAAGTCTGCGTAGCAGTGCAGCCAACGATTCGCCAAGAGCCCATCGCATCGTGTCGCCGAACAGTCGATCAAAAGTCGATGGATCGCCAAGGACGGCGGTGAGTCCGCGTACCGGCATTATTGATGACTCGTCTGGCGCAATCTCGCCGCCGCGTGCTGGCAATCAGGGCCGACTCCCCGCTAATCGCCAGCGTGTGGGGAGCGCACCTCAGCATCTCATCAGCCCGCGCGCAGAGAAGACGTCTACGATCGACGTCATGCCATCGCCTCGCGCCATCAGCCAGAGTCTGATCACCTCAGGTAAAGAACTGGCCGCAGTCATCTTCGCGGAGATAAGGGGTGGCAAGGATAAGCTGACTAAGGAAGTCATTGATGCGATCGGTCGTCAGGACATCACCCTACCTATCGACAAGCTGCCATCGGCACTGGCTGCCAAAGCTCTGGCCGATGAGAGTAGCAAGCCATCGCATTCAACGCTGATCAAGGCATTATTTCTGCCATCGCTGATGGCCACGGAAGTGGGCAAAACATTGGTCGCCATGCGTACCATGGTCATGGACCAATATGAAGGCAATTCAATGACACTGGCGAAGCGTCTGGAGGCCGAAGAAAAGTCACCTGCTTTCAAGTCGCTGATGGCTGCCAATATCGAAGAGCAGACAAGCGCCTGCGCAGCGGTTGCACTGGGCTGCGTCAGCCTCAATGCTGCGCCATCGCTCTCGGCAAGCAAGCTGCCGGCTGAACTGATCTCCTTCTGGAAAGCGATGGATGCGCAGCTTTGTGCATGGGCGTCCGCCAATCCGGCACTCGACCCTGCCTTGCTCAATAAAGCGCGTTCCAATCTGGGGTTCGATATTCTCTTTACCCGGCTGATTATGCCGGTTGCCTTGGGATCCAAAACGAAGGAAGCCGGCCTTGCCATTCCAATGATTTTCTGCGATTCGGTCAAAGAGGCGTTCAAAGCTCGGTGGCCGGCATTCATGGATAGCTTTATCGCTGCAACGCAAGCGGAGGTCAGCTCATCGATGTCGCCTGTACTGAACGACGCCAATCATTCGATCACGACGACTTCGGTCAAGCTTCAGGAAGGTGCATTAAACACAGGGGGAACACCAACGACCTGACGCAGCTGACACATTAAAGGCTAGGGAGCACTTCCCGGCGATTCCGCCCCGGTGAATCTGTGAAAAGCACCAGCCACATTTCATCACCGGGGTAACCATCAATCATCCTCAATGATCCTCAATGATCCGTCGCGAGCAAGACGGAGAGGGCGACACGGCGGCCCCCATCTCAGGCAGGTACTGCGTGCGAATAAGCGAGTGGCTGATGACGCTGCAAGTCATCGATCAACTCAAACACCTCATCCTTGGAGAGCACATAGCGCTCCATCAACGTCGTCTTCAGCTGCTCCATCGATTGCCGATAGATCACGATCGAACTCAAGGTCTGCGAGTACAGTTCGTCCGCCTTAGCTTCTACGGCGCGCAATGCCTCCTCATGTGCGCCATCTTTACGAAGCTGCCGGTAATCGAGTTTTGAGCGGGAATACATCGACAGCTGATTGACCGTGAGTTCAAGCCGTCCCGTCACCTTTTGTATATCGTTTTGACTGCCGACGGAAATGCCGCGAGCACCGTAGAACAATTCTTCGGCCGCCACACCGCCATACAGTTGCTTCACATCCTGTTCCAGCTCCTCCAGTGTTTGCAGACCCGTATCCGGCGTCGCTGACAATACGTAGCCGAGCGCCCCCAGCTTGGATACAGACTCTGTACTGATCTTCAGTAGCGGCGACTTCGCCTTGACTTCGTCGAGGTTCAGCCCCTGCCTCAGCAACGGGTCAATCTGCATGAAAAAATGTCCAAGTTCGTGCAGCGCAACGCGCTCGCGCTGCTTATCTTTTTCTGCACTCGCGGCACGGTCCGTAAGGCCAATGGCACTGCGCTCGAAGGCCCGGAACAGCAGGTGGGTATCAATGCGAGATTTTTCCTCAATGGCGATCATGCTCGCGCGATCGACCACCGTTTCCAGCAAGGCCGGTGACAGGTTAGCGGTAATGTCGGCCACGTAATCCAGATTCAGATGATCCCAATCAACGACCGAAACATCTTTCCGACGCAAAAACACGTCCAGCAGCGCCTGCCGCTCCACCTTGTTCGGCAGACGGAAATTGATCTTGACGGCGAAGCGCCGCAGCATGGCTTCGTCCATCTCACTGCTGGCGTCATCGAAGTTGGACGCAACGACCCAGATCACGCCGCTGCCTTCGTCACTTTTGATGCCATCCAGCAGACCGAGCAGTGTATTGGCGGTGTCATCGTCCCACTTGCGATCACCGCGACCTCGCGGCATGAACAGTGATTGGGCTTCGTCCAGAAAAATCAGGCAGCGCCCCTGCGCAACGGCCTTTTTGTAAATGGCATTCAGGGTCTTCGACCCACCACCGACCAGTCCTGATTCAAGGCCGGATCCCGATGCCTGAATCAGCGGAATACCAAGCTTCTTTGCAAGATAGCCAGCCAGCTTGGTCTTGCCGGTGCCTGCAGGGCCGGTCAGCATCACATTGAAAGGCTTATCGATGTTATGGGATTTGTATAGTTCTCGATTCTGAATCATCGATTCGAGATGAGCCACCTCGCGCTTGATGTCCTCCATGCCGACCAAATCGTCCATGCTGCCTTTGAGCTTGTCGGGTCGGATCACGCTGGCCGACGCGCCTAATCCAGGCATGTTCTTCCTGAGCATGAAGGCCATCAGCACCAGCAGCAAAATGCCCATGGCATTGCGCGCGACAAAATCGCCGATCACATCTGCAACGTCTTGCTGTGACTCGCGATCACGCAACACACCGGGGTTGGCGACCAACCAGTCAGGCTGAGCGATCGCATAGGGGATGTCGTTCTTGAGCAGAACTTCCCGTTCCAGATTGACGTGCGTCGAATTCGGCACTTTCACCGACAAGACTTTGCTTTGATCCTTGTACTTGATCACATAGCGTGGTGACTCGGATGTCGGCTGCGCAATCAGCAAATACTCAAGCCGGCCGCGTTGGGCGGGCAGGGAAGTGATGAGCGAAACGTCCTGGCTATAGACCACCGACGACACAGGCAGCAGCTTGGGCGCAGTCTCGAAGGAAATGATGATGGCCGACAGCAGTAATAAACCGAACAAGGCAGTACGCAAGCGTCCATTCTTGAGCGACTGGGCAAGCGACGCAATCAGTGACGAGAAGTTTGGCATGAATACAAAAATGAAAAAGCCGCGAGCGGCGGCAGGCCGCGCCAGGGTTGACGCATGGATTGAATCAAGCGGGGGGTAGGACAGGGCGGGCGAGGCAAAGTTGCGCTGTGTCGCGCAAAACGTGCTTCACCAAAGCATGAGTCGGGTCACGCAGAAGGAGGTCGATAATGATCTGGTCGCCGCAAGACGGGACCCGCCAGTCGTTAATTCAGAGAAGAAATTAACGACTGTGAGCAGTCATGTTGATGGCATTTCACATGCCGAGATTCGTCGATCACACATGGGCTGAAGCGAAGCGTGAAGCAAGGCCGGCATGCGGATTCAAGTCATCGGATGACCCGGACCGGTGCGGAACGATAGCGTGGGGAACGACGCCACCGGCTGTCACCCGGTGGCGAACACGGGTCATACCAGCCCGAGTATGCGTCCCAATTCGGTCAGATAGGGCGTGTCTTTCAGCACCTCGCCCTCAACGCTGGCCACCACGTCATCGAGCTTGCTGTGTACGCCATGTAACTGCTGATGCAGGCCTGGGCTGGCTTGATTTGGGCTGGCGAGGGTTTGTTTCAGCAGATCCAACTCCTGCCGTAGCTCTGCCACCTTGGGTGATCCTGCCGGCGCCGCATCGAGTTCCTGCTCGAGATCAGCGACGAGTTTGTGAATACGATCCAGACTGAATTCCTTTTGCATAAGCAGCTCCTTTTTAGAACATGGTGGCCCGATGGGCACCCCGTGTCAATCCGTCCCGGAGATCTCATGCTCGTTCGCGACTTTGCCAACCTGAACGTCATCTGCTGCGAAGCAGACACGCCGATCGCGGACGTTGCGGGGCTCATGCGTCGTTATCACATTGGTGATGTCGTCGTCGTGGACGCACAGCAGGAAGGGGCGCGCGTACCTATCGGCATCGTGACCGACCGCGACATTCTGGTCGAAACGATTTCCCTGGGCGTTGATGCGAAGCTTTTTACGGCGTCCGATCTGATGAGTTCGCCCGTGACGACGGTGCAGGAAAATGCCAGTCTGGGCGAAGCTTCCGCACTGATGCGCGGCAAGCGGATCCGGCGACTACCCGTCGTCAACCAGTCCGGCAGCCTGTTCGGCATCATCACTGCGGATGATGTGCTCAATCTGATTGCGGCTGAGCTGTCGATGATCGCCGGACTCATCGTGGAGCAGCCAGTGCGCGAAAGCCAACGCCGGAAATAGCGGTAGGCCGTTTGCATACGACTGAGCGCCAGGAATGTTTCATCTTTTATTTTACATAATACAAATTATGCGTTTCATTGATCCGATTGGCGTGTGACGGTTGTAGATTAGAAAATTTGCCCGCGCTCAAACCATCGCTAACGCAAAACTGAAACACTGCATTCCCAACTTCCGCGCGTGTTCGCTGCGCTTTCCTCAAGCACATCCAAGGAGAATTCACATGAAATTATGTCGACAACTCATTGTTTACACGACGCTTATTCTGATGAACATGGTGGTCCTGAGCACCTCCGCGAAAGCCACGCTCATCGGGGTTGATGCGATGGTCGCGGCACAAAATCGCCAGGATGACGAGCAGAAAATTCGCTCAGTGCTAAGCCGCAGCGAAGTCAGCGATGGTCTGCAGCGACTTGGTGTCGGTCCTGATGAGGTTGACCGTCGGGTTGCCGCGCTCACGGATAACGAGGTCGATTCGCTCGCCCGCGAACTTGACCGTGCACCGGCGGGCGGCGATTTCTTCGGCACGGTCGGTGTCATTTTTGTCATCCTGCTAATCACCGACATTCTGGGTTTCACCAAAATTTTCCCATTCACCCGCGCACAGCGCTGAGATGGACGCCGTTGCTCGCAGCGCGCTGATCTTCGCACTTGTCTGCGCGCTGTTGACCGGCTGCGCTACGCAAACGCGCAATCTGAGCGAGTCCGCGCCTGATTTGCCCGAGCGCGCTGAGCTGTCCGACACGCCTTTTTTCCCGCAGAACCAGCACCTCTGCGGTCCTGCAGCCCTGGCCACGGGACTGACGGCAGCCGGTTTTCCGGTTGATCCCCGACAATTGGATGCACAGCTTTATGTACCGGCGCGGGAAGGCAGTCTGCAAGCTGAAATGGTGGCCGCGAGCCGCCGGCAGGGGGCGCTTGCACTGCCGGCGCCAACCACGTTGGCCGGCCTGCTCGGCGAGATCGCCTCGGGAACACCGGTCATCATCCTTCAGAATCTTGGGCTCAACATCGCGCCGCGCTGGCACTACGCCGTCGTGGTGGGTTATGACCTCAAGCGATCTGAAGTGGTCTTGCGGTCTGGCATCCGGAAACGGGAAGTCATGACCCTGAGTACGTTTGAACACACCTGGGCGCGCTCTGGCTACTGGGGCTTGATGGTGATCAGGCGCGACCAGCTGCCGCACGCGGTCAATCGATCGACCCTGGAAAAATCGCTCGCAGCGCTTGAAAAATATGCAGAGCCTTCCGCCCTGCTCGGCTGGTATCAACAGGCGATCCGACGCTGGCCGGACAGTGCCGTCTTCGCGGTTGGCCTCGGTAACTCAGCCTATGCCGCTGGCCAGCTGGACAATGCCGAACGGGCATTTCGCGCGGCTGCCGAGCAGCATCCTCAGAATCCGGTCGTGTTGAACAATCTTGCCCGCATCCTGCAGAAACGGGGGCAACTCACAGAAGCGCTGGCGATCGCGAACCGAGCGGTCAACCTCGGCGGGGACTGGCTCGCCACCACCGAAGCGACGCGCGATGCGATCCTTGTCGCGATCAGTGCTTCAGAGGCGCGCCCCTCGACTCCAACGGTCGCCCGCTAGCCTAGCTGCCGCCAATGCGTTCAATGATCTTGCCCGTGCCGGCACAATCAGGGCAATCGCGCTGAGCGTCTATCTTGCCGCTGCCACGGCACCGCGGGCAAACGTCTTCGCCCGTGCCGGGCGTGCCTTCCGGCGCTTCGTCGCCCGGGTTCATCGGCGGGATGGACTGCATGGTGAACCTCGCTGGTTGAACTTTTCAGCGCATGCGTTGCAAGTTCCGGACCCGGCATGCCGGGCCACTCATGCTTAACGGTTTACCCAGCCACCACACACCGGGAAAATTTGCCCGACGAAGCAATTCGCATGAGCGCTCGCCAGGTAGGCAACGAACATCGCGTCTTCACGCGCACTCACCAGCCGACCGAGCGGCACTTCGCGCCTGAGCTTTTCCTGCAAGGCCGGATTGGCTTGCACTTCCGGCGGAAAGTAGGTGGGATTGTCGACGAAGTTCTGCGCAATCGCATTCACCTGAATGCCCTTCCCGGCCAACTCCACGCCGAGCGACTGGATGTAGGCCAATTGCGCTCCGCGAGCCGCACTGTAGGTCGATGCGCGTCGTATGCCGCGCAAGGCCGAGGCGCTGCCGATCAAAATGATCTTGCCCGAGCCACGCGCCAGCATCTGCGGCAGCAACGCGCGGGCAATGCGAGGCAAAGGATCGACCATGTGTGCAAACGCATGTCGCCACTCATCATCGCTCGCGTCCTGTGCCAGCGTGCTCGGTGCCGGAATGCCCAGGTTTGCCAGCAGCACATCCACGTGACCGGCCTGCGCGATCATGCGTTCGGGATAGTCAACCGCATCGATCGGCCCCTGGTCGGCAATCACCTCGGCGCCCAACTCCCGAAACACGCCGGCAAGCGCCGGCCCCATGAAATCTCCGGCCTGGGTCAGCAATACTCGCAGCCCCGTGAGGTCGATCCCCTGCATGCCCATCTGCGTCTCCGTCATCGTTGAATGGCGCCGATCATAACGGATGTTGTGCCATCACAGCCCTCGTCCTGGCGGGCTCTCTAGTATCGACAAACGATGAAAATACTGGTCGCACACAACGCCTATCACTATCGCGGCGGCGAAGACACGCTCGTTGACGCGGAGATGGCCATGTTACGCCGCCATGGCCATGAGGTCTTTCTCTACCGGCGCGACAACGCCGAGTTTGCGCAGATCCGGCCCATTCATGCCGCCCTCGACACCCTCTGGTCACGTCGTACCGTGCGCGAAATCGATCGACTCTCCAGACACTTTCGACCGGACATTATTCATGCGCACAACACCTTCCCGCTGATTTCGCCATCGCTGTACGACGCAGCCAGATACCTGCGCATTCCGGTGGTTCAGACGCTGCACAATTTTCGACTGATCTGCCCGCAAGCGATGCTCATCCGTCAGGGGCGGCTATGTACCGATTGCGTTGGACACTGGCCTTGGCGCGCGGTACTGCATCGCTGCTATCGGGGTTCATTCGCACAAACGGCGGTCACAGCTTCCATGCTGTCGCTGCACCGCCTTCGTGGCAGCTGGGATCACGGCGTCAGTCGTTATATCGTTTTGAATCAAAGCTGTCGGGAATTATTCATCGTCGGCGGCTTGCCACCGGAACGCTTGCGCATCAAGCCTAACTTCGTCGATGCCAGTGGCGTTCCCGACTGGGACAGCCGCACCGGCGGCGTGTTCATCGGTCGTCTTTCATCGGAAAAAGGGCTCGCCATCCTGATCGAGGCACTGCAATCGCTACCGGGTATGAGCATCGACGTCTACGGTAAAGGGCCGATGCAAGGCGTGGTCGAGCATGCGCCGGGGCTGCGGTACCGGGGCTTTCTGAGCAGCGCTGCACTGCGTGAACGTATGCGGCAGAGCGCTTATCTGGTCATGCCGAGCACGGGCATGGAAAGCTTTGGCCTGGCAGCCATTGAGGCGTTTGCCTGCGGTGTACCCGTGATTGCGAGTCGCCAGGGTGGCCTCGGCGAACTCGTCACCCACGACAAAAACGGCCTGCTGTTCACACCTGGCGACCCTGCTGCGCTGGCTGCCGCCATTGCTCATGCCGAAGCGCATCCGGACAAGATGAAACGAATGGGTATGGATGCCTATCAGACCTGGCTCGACCACTACACGCCGGAGCGCAATTACGAGCTGTTGATGCGCATCTACGATGAAGCTCTGGCGTCCCTGCCCTCAGCCGCTCTACTGTCCAGTGATCAGTCGAAGAGGCAGCTCAATACAGCGCTCAATACATGGCCCAACTCAGCGCCCAACTCAGCGCCCAACTCAAAGCCGCATTTTTAGCCCACCGCCCATGCCGAGACTAGCCCTCGTCGTTAACGAACCTCCCCCCTATCGCATTCCGGTGTTCAACCGGATTGCGGCGATGCCGGGCATCGAATTCCAGGTGATTTTTTGCTGCCGGCGCGAGCCGAACCGGCAATGGGATCTGCCAGAGATGAGGTTCGCCCACGTCTTTCTGCATGAGCGCATTACCACTACGCGCGGCGGACGCTACATTCATAACAATCCGGACGTCATACTGGCGTTGTCACGCTTTAAGCCTGACGTCGTTGTCGGCAATGGCTTCAATCCCACCCATTTATATGCAATGGCATGGTGCGCATTGCGCCAGCGACCGTATGTGCCGATGACGGATGGTACCCGCCAGTCCGAAGCGAAATTAAGCCGCCTGCACCGTGCTGTGCGACGTCTCGTATACCGTCGCGCGCCAGCCTTCATCGCCGCCAGCCTCGGCGGCATTGCGCTTTATCGCGACTATGCGGTGCCACCAGAGCGCTGCCACTTGTCTTGTCTTTGTATCGATAACGACCGTTATCGTCCCGCGGCGAGCGCACCGGCGCCAGTGCATGACTTCATCTTCTGCGCGCGGCTCGAGGCCGGCAAACACCCGGCATTCGCCATCCACGTCGCTGCGCGCTGCGCACAGCGACTGGGACGACGCACCCGTCTGCTCATCGTCGGCGCAGGCAGCATGGACGCATCGCTGCGCAACCTTGCCAATACCCTCGCCGATCACGTCGACACCTGCTTCCATGGCTTTGCCACCCAGGCGGAATTACCAGCGCTGTACCAATCGTCACGCATCTTCCTGTTCCCGACACTGGCCGATGTCTGGGGCGTCGTGGCCAATGAGGCGTGCGCAGCCGGCCGGCCCGTCATCGTGTCGCCGCATGCCGGGGTGGCGGGTGAATTGATCATCCACGGGCAGAATGGCTGCGTTCTTCCCCTCGATGCCGATACCTGGGCTGACGCTACCGCACAGCTGCTGGCTGACGAAGGCAGACGCGCCGCCTATGCGCAACGTGCGTTGCTCAGCGTGGCGCCTTACAATTTTTCTCACGCTGCACAAGGCATTGTCGACGCAGTGCACGCCGCCCTTGCCCCGCCCAGACGCGCCGACCGAAAGCAAGCCATTCGAGGCTCAGCCGCGGATGGTCGCCACCAGCGGCCTATGGTCTGAAGCGACACGCGCAGCCGCACTACCATGCACACGAACGCTGACCAGCCGATGACGCGGGCGTATCCAGATACGATCCAGCGCCAGTAGCGGAAAACAGGCGGGAAAAGTTGCCGGTGCCGGTACCGGCTGAAAATGAGAGACGAGCCTGCGCAAGGTATGCCCCCAGACAAACCACTCATTCACGTCGCCCATCAGCAGCACTGGCATCGCCTCCGTATCGAAGCTCTGCAGTAACCTCGCCACTTGCGATCGGCGTTCGGCGGCGCGCAGGCCAAGATGGGTAGCAATCACACGCAGGCGATGTCCATGACAGTAAATATCCGCATCGAGCGCGCCGCGCGGTTCATGGCTACCGAAAGAAATATCGATACGGCGTGTCGTGAGCACCGGATATCGCGACAAGATGGCGTTGCCAAACCGGCGCTGGCCGACGCTGAAAGTAAATCCATCCACGCCCACCGACCCTGTTACACGAGCGAGCTGCTGCAGCAGGTTGGGCCAATGCGCACCGCCAAGCGGAACCTCCTGCAATGCGACGATATCGGCATCGATTTCCCTCAGTACCGTCGCGATGCGCATGGGCGCGAAATGGCGATCGGTTCCCACCCCGGCGTGGATGTTCCAGGTGGCGACGGTTAGTGGCCAAGGCTGCGACTCGGCAGAGCCCAGTGATTCGTTCATGAGCTCGCTTGTTGTTCTGCTTGTTGATCGCCGGGTTGAATGCTTCATGGCGCGTCTCGCTGTTGATCGCGTCGAAGCAGCCGGCGCAGGCCAATGGCAAACGCGATCAGCAACAAGGCCACGATCAGAAGAATGCCCAGCGTTCGCTGACTTGGGTGCTGCAAGGTCTGGACGAGATTGTGCGCAAACGCCGTCGTGAGCAGTACACCCGGCAAAATGCCAATCAGCGTACCGAGCAAGTAATCGCGCAAACGGATCGCCGATGCGCCACAAGCGATGTTGATGACACCGAACGATGCCAGCGGCAGCAGCCGAATCACAATCATGGCCAGTGTGCCGCGTCGCGCCACCCGGCGCGAGAGCTTGTTCAGGCGCCGGCCGAGCAGCCTGTGTGCCGCATCGCGGCCGAGTACCACGCCCAGGCCATAGCCCGCCGCAGCTGCGCACAAGGTACCCGCGATGGCGTAGTACGCGCCGGGCGACAAGCCGAACACGATGCCGGTGACGGCAATCAGCAAGGTCAATGGCACCATCAACAGGCAGCCGATCACATACGCCGCCACAACCCAGAGCGGCGTCCACGGCAGCTGTTTGAGCTGCTGCGCCGCAGCCACCAAACTCACCGGATTGACGAAGTCTCGCATCGGCGTATAGCGCCAGGCCAGCGCAAGCGCGATCAGCGCCAGTGTCAGCACGGCCAACCCGGAAAGCCGGCGAGGCAATCTGACACGCGTACTCCGTGGGATCGTCTGCCGGACCAGGGCCTCCGGATCAATCGGCTCTTCAGGATCAAACAGTGCTCGCTCGGGAATCAGGGCCTCCAGCTCAGGCGGCACCACCGGATCAAAATCGCGCAAGCAGCGCGGGGATGTGGCGAAAGCATCGATGGCCCCGCTGACGCCATGATGCGCGCGCAATGCTGCCAGTACCCGCGCTGGCGTGGTACCGAGATGCTCCGCCAGCAAACGTGCACGCAAGCGCGCAATGGCCGCAGAAATGCGGGCAGCGTCATGACCGTGGGCTTCGATGCTGAGCTGGCATTCGGTATCGCAGACCATCGATCGGTTCGACAGATTTGCCGAGCCCACCGAGCATAGCCGCTCGTCCATGACAAACACCTTGCTGTGAATGTTCAGCTTGACATCGGTGTCAGGAAGCACCGGACACAGCAATCGATACCGATGGGCGCCATCCGCCTTGCGCAGGCGCGCCTGCAGCCGCGCACGGCGCACGCCCATGGTGGCCTCTTCGAGCCAGCCGCTTTGGCGCTCTGACGTGATCACCGCGATCTCCGGAGAATGCGGCGCGGACAGTCGCGATGCCAGCGCGTCAGCGATGATGCCGGCGGTGAAATATTGGTTCTCGAACAGTAACGACGAATCTGCGGCCGCGATCGCATCAAGATGCAGTTGCAGCACCTCGGTGATCGCAGGCTGGCCGGCGTATGCGGGATTCGTGCGTGAAACGCCGACCTCGACATCGGACACATCCACCGCCAACCAGGGTGGCCAGCGGTCTGGCAGTTTTCCCACAGCGGGCTCGCCCGCCGTCAGCCCGGTCGCGCGCTGCCAGCGTTCACGGCAGAGCTGTCCCAGCGCACGCGCGACGTCTCCGTCGACTGCGGCCTGCACGTCATGGAAAGGACCATACCGGGTGCCATCACGTGCCCGTCGCAGCGGATGTGAGGGCAAATGGTCGCTGGTGTCCCAGCGAGCGCTCGTCAGATCCAGACCACCGACGAATGCAATCGCATCATCGATGACCAGAATCTTCTGGTGATGTGAAGCGCCGATCGGATGGCAGGCGTCCATACAAAAATGCAGCCGCGGATGCGTGGTCCAGCCGAGCCGCACCGCGGGCAACCATTCGCGCTCCATCGCATACAGCAGCACGAAATCCCAGTTCAGCAGCCAGGCTTCGAGATCCCGGCGCTCAGACAGCAGCGCTTGCAGAAATTCCGCCAGCGGCTCCGGATAGCCGTCGCCGGCACCGGACGGCACGAGACGCATCCGGCTGTCGATATCCCACGAAAGAATGAAAATGCTGCGGCAGGCTGAGCGCATCGCATCGCGTGCGGCCCGAAAATAGGTGTCCGCATCCACCAGCATTGAAAAGCGATGTGCGTGCTCAATGCGCCAGCAATTGCGGCCAGCCTGCAGAATGGCGGTGGGATCCACCCACCAACGTTAATGGAAGAAGCGTCCTTCGCGCTTGCGCTTGTGCAGGAGCTGTTCGAATTGATCAGCAGACACCGGCTCGCTGAAAAGGAATCCCTGTACCGCATCGCAAGGCATGCTTTTCAGGCAGGTCAATTGCTCGAATGATTCGACGCCCTCCGCAATGACGCGGATCTGCAAATCACCCGCGAGCTTGACCACGGCCGAGACGATCGCGCCATCTTCCCGGTCCTCAGGCAAGTTGCGAATCAGTGCGGCATCCAGCTTGAGTGCATCGACCGGAAACCGCTTCAGATAAGACAGCGTCGACACGCCGGTGCCAAAGTCATCAACGCAGATCATCACACCGAGCGCCTTCAGGGCATCCATGACGTCGCTCCGGGATTCACTCGCAGTGACCAAAGCCGCCTCGGTGATTTCCAGTTCGACTTGCGTTGGTGGCACGCGATGGCGCCGCAGCGCGTCCTGCAGAACATCGACAAACCCCGGCATCAGCACATGCGAAGGCGGCACATTGATCGCGACCCGCAGTTCACCCAGCCCAGCCTGCGCCCAGGCTGCCCATTGCCGGCAGGCCGCATCAAACACCCACTCATCCAGCGCAACGATCAGGCCACAATCATCGGCAAGCTTGACCAGGTCACGGGCCGACAGAGCTTGCAGCATGGGATCTGACGAACGCAGCAAGGCTTCTGCCGCGATGATCTCCATGGTTCCCAGCGCAATCTGGGGCTGGAACACCAGCTCGAAACTTCCGTGCGACAGCGCTGTCCGCAGGCAGGCATCCTGCTGCTGACGCTGCTGGGCTTCATTCAGCATCCCCGGCGAGAAGATGCGATAGCGATTCCGTCCATTGGCCTTTGCCCGGTACATGGCCAGATCGGCCTTCTGCAGCAAATCACCGACCTCATTGCCATCGGACGGATAAAACGCGATGCCGAGACTGGCTCCGCCACTGATGACTTGATGACTCACCGTGCATGGTTTACCCAGCTCGCGAAGGATGTTTTCGGCGATCAGCTCAACGGCTTCCTGTGACTTGATGCGCGTCAGGATGACCACAAATTCATCCCCGCCCAGCCGTGCGACGGTGTCGGTTTCGCGAACGCATTTCTGCAAACGCTGAGCCACCGACTTCAGCAGCTGATCGCCCGCGTCGTGGCCCAGCAGATCATTCACGGATTTGAACCGGTCGAGATCGAGCAGCACCAGCGCGCAGCCGCTATTGTCACGATCGGCATTCAGCAAGGCTTCATGCAGTTTTTCCAGAAAGCGCGCCCGATTGGCCAGACCCGTCAGCGGATCATGATTGGCGAGGAAGAAGACGTTCTGCTCTGCGAGCCGGCGCTCGGTGTTATCCCGCATGATCTCGACAAAGCCCTTCACCTTGCCTGACGCATCGTGCAGGGCGCCAAGGACGCCGGTACACCAGAAGCGCTGCCCGTCCTTGCGTACACGCCAGGAATCTTCCTCAGCACGTCCATCCGCGATGGCCTGCAGCAGCTTGCGCGTCGGTTCGCCACGCGCCTCGTCTTCGTCCGTAAAAAATACCGAGAAACTGCGCCCCAGGATTTCCTCTTTGCGAAAGCCCAGAATCCGCTCTGCGCCGGGATTCCAGCTGACGACCTGACCGGCACGATCGAGCATGAAGATGGCGTAATCCACCGTCCCCTCAACCAGCAGGCGGAAATGCTCTTCGGCCCGCTGCAGCTCCTGAATGGCGCGATGACTGTCCGTGACATCCCGGAAAACATCGACCGCACCGATGATCTTGCCATCGGCGTCACGCAACGGCGCCGACGAATGATTCAAGGTGACCGACAGCCCACGCGTGCGGTCATACAAGGACAGCTCATAGTTCGATACGGTCTGACCATCCAGCGCGCGTGCCAGCGGATGCTGGTGCCACACACGCAGGCGCGACGCATTGCCGTATTCATGCGTGTGGACTTCGCGCACCTGCGAAAGGCGTGTCAGCGGCTCGTTCAGCTTCAGCATCTGCTCCGCTGACGGATTCACCAGCAGTAATTCACCCTCGGTATCGCAAACGATCACGCCCTCGGTCATGCTGCTGAGGATCGATTGCAAAATGCTGGTCTGACGCTGCAAGGCCGCCTGCATTGCCATCTGCTCGGTGGTATCTGTCGCGGTGCCGATCAGTTGGGTCACGCGCCCCGCACAGTCGCGCTGAAATACCGCCACCCGCACACGCATCCAGCGCCAGCCGCCATCCGCATGGCGAATCCTGTACCGTGCTTCAAAGACCTCGTCACCCCGGGCATCCGTGGCTGCCTTGATCCAGTCGGCAAAGGCGATATGGTCTTCGGGATGGATGAAATTCTGGTGGTCGCGCAAATGCCAGGATTTGAATTCTTCGACGGTCCAGCCGAGCACTTCAGAGATGCGTTGATTGCAGTAAGCCAGTCGGTCATGGTTGATATCCATAATGAAAATGACATCCGGACTGGTCGCCGCAATCCGCTCGAAATCGCCGGTGCTCCGCCGGGATTCTTCGTCCGTCGCTTGCAGCAACTCCTGGTCATTGTCACTGCCTTTGCTGTGGGCATTGCCGAGATTTCTCACCGTCGTCATCCTTGTCGAAAGCCTGCACGCCCCAAACCGGCGATGCCGGCCCTTGTGGCCGTAAGCGCGAATTGCTTGAATTGCCTGAATTGCTTTCAGAAAGCGTACCCAAGCGCCCTCGACTTGGCGTCGTAAAGCTGGCGATTTTTCCAATAGAACGATTGAGCGAAATCAAGGTTTGCAAGCAATCGTTCCAACAGGCCGCTTGCAGGCCGATCGGTATCATTTCAATCAGGAAATTCAGAGGGCAGCAATCGGTCGTGGTCCGGGCGATCTGACCACTTGGGATTAAGATGGAGCCCCTTTTTCGACGGCGTGAATACTTGATGCGATATCCCGTGATTGATAGTGTCGTGGCGCCCGAGGGCGGACTGGAGGTCTTGTCCCGTCAGGAAATCGCCAAACTGCTCGACCGCAGCCAGACCGGGCTGTACGACGTCTTCCGAAGCTGCGCGCTGGCCGTGCTCTCGTCGGGCGATTACATGGACGACGGCAAGGCGCTGATGGAGGCTTATCCGGAATTCGATGTTCGCGTCGTGCATCGGGAGCGCGGCATCAAGCTTGAATTGCTGAACGCGCCCGCTGTTGCTTTCGTTGATGGAGAAATGATCCGGGGCGTGCGCGACCATTTGTTTGCCGCACTGCGTGACATTGTGTTCACCAGCGGTGAACGTTCGCAGCGCGAGCACACCGAACCGCACGATTCCGTTGCCAATACCGATCTGGTGTTTCACATCCTGCGCAATGCCGGTGTACTGCAGCGAACGCTGGCGCCGAATCTGGTGGTTTGCTGGGGGGGACACTCGATCTCGCGTACCGAGTACGACTACACCAAGCACGTCGGCTATCAGCTCGGACTGCGCGAGCTGGATATCTGTACCGGCTGCGGCCCGGGTGCGATGAAGGGCCCAATGAAGGGCGCTGCCATCGGACACGCGAAGCAGCGTATCGCCTCAGGCCGCTATCTTGGATTTTCCGAGCCGGGCATCATCGCTGCCGAAGCCCCCAACCCCATCGTGAACAAGCTCGTGATCCTGCCCGATATCGAGAAACGTCTTGAGGCCTTCGTGCGCGCAGGGCATGCGATCGTCGTGTTTCCCGGTGGCGTAGGCACGGCTGAAGAAATCCTGTATCTGCTCGGCCTGCTGCTGCATCCGGATAATCGCGACCTGCCCTTCCCCGTGATTTTCACCGGGCCGCGGGAGTCGGCCGCCTACTTTGCGCGCATCGATGAATTCATCGGCGCCACGCTCGGCGCAGAAGCGCAGGCCCGGTATCAGGTGGTCATTGATGATCCGGCGCAGGTCGCGCGGCTGGCGCGCGAAGGGATTCAGCGAGTACGCAGCTATCGCAAGCTGCATAGCGATGCGTATTACTTCAACTGGCGGCTGAGGATTGAGCCGGATTTCCAGCATCCCTTCATGCCGACGCATGCCGCCATGCGCTCGCTGGACCTGCATCGGCACCAGCCCGCGCACAAACTCGCCGCCAACCTGCGCCGGGCCTTCTCAGGTCTCGTTGCCGGTAACGTCAAACTGCAAGGGATACAGGAGATCGAAAAGCATGGCCTGTTTGAGCTGCAGGGAGAACGCGAACTGATGCAGCGGATGGACGCATTGCTCGCCTCTTTTGTCGATCAGGGCAGGATGAAACTGCCCGGCACGCGCTACGAGCCCTGTTACCGCATCGTGCACTGACGATAAGAGTGACAGACCATCACCGCAACAAGGCGAGCTGTTCCTCTGTCAGGTGACACCACTCGCCCTCCTTCAGCTGCAGCGCGTCGAGCGTCAATTGTCCGATCGAGATGCGCTGCAGCGCTGCGCAATGATTGCCGGCCGCCGCCAGCATGCGCTTGACCTGGTGATATTTCCCCTGCTCCAGCACGATCTCGATCTGCCGGTCCGCCACCTGCACGCATTCGCTCGCCGCCAGCGGACCGGGCTCGTCATGCAGTTGTACGCCAGCGAATAGCGCATCGATCAGCTCTTGCGTCACCGGCTCGGCAGTGGTGGCCAAATAGCGCTTGGGCACATGCCGCTTCGGCGAAGACAGCGCGTGATTGAACGTGCCATCGTCGGTCAGCAGCAGCAGGCCAGTCGTGTCGTGGCCGAGCCGGCCGATGGCCTGCACGTCGCGCCAGCCGAACTGCTCGGGCAGCAGTGTCATCACGCTCGGGTGATGACTGGGCTTGCGCGAGCATTCGATACCGGTGGGTTTATTCAGCGCGATGTACAGATGCTCGCGATAGACCCACTCTTCCTCAAAAAGCGTGAAGCGCAGGTTATCGGTATCAATGCTGGTACGGTAGTCCGTCACCGGCTTGCCATCAATGATCACCTCGCCATCGGCGATCAGTTGTCGGCACCATTTGCGGGTGCCGACGCCTTGCGACTGCAGAATGCGGTCCAGAGAGAGTTTTGCCATGGGCGGCACTCTAGCAGAAGCCGTGCCGCCCGGCCCATCGACGTCAGCGTGCTGGCTGCGTCGGCTCCGAAAAGCGCCGCTCCCTGGGCTGCTGCAACTGCTCGGTGCCCGTCATTTCTCCAGCCTCGGGGCCACTCTTGAGACTTCCTCCACTCGACCGCCCCGTCGTTCCGAGGGCCGTTTGCGGTTCGCGCTGATAGCTGCCTCCTTCGCCGCTGGTGCCAGGGCGTGTGTTTTCTGGCGCGGTGCCTTCCGGGCTGGTCGTGCCCGGCGTGCCAGACGTCCCGGACGTACCTTCCCGGACGCCCGCCCCCGTGCCTTGCTCGCTCCCGCCGCCGGTGCCTGTCGATGGTCCGGACAGGTCTTCGGTGCCGGTCGGTCCGGGAACCGTGCCGCCCGCACCGGTCGGCGCGCCGGACTGCCCGCCGGACGAACTGCCGGATTCACCACCTGAGGGGTACCCCGGCTGGGCGTTCGGCACCGTGCCCGTTGTCGCTCCTGATGTTGTTCCTGATGTGGTGCCCGGTGGGGTGTTTTGCATCGAGTCGGGCGCACCCTCAGGCTGATTACCCGACTGGGTGCCGGATTGTGGACCTGACTGTGGACCTGACTGTGCACCTGACTGTGCGCCCGACTGCCCCTCGGACTGCATGCCGGACTGTCCACCTGACGACGGCGATGATGCTCCCTCAGACTGCTTCCCCGATTGACCGGACGATGATGGCGCTTGCTGTGCATCCGATGGGGTACCCGACTGCATACCGGATTCACCCCCCGGGGTGGCTTTGTCGCCCAATGCACGGGCACGCCGCTCGACATCTGCCGCACGGGACGGATCCGTGCTTTGATGGATGCCCTCCGGAGAAGACATTTGTGCATGTGCCCATCCCGCGGCCGACAACAGGAAAACGAATAACGGTGTGACTGCGCGTCTCATCTGAACCTCCAGTCTTGATTCGAACCAGTTAGCGCACGCGCAAGCGCACGCCGTTCCCCGCCCGACCTCCGTCAAGGAGTGGCCGGCTTGCGAGTCAGACTGGCAGGACCCGTTGTAGTTTCATCAATAGCTGCACGCTGCTTGTGCTGGCTCAGTGCACCGAAACGCGGGAGAGTTGAGATCTGCTCGGATTACCCGGTGTCAGGCCCACGGTCAGTGGTTTGCCGGAACGTCGCCCGATGCAGGGCTTTCGGGCAACGAGTTTGGGGGGGGTGCGACTGTCCCGGTGGGCATCGCGTCGGCCGGCGGCGCATCGGCGGGCGCGGCCTCGGTCGGTACGCTGGGCGGGATTTCTGCTGGCACCGGCAGCTCGCCTTGGGTGGATGCCGGCGCGGGCACCGCCCGGCCGGACGCCGCCACTCGCTCATCCAGCAAACGCGCGAGATCGGCGAAGCCGTAGCCGCGCGCAAAGTCGGCCGCGGTCAGGCCTCGCTCGTTTTTCAGCACCGGGTCGGCACCTTCTTCCAGCAACAACAGCAGTGCATCACGCCGACCGCCGCGTGCCGCCATCATCAGCGGCGTGGTGCCGTTCGGCGACTCGGCATCGATGTAAGCCGACTCTTCAAGCAAACGGGCAATGATGGCCACATTGCCTGATGCAGCGGCGTAATGCAGCGCTGTCCACCCCGGACGATTGATCTCCGCGCCGCGCTCGATCAGCGTGAGCGCAGTGCTGGTGTCTGACAACCACGAAGCGATCATCAGCGCGGTATCCCCGTTACGTGACTGGGCATCAAGGTCGAGCTCGTCGAGCGACAGCAGCAGCGCGATGGCCTTTGCCGACTTATGGCGAATCGCGACGATCAGGCTGGTATCGAACAATTGTGGCTCGATGGTGTTCGGATCGAAACCGCGTGACAGTAAGGCCTCCAGCCGCCGCACATTATCGGTTCGCAGCGCCGCGAACCAGTCGTCATAAGAATTTGACTTGGGCCGCAGTGGCCCGAGCATCTTCTCCAGTTCGGGAATGACTGCAGCGGCCAGCAGCCGGCGGCGGCCCGGGTTGGGAAGGTTCTCGTCCATTGCTCAGTGGGGCACGCCGAACAGCGTGCGGAAATTATGAGTAGTGACCTCGGCGATCGTCTGCAGCGGCACGCCTTTCAGATCGGCGAGAAATTCTGCCACGTGGCGAACGAATCCCGGCTCATTGGTCTTGCCGCGCATCGGCACGGGCGCAAGATAGGGCGAGTCCGTTTCGATCAGCATGCGCTCCAGCGGCACGGCGCGCGCCACGGCCTGTAACTCCCGGGCGCTCTTGAAGGTGACAATGCCGGAGAACGAAATATAGAAGCCCATCTCGATGGCCGCCTCGGCCACCTGCAGCGACTCGGTAAAGCAGTGCATCACGCCAGCGACGCCGCCATCGGCAATGCCGGCGCCTTCCTCGCGCATGATGCGCAACGTATCCTCCGACGCCGAGCGAGTATGAATGATCAGTGGCTTGCGGCTCTCGCGCGAGGCGCGGATGTGGGTACGAAAACGCTGGCGCTGCCACTCCAGGTCGCCACTGAGCCGGTAGTAATCAAGACCGGTTTCACCGATGGCCACGATGCGCGGGTGCGCGGCCAGCCGGACCAGCGTGGCAACGTCTGGCTCTTCAGTGTCTTCATAATCGGGATGCACGCCGACCGACGCGTAAATGTTCGGATGCGCTTCTGCCAGCGCCAGAACCTGCGGAAATTCGGGCATCGTGACGGCGACGCAAAGCGCATGACTGACCTGGTTCTCCTCCATCTTGCGGAGAATTGCCGGCAGGCGATCAGACAGCTCGGGGAAGTCGATATGACAGTGCGAATCGATGAACATGGAATGCAGACAAGCTGGAATCGAGCCATTTTACGCCGGCTCGCCCAATGGTCGCCGAAACCGGCGCTGCCGGCATCGGCCTGTCGCCGTCCAACGTGGAGAATCAGATCGTGTGCGTGGGCCGCGCCGTGCCAAGGGCCGTGCCCAGCAAGGCCTCGATCCGCTGGCGCTCGCGGATACCGCTTTCGTCGGCCGGAAACTGCACGCCGATGCCGGGCGTGTGATTGTGCGCAGCGCCTTCGGGGGTAATCCAGACAATGCGCCCCGCCACCGGATACCGGGTTTCGTCCTGCATCAGGGTCAACAGCAGGAAGACCTCATCACCCATCTGTGCGCTGCGCGCTCCCGGCACAAAAATGCCGCCGTTCTGCAGGAAAGGCATGTACGCGGCATACAAGCCGTCACGGTCGCGAAACGCCAAAGACATCACCGAGGGTCTCAGCAGTTGGGCATCCTGGTTAACCGCTGAATCCGTCATCTGAGCGCTCCGTGGTCGGTGAACTATGAACCGTTAACTGAAATGATCCGCGTAATCGACCAGCATTTGCTCGATGAACAGTCGTGCCGACAGAGGATGATCGGCCACTGCGCGTCGATCGTTGGCATCCTGCGCCGCCTGCTGCAATTGCACCGCGCTCGCGCGCGCCGCCAGTTTGCCAAGTGCCTGCTGGTGATGCGGGAAGTAGCGTACCCGTCCGCCGAGCTTCAAGGACAGAAGATCGTGCAGCCAGCGCTGCTGCCATGCGACCAGTTGCGCCAAACCCGCTTTCTGTAGCCGCTCCGCGACGATCAGTGCTGCCCCGGTTTCGGGCTTCGCCAGAAAGGCGAGCAGCTCATCGCGATCACTCGCGTCTGCGCCCTGTGCCGCCGCCAGGGCCGCCAGCGGCGCTCCTCCTTGCTCGGCCAGCCAGCGCTCTGCCTGCGGGACGCCCTGCCCCTTCAGCCATTGAAGGGCGCTGGCATGGTCGGGTGCGCTGAGGGGAAATTTCCGACAGCGTGACAAGATCGTCGGCAGCAAGCGGTCAATCCGATCGGTAACGAGCAGGAACACCGTTTCCGGTGGCGGCTCTTCCAGGGTCTTCAGCAAGGCATTCGCCGATGCCGCATTCAATGCCTCGGCCGGATAGAGCAACACCACGCGCAGGCCGGCGCGATGCGTCGACACATTCATGAACGCGGCCAGCGACCTGACCTGCTCAATCCGGATCTCCTTCGACGGCGCCTTGCCGGACTTTTTGCCGCTGCCGTCGTCGGCCTCGCCGTCATCGGCCACCTCGGCTTCCAGCGCGTCGGGACGCACGCGGCGATAGTCTGGATGGGCGTACTGCGCAAACCAGCCGCAGGAATCGCAGACACCGCAGGCGTGGCCGTCCGAGCGCGGCTGCTCGCACAGCAATGACGCCGCGACACGCTCGGCAAACACTGACTTGCCGGTACCCTGCGGCCCATGAAACAGGATGGCATGCGGCAAGCGTGCACGCATCTGCTGCAAGCGCTGCCAATCGTCTTGCTGCCAGGGGAAAATCGTCGGGCTGTCCATGGTCGCTTCGAACTACAAGGAGGCCGCCAAGGCTGCCAGCTCGGCACTGACCTCATCCAGCGGGCGCGTGGAATCAATCAGGCGGATGCGCTGCGGATAACGCGCCGCACGATCCAGATAAGCGTCGCGCACGCGGGTAAAAAAGGCCTCCTGCTCGCGCTCGAACTTGTCCGGGTTGCGGCTGCGGTTGAGCCGCTCGCGCGCCACCGCCAGCGGCACGTCGAACAGCAGCGTCAGATCGGGCTGCAAGTCCGCATGCACCCATTGCTCGAGCGCCTCGAGCTTGTGCTGCGGCAGCTGGCGGCCACCACCCTGGTACGCAAAGCTGGCATCGGTGAACCGATCGGAAATCACCCAGTCACCGCGTTGAAGCGCCGGGAGGATGAGCTGCGCGATATGTTCACGGCGCGCAGCGAACATCAGCAGCGCCTCGGTTTCCAGATGCATGGTCTCGTGCAGCAGCAGCTCGCGTAATTGCTCGCCGAGTGGCGTTCCTCCTGGCTCGCGCGTGCTGATTACCTGTTTGCCACGCGCACGCAACGCATCGGCGAACGCTGCAATATGCGTCGACTTCCCTGCGCCATCAACGCCTTCGAAGGTAATGAATTTTCCAAGAGCCATGCGCCGAACTACCTTCCACGCTGATAACGGTTGACCGCACGATTATGGTCGTCGAGGTTGCCGGAGAATTCGCTGCGGCCATCGCCACGCGCAACAAAGTAAAGATCTGTGCCCGGCGCCGGATGCAAGGCCGCGTCCAGTGAGCGGCGCCCCGGCAAGGAGATCGGCGTCGGCGGCAAGCCACGGCGAGTGTAGGTGTTGTACGGCGTGTCGGCCAGCAGATCTTGCCTGCGCAGGTTGCCGTCAAAGGCCGTGCCCATGCCGTAGATCACCGTCGGGTCAGTTTGCAGCGGCATGCCCAGCTTCATCCGGTTCACAAATACCGACGCTACCCGAGCGCGGTCAGCCTCGTGCCCCGTTTCTTTCTCGACGATGGACGCCATCGTCAAGGCCTCATAAGGCGTCTCATAGGGCAGATCGGCGGCGCGCTTTCCCCAGGCGTCATTCAGCATCTTCAGCATGCGCTGGTGAGCCTGCTGCAACAGCTGCAGGTCGCTGGTACCGCGCTCGTAGATATAGGTATCGGGGTAGAACAAGCCCTCCGGATGACCATAGCCCGGTGCCACTTTCTGCAGCAGTACCGGCATCGGCAGCTCGGCGGTCTCGTGCCGCAGGTGAGTCTGCCGTGCGAGCTCCTCCCGCATTTGCGTGAAGGTCCAGCCCTCGATGATGGTCACGGATTCCTTGATGGTATCGCCGCGCGCCAGCGCATCCAGCAAAATCAGCGGTGTCATCCCCGGCTCGATCCGGTAACTGCCGGCCTTGACGCGCGGCGTTCCGATGCCGCGCGCCAGCAACTCCATCAACAGTGGCGGCGCACGCAAGCCCGCCTCATTTATCTGCCGCAAGGCACTGCGCAGGCTGCTGCCCTGCGCGATGGTAACCTCGAGCGGCTTGTCGCCCTCAGCCATCATCGGCTGGCCCGACCAGTACAAGGCGGCGGCTGCAAGCACGACAGCCAGGGCGACCACGGCCACTACAAATTTTCGGATAACTGCCATTCCCTGATTCCCGGACGAGACAACGCGTTTCCTCACGCGCCTCTATAATTTGCCCGTAATGATAGTCGCGAAACGTTCGCTCACCTGAATTCATGTCTGAATCTGTTTTGTCCTGGCCTGATTTCCTCATCAGCCGCGGCGCCATGCCTGCGGCGGAAGGCGCTATTGATGCCGTCGCTTTCCCCATGCCCGCCGACCTGTCGTCGGGTTTCGTCGCTCCGCTGACGCACCTCGGCGTAATCAGCGCGCACGGGGCCGATGCGGCGCATTTTCTGCACAACCAGCTAACCAACGATGTACAAGGTCTCGACGGCGCGCATGCCCGTCTTGCCGGCTATTGCTCGCCCAAGGGCCGGCTGTTAGCCACGCTGCTGGTCTGGAAAGATGGCGACCGTGTTTTGCTGGCGCTGCCGCGCAGCCTGCTCCCCGCCACCCTGAAGCGATTACAGATGTTTGTGCTGCGCGCCAAAGTCACGCTGCAGGACGTCAGTGAGCAGGTCGCCCTGATTGGCGTGGCATCGGCGACCGCTTTCAGCGGCGCCATGCCGGGCGCACGCCTCGGATGCGTTGCCGCTCACGATGGCACGCTGATCCGCATGCCAGACGCGGCTGTTTTGCAGCGGATGGTATGGGTCGGCCCTTCTGCCCAGGCAGCGAACGCGTGGCAGCAGTACGCATCCTCGGTGCCGCCGGCCCCGGCCGCCTGCTGGCGCTGGAGCGAAATCATGGCCGGCGTGGCTCAGGTGGTCGACGCGACTCGCGAGCAGTTTGTGCCCCAAATGATCAACTATGAACTGGTCGGTGGCGTCAATTTCCAGAAGGGCTGCTACCCCGGGCAGGAGATCGTTGCGCGCAGCCAGTATCTGGGCAAGCAAAAGCGCCGCACGCTGCTGGCTTTCAGCGATAACGACGGTGTGACCGCCGGTTCGGAAGTGTTCTCAGCGGCCGACCCGACGCAGCCCTGCGGCATGATTGTCAACGCTGAGCGCGGGCCTGACGGACGCACCGCCTGCCTGGTCGAAGTGAAGTTGGAAGCCGCCAGCACCGCCGTGAGTGTGGGCGCTGTCGACGGCCCGTCGCTGACGTTTGGCGAACTCCCCTACGCATTGCCGGCCAGCGAATGACCGATCTGTTCGTGTACTACCAGGTACCGCGGACCAGCGCCGCGCAACTGCTGCCGCGCGTGATGCAGTTGCAGGCCGGACTCGCACAACGTTATGGCGTGCAGGTATCGCTGAAGCGGCGACCGGAGGAAAAACTGGGAATGCAGACGTGGATGGAAGTTTATGCCAACGTCCCCGAAGGCTTTCTGACCGCGCTGCAAGCGGCGGTACTGGTTGCTGAGCTGCCGATCGTTGGCGAACGGCATACCGAAATTTTTGTGGACCTGCCCGAATGTGCCTGATCGTCTTTGCCTGGAAACTGGTGCCGAACTGCCCGTTAATCCTGGCGGCTAACCGCGATGAATTTTTTGTGCGTCCGACCCAGGCGGCTGGCTGGTGGGAAGACCATCCGAGCGTCTATGCCGGCCGCGACCTGCAGGCGGGCGGCAGCTGGCTCGGCATTGACCAGCAGGGCCGGTTTGCTGCGCTGACCAACATCCGCAATGGCCGGGTGCCGAAACGCGAAGCGCGCTCGCGCGGCGAGCTTGTGGCGGACTATTTGTGCGAGGACATTGATCCGCCGGCTTATCTGGAGCGGATTCGTGAACAGGCCAGCCACTACAACGGCTTCAATCTGCTCGTCGGCAACGCCGAGACGCTGTTCTGGATTTCCAATGAGGGTGGCGGCACTTTCCGTGATCTTGAGCCCGGCATCTATGGTCTCTCGAATGGCACGCTCGACACCCCGTGGCCCAAGGTCGTTCGCGCGAAGGCGCAATTCGCCAGCCTGTTATGCCAGAACGCACCGGATGACGCCTATTTTGAACTGCTGACAGACACAACGCGTCCAGCCGACAGCCGACTGCCAGACACCGGCGTGAGCCTTGAATGGGAGCGTCTGCTGTCGCCGATCTGCATAGAATCCGCTGATTACGGCACCCGTTCGTCGTCCATCGTGCGAGTCTCTGGCAGCGGGCATGCCGAGCTCAAGGAACGCGTGATCCGGTAAGCTGTTCCGGGCCCCTTTCCAGCGCCAAAGGTCAAAGGCCAAACGCCGAACGCCGAACGCCGACATCTCAACGCCTCAACGCCTCAACGCCTCAGCGTATCAACGTGTCAGTGCGAGGCACTGGCTTTTCATGTCCTGCGAGCGGATAGCATAGCAATACGATCGCTCGCCTTTGACGCCCGCGAGGCAAAACTGACGGGCGTCAGTTTCCCTGACCGAGTAGCACACCGAGGCATCGCCACGTTCTCGCGCCAGACAAGCCTGACGCGCATCATTTTCCCGGATTGAATAGCAGCGCGACGACTCGCCCTGCGTCGACGCAAGGCATTGGCTCTTCAGGTCGCTGTCACGAATGGCATAGCAGGTGCTGCGATCGGACCGGACGGTCGCCAGACACAGGTTGCGCTGGTCTGCCGACTGAATTGCGTAGCAGGACGAGCTATCGGCCCGGGTCTGGGCAAGGCAGAGATGGCGCCGGTCCTGATTCTGAATTGCATAACAATCCGATGTGCCGGCGAATGCAGACTGCAAAGGCAGGAGCGCGAGTATGCAGCAAACCACCCGCCCTGCAACTGCGCTCAGATGCCAGCGCAGCGGAGAACCGCAGCGGCTCATGGCAGCCGGGACATCAGCCGGTGCGGAATGCCTGCTTCCATGAATTCATCCCCCTCTTCGACGAAACCATGCTTGCGGTAAAAGGGCATGGCATGGGTCTGCGCATGCAGCACAAGGCGACCGTAGCCGAGGCGACGTGCCTCCGCCAGCAGCGCTTCCAGCACTTCCGAGCCTATGCCTTGTCCACGCGCCGACTTGCGCACAGCCATGCGGCCGATGTGACCGTCGGGCAGCAGGCGCCCGGTGGCAACTGCCTGTCCTTCGGCATCGTAGGCCACGGCGTGAATGCTGACCTCGTCGCCCTCGTCCCATTCGAGCTCTGCCGGCACCCCCTGCTCCACCACGAAGACCTCGACACGCAAATCCTGCGCATGCTCACGCAAGCTGTCCCAGTCACCCACGACGACGTGCAGACTCATTGCGCCACCAGGTGCTGGCCGTCGATGGCAGCAAGCCGCTCTCGCCATGTTGCAGGAACGGGCTCGCTCTTGCGGATACGGCTGTCGGCATAAACGTAGGTCATCTCACCAGACACCAGGAGGTCTTCGCCGCGATAGATCTCCAGCACAAAGCGCATCGAACTACGGCCCAGCTCGGTGCAGCGTACGCCGATGTCGAGCTCATCATCGAAGCGTGCCGGCGCGTGATACTCGATGGTGGCCTTGCGGGCGAACATCTCCAGCCCGGCCTCAGCCTGGGCCAGCACGTCGGGCAGGCCGGTTGCACGCCAGTACTCGGTAAACGCAACGTCGAAGTAATTCAGGTAGTTGCCGTTGAAGACGATCGCCTGCATGTCGACCTCGGACCAGCGCACGCGCAAACGGTGGAAGAAAGAAAAATCCTGTCGGGCCATGGCGTTCACTCAGTCAGCACAGTCAGTCATTCAAGAGATCAGGGATGCGGCAATCCAGCGATTGACCCGCTCTGGCTGCTCATGCACGATCCAGTGCCCTGCATCGTTCACGCGAGTGACGGTCAAGTCATCGACCAGATCCGGCAGCGCATCGAGCAAGCTTGGCAACAGCGCCTTGTCCTGCTCGCCCCACAGCACGCGCACTGGCACGCGCACGTGAAAATCCGCAGGATCCAGTGTGATTGCCGTCGCTCCCGGCTCAGATTCGGTTGGCGGATGAATGCGTGACGCGCGGTAGTAGTTGACGCCACCGCGTAGGCCATGCGACCAGCACGCATGGTAGCGGGCACGCGTCGGCTCATCGAACCAGCCCGCGCTGCTGCTGAGGCCCAGCATCAGCTTTTGCAGAACGCGAAAATCATCCTTGACCAGCGCCTGCTCCGAGCCCTCCGCCCGCAGCCAGTTCATGTAGTCGCTGGCCGCCTGCTGGACAGGATCCTTCGCCAGCGCAGTGGCAAACGGTACCGGGTGCGTCGCGTTGATGATCAGCAGACGCTCGACATACTGCGCATATTGCACCGCGAACTGCCAGGCCAGCGCACCACCCCAGTCGTGCGCCACAATCACGCAGCGCTCGTAGCCGAGCGAGTTGATGAGTTGCTCGATATCCTGCAGCAGAAATTTAGCGCGGTACGCGGCAACCTCAACGGGTTGGTCCGACAGGTTATAGCCTCGCAGATCGGGCGCGACCGCAAAATGCGTGTCACCAAAATGCGCAAGCTGCGCATGCCAGGCAAACCAGAATTCAGGAAAGCCATGCAGGAACAGCAGCAAGGGACGATCACGATCGCCCGCACATGCATAGTGCAGACGAATGCCGTTCGGAAGCGTCGCGAAATGGCCTTCGCTGACAGTCGCCATGTCAGACCTCCTTGAGGCCGGCGCGCAGTTTGTCACGCACATGCGGCGCCGCTTCATACGGATCGCTCGGATTGCGTCCGCTGACGATGTCCTGCATGCGCCGCTCAACGTTGCCCAATGCCTGCGGGTGCGAATAAATATAGAACTGGCCAGTACGAATTGCCTCGAACGTACGCTCAGCCACTTCCGCCGCCGTCACCTTGCCCGAGGCCACGGCCTTCTCCAGTACCGCTTGCGACACCTGCTGGCTGCGGGTTTGCGTGCCGGATTGAACGTCACCCGGCCGGACCCGCTCCGACTGGCTGATGCCGGTAGGGACGAAGTACGGGCACAGCACCGATGCGCCGACTGGCGCTTCAACGAGCATCAGGTCGTGATACAGGGTTTCGGTCAGCGCAACGACCGCATGTTTGGAGACGTTATAGACACCCATCGTCGGCGGCGTCAGCAGTCCCGCCATCGATGCCGTGTTCACGATATGGCCTTCGTAGGCCGGATCCTGCTTGGCGCAAGCCAGCATCAACGGCGTGAAGACGCGCACACCGTGGATCACGCCCCACAGGTTCACGCCCAATACCCATTCCCAGTCGGCCTGGGTGCTCTCCCACACCAGTCCGCCAGCGCCAACGCCCGCATTATTGAATACGAGGTGAATCGCCGAAAAACGCTGCATCGCCACTTGCGCCAGCGCCTCGACCTGCTCACCCTTGCGTACGTCACAGAGCTGCGCGATCACTTCAGCGCCATCGGCCTGCAGCTCGGCTGCCGTGGCATCAAGTGCTTCACGCTGCACATCGGCCAGCACCAGCTTCATGCCCAGCCGGGCGCCCAGTCGGGCAAACTCGCGACCGAAACCGCTGGCAGCGCCGGTGATGACGGCCACCTTGCCGTTGAATGATTTCATGTGTTTTCCTCAGATCAGCTTGACCAGCTGCTTGCCGAAGTTTTTCCCGCGCAGCATGCCAATGAACGCCGACGGCGCTGCCGCCAGACCCTCGGCAACCGTCTCGCGATACTTCAGCTGGCCATCTGCGACCAGTTGCGCCAGTTCGCCCAGCCCCTGCGGCCAGAACTCCATGTGCTCCGACACGATGAAGCCTTGCATTGACAGCCGCATCGACAACACCATGTGCAGGTAATGCACCGGCATCACCTGACCGTCATAGCCGGAAATCATGCCGCACAGCGCAATGCGTCCGAACGGATTCATCCGCACCAGCACCGCGTCCATCACGGCGCCGCCCACGTTTTCGAACAAGCCATCAATGCCGTTCGGTGCCGCTGCCTTCATGTCCTTGAACAGGTTGCCTGCTTTGTAGTCGACGCAGGCATCGAAACCAAGCTCATTCACCACGTAATCGCATTTCTCGCGCCCGCCGGCAATGCCGACCACGCGGCATCCAGCGCGCTTGGCCAACTGGCCCACCACGCTACCGACCGCCCCGCTGGCGGCAGAGACGGCAATGGTCTCACCGGCTTTCGGACGAATGATCTGGTTGAGCCCGTACCAGGCCGTCATGCCCGGCATACCCACCACACCAAGGTAGGCCGACAGCGGCACTCGGCTGGTATCGACCTTCTTCAGCAGGGTGCCGTCCGAGACGCCCATCTCGGACCAGCCGAGCATGCCAACCACCTTTTCGCCTGCCTGAAATTTCGGATGGCGCGACGCCACCACCTCGCCCGCCGTGCCGCCGATCATCACTTCGCCCAGCGGCTGCGGTGC
>JACCDS010367412.1_pt1 | contig 43360 bp, 41 predicted proteins | sample 7446441 | NCBI WGS metagenome assembly JACCDS01 (sample SAMN15323445, study PRJNA562643) | freshwater metagenome | isolation source: river surface water | place: USA:Blue River Watershed | collected 2017-08-17 | reverse complement strand
CCCAGAGCCACCTGAAGTGCCTCCTTATCCAGCATGGCTTCGGCAAGCAGCTTCCTGAGGCGGGCGTTCTCCTCTTCAAGAGATTTAAGCCGCTTCACCTCAGGAACTTCCATGCCACCAAACTTCTTGCGCTAGGTGTAAAAGGTGGCGTCGGAAATGGCGTGCTTGCGGCAGAGCTCACGGGCAGAAACTCCGGCTTCCGCTTCGCGAAGAATACTGATGATCTGTTCGTCGGAAAAACGCTTCTTCATGGGGATGTCCTCATGTGGCTTATGAAGACATTACTGACATCGCGGTGTATTAATCAACGGGGAGCAGGTCAGGATATTATTGAAGCTTTAGAAGAATCCCCCCGTCACCTTACCCTTGATGAGTTCAGGGAAGATTTTGGTGAGGTTGATGACAATGTTATGCTTGTTAACATCATCCAGCTTATTGAGGATGGAATTATCAATCCTAAAGCCGTTATCAGGTGATTGAATGGACCAACAGTCAATATCGCAGCGCTATTATTGACGCCCTTCGGCTGTCAGTCTGCCTAGTGATAAAATTAACCTGCGTCGAGTAGCGTGCTTTCATTGATACATCAATTTTAAAACCATGCCTGGACTCGTCTTCGAAGTTGACACCAAGAGCAAATTCGACAACAAGTTTGGGCATTCTTCCTGCTTAGATACAACTGTAGTTGAAAGGACGTTACCGATAGTTTCACCATGGACGGTCACATCTAAGCCTACAAATACATCACCATCATAAATTCTGACAATCTGAATACGTTTACTCATTATCGTTTACCTCGCCTGATATGGCCTCATGATCTGCCTCAGATGAAGCCTGACAGTTGTCGATGTTGTGCTTAGTTACTGCAGATTGTCGACTTAGTTTTCCACCAAGGCTTCGACTCCAGTCTTATCCGCATCAATGACCGCATCCGCCAGTATCTCAACGATACCCCGAGCCTGTCCGACAAAGGCTGACTGAATCTTGTTAAAGTTGTTGCCACAGGCGGTGCGGACCGATCCATCATTGTACAGGGGCGGGTGGTTAACGAAGTCCGCTGCGGCAGTTGTGGAATCGTCTTTCGTGGGACCTGTGTAGATGGCGGCCAGAATACCATTGACAATGGCTTTACTGCGCAGCTGGGTGATAGTGGCTTTTTGGCGTTTGAGGCGGGTATTTTCAGCAGCCAGTTCGTTCTCCCGTTCTGAGGATGTCATTTGCTGCTGTTGTCTACTGCGCCAGTTGTAGAGCTGCGATTCATACAGGCTGAGTTCGCGAGCGGCGGCAGCGACACCAATACGCTCAGCCAGTTTCATCGCGGAATTCGGGTGTGTACTGTTTACGGGCCGTTTTGCTGGTTGATGCTGGTTTTGTCATGAGTAATCACCTCTGGTTGAGAGTTTACTCACTTAGTCGCGTGTCCACTAATGGTGGGTAGGATCAAACAACCAGCGCCCGACCCGCGCAGACTCAATGAGCATGCCGACAGTAAACTCCGGCACCTGAGCCAAGGATTTCTTGCGCCTGAAGGGATTGAGCAATTCTTTTAGTAGCGGCTTGGAAGGGGAATAAGTTGTCAGACAGAAAATCTCGCGTTGGACACCAAACTGCATAAAGTATTCTTCCATAAGTGACTCTGCTTCGTCTTCGTCCAATTGCAGGTCGGTATCGAGATTAGTGACCGGGCTCAGCTATTGTTCTGCGACCCCCCCCCTGCCGTTATAATGCTGAACCAGTTCATAAATTTTTTCTTCCAGCGCTTCCTTTAGCATAACTTGTCACCTCCCCAGGCAATCCATTCTGGCTGCATATCCTGGCAACCGGCAGATTTTTCTGTAAATTCGGAAGGCGTCATCCAGCCCAGTGCAGAATGGGAACGACACTGATTATACGCTGAGTTTACAGCTATCGCAGGAGCCACGGCGATCTTAGTCAAGTGTGCAGCAAAACCACGTTGCCAAAATCATAAGGCAAATACAGATTAATAAAAGTAAAATTCTGTTAAAGCAACTCCATAACCATCTCAGATTTAACATTAAAATAAGAGCTTTAAATGTTAAAGCATTCCTTACTGGAATACTTTACATTCAAAATATTCATTTTGATAAAAACCAAAATATCGATATATTACCTGCAAATTATAACCATTGTTAAAAGTGTAAATTACAAATGTATTTTAGATTAAAAAAGCAGAAACAAGCATATGAAATATGTCAGCACTTATTGAATGATGCGGGAGTAAAAATTAATGGAAGCAAGCCTTGGGATATTAAGGTAAGAAACCCCAAATTTTATGAAAGATGTTTGCAAGATGGGTCGCTTGGATTAGGTGAAAGTTATATGGATGGATGGTGGGATTGTGATAAAATTGACGTATTGATTAGTTCATTAATTGATTCTAATATAAAGTCATCTTTTTCATTTAACTTTAAAGATTTACTCAGAGTTACTGCTTTAAAATTGATAAACTTGCAATCTACTAAACGAGCATGGATAGTAGGAAAACAGCACTATGACCTTGGAAATGACTTGTTCTCAGAAATGTTAGACCCATGGATGCAGTATTCATGTGCCTACTGGAAAAATGCTACTGATCTTGACATGGCTCAAGAGAATAAATTGCAATTGATATGCGAAAAACTTCAACTCAGAAAAGGCATGACTTTACTGGATATTGGTTGTGGTTGGGGTGGTCTGGCAGAGTACGCAGCAAAAAATTATCAAGTAAAGGTTACGGGTATAACTATATCTAAAGAACAGAAAGAATTAGCTCAAGCTCGTTGTGCTGGTTTGAACGTCGAAATCCTTTTAATGGATTATCGTGATTTGGATAAAAAATTTGACCGAATTGTATCTGTGGGTATGTTTGAACATGTGGGGCCGAAGAATTACCAAATCTACTTCGAGATGATAAATAAATGTCTTGTAAAAGACGGTATATTTTTACTTCATACTATCGGATCTAATAAAAGCGATTTAAATGTCGACCCTTGGATTAATAAATACATTTTCCCAAATGGATGTATTCCTTCAGTAACTCAGATTTCTTTGGCTAGCGAAAAATTTTTTATAATAGAGGACTTGCATAATTTTGGCTCTGATTACGACCTAACACTTATGGCTTGGTACAGCCGTTTTAAGTCATCTTGGCCCAAGTTAAGTAAGAAATACAGTGAACGTTTTAAAAGAATGTTTACGTTCTATTTAAACTCTTGTGCTGGAGCCTTTAGGTCAAGAGAATTACAACTCCTTCAAATTTGTTTTACTAAAGGATTAAAAGGTGGGGTTGTTGTCCCTCGATGAAGGGGGTTATTTATTTTTTAATATAAAATTAATCAAAAACATTAAACTAAAAATTAAAAACATCCATGCTATTTATAGAACTAACACAGGGCTTGGGTTTAAAAAACCATTACAGGAAAATGATATGTTAGTTTCATCTCCCAATGATTATCGTGAAGCAGTCAGCCATCGGTTACCGAAATTTCTCTTTGACTATATTGATGGTGGCGTAATAACTGAAAGCACAATGAAAGCAAATTTTAATTCATAAAAAATTTCAGTGACAATCAATAGGACTAAAAAATGAAAATATTTTTAATAATATCATCTATTTTTTTTATTCCAGTAGTCCTTGCCGTTAATCCTGTTCATATTGTTTACAGAGCCGATGATCGGAACCTGTCAGTAATACAACGTGATGGCGGTATGTGGCCATGGGGCGAAGGACAGCCAGATGATGATCTGATACATCATTTTGAAGGGGAATCCATAGAAGAAAGGCATTCAAATTTTGTATCTACAACTTCTGGCTTAAGGGAGGTGGTAATGCATGCCGCCTCACTGGCCCGCCCGAATAGTGAAGAGCCTTTTGATGAAAGCTTTGTTACTTATATTTATGAAATCAGACCTGCAACTAATTTTTATAGTGTGGATGAAGCATTGAGAACTGCCCGGGAATCGTCTCCCGAGGGGTCGGTCATCAGAGACCGATTGACCCGAATTATAAATGATTATACGGGGATGGAAGAGTTTGTGGCACATAGAGGATTTGGCCAGACGAGAATAATTGCTTATGCTGAACTTAACGGAGATATGTTACGTCAGTACTATAATGATCACAACTCTCCTCTGTTTACACAGGCTTTCTGGCGTTCCCGATGGATGACTAACGCGCAATATGATACCGCTTTTGATCATGACACAACGTCCGTTTCAACCTACGCAAACGTCGGTGGTCCAAGAGGTTCAATTAGTCAGGTCATGAACGGAACTCAGTCTCCGGTTCCTCTACGTTTCACTTGCATGGGAGTAAGCTCTCAGACACATCTTAATAAAATTTCACTTAATACAGACCAAGTCTGTTCTCCCCATCAGTATATGGACTACAAGAGAAAATTATTTGATCCAAGATTGTATATCTTGCTCACTTCCCGTCCTAAATCAAAATGAACAGGAAATTTAGTTGAGGTAAATCATGAAAAAATTAATTTTACTCGTAATGCTTCTGTTACCCTTCTCCGCCTTAAGTACCCCCCGCTGTACAACGGGAATAATTAAAAACGTCAAGTATAATGACGATAACACTATGTCCATAACTATAAATAACATATCATTGTATACCTCGCGATGGAATCTTCAGCAATTTCTCTTTAATGCATATATTTTACAGACAAATGTTTCAATATATACTACATCCTGTTACGATGGCGGAGGATTTTCCGAGATTCAATTTCATTGAAATATAATAAAGTCTTTGTCGAATAACCCCAATTTTGCCGAAAGACGGAATCAGATCGCACATCATCCTGACTTCTTAGCAGCCGGCGTAGCGCTATTCCGGCGATTCTCTGTTGCAACTGCGGCAACGGCTCGATCGCCGGCCCCCCAAAAAGCCCTGAACGTGCCACCCACCGCTCACTTGTATGGTATTTCAGTCACGACGGTCTATCGCGCTCTTCGTCTGGTCCTCAGAACACGCACAGCTCACCGCAGCGATCATGGTCAGCCACGGATACTCCCCCCATCTGAACAGGAACATTACGGTGAACTGATTGCCGCGCTAAAACTGCGAACGACGAATAAATACGGTCGCCATCTGTCAACCGGGCGGGCAATACAGCTGCTGGAAGAGCACGGTGTTGAGACAGCTCAGGGTTTGATAAAAAGCCCCAAAGGCTTGCTTAGTAAGCAGACCGTCAATCGCTGGCTTTCCCGCAGGCGTCTCGACCAGCCCCGCCTGCTACGGGAGCCTCCGGCGGTGAGGTTTCAGGCTGAAAATAGCAATGACTGCTGGCAGTTTGATATGTCACCATCCGACCTCAAACATATCGAGCGGCCGGGCTGGGTTAACCCCGTCCGTGGCGAATCCACGCTGATGCTGTTCAGCGTGGTGGATGACCGGAGTGGGGGTTACTTACCAAGAATATCGGTGTGTGTACGGTGAGGATGCGGAATCAGCGCTGCGTTTTCTCTTTAACGCCATGGCCCCAAAAGCCAGGTCTGATTTTCCTTTTCAGGGCCGCCCGAAAATGCTGTACCTCGACAACGGACCGGTGGCCAAAAGCCATGTATTCCAGAATGTGTTGCAGTCCCTGAAGGTTGACTGGCTGACGCATACGCCGGAAGGTAAGGACGGCTACCGGACGACGGCACGGTCCAAAGGTAAAGTCGAGCGGCCTTTCCGGACCGTCAAAGAGGCGCATGAAACCCTGTACCATTTTCATAAATCGGAGACGGAGCTGCAGGTCAACGAATGGCTCTGGAACTATCTGAGTCGTTACAATGCAAAGCGCCACCGCAGCGAGAAACACTCCCGACTGGAGGACTGGCTGGCCAATATCCCACAGGACGGCGTGAGAGATATGTGCAGCTGGGAACAATACTGTCGGTTCGCCCGGGAGCCTGAGTCCCGCAGTGTGGGTGTTGATGCGCGGGTAACGATAGACGGCACCGCATGGGAAGTTGAACCGGATATGGCGGGTGAAACCGTCATTCTGCTGTGGGGGCTGTTTGACGAAGATATGTATGTGGAGTTTACCGGTGAAACATGGGGGCCTTATTATCCGGTGTCGGGGCCTGTGCCGCTAAACCGTTACCGGACGTTCAGGCCTGGCAAAGCGGCTGAACGAGCCGATCGTATCCATGCTCTGGCCAGACAGCTGAACATCCCCATCAGCGCATTGTCCGGCAGCGGGTAGGAATAAGCTTCACCACCTGAGATTTCAGCTCTCCATTCAAGTGATAGTTGCTGGTTTTTCCCCGGCGAAGATTTATCACGCCGGTGCGACCGGATTCGCGGTAGCGGCTCACCTGGCGACGGCACTGGCGGGAGGATAACTCCATTGACTGCGCGGCATCTGCCGTTGTGATGTCGCCTGCCAGATACATTTCAATGAGGTCGGCCCGAAGTTGCTCCTGCAGGCTCATTACTTTTTTTCCTGAGTCATTTTCCTCCCTTAGGCGCCGTGCCCGCGGAAGCGGGCAGGGTGAGGGCGTCAGCGTTTGATGTCTGAGACAAAGTCCGCAGGGTTCACCAGCACCGGATTGATTGCCCTCAGCGCTTCAAGTGCACGCTCCTGAGCCATCCGGCGCGGCATCTTTTTACTGCGTGAACGTTTTCCGGCCGCTTCCTGCTCATCCTGTTTTTCCTGCGCCAGCTTCAGCACCGCCCCAAGCCTTTTATTGTCAACAATACGTCCCTGACTGATGCAGTCCAGCTTATCGAGCACCTGTCGGTAAGACCGGCTGCGCCAGACTCGCGGTAGCGGTTCATCAGCCTCTGAACCTGACGCTCGGAAAGATCCAGCTGAGAGGCCGCATCACGGAGACGCAGACGTTTTTCAATAACAGCCTGAATGACGGTAAGACGGTGAAGTTCTTTGTTCAACATGGTCACCAGCATCAGCAGAGATCTCCCAGAAAAGGTGGTAAATGCGCCGCATCTGGGTGACATTATGAACCAGCTAAAATCAGAGGGTAAAATTGTCGAAGAACGTGGACAACCTGATTTATTAAGCCTGCTCCAACAAATAGGTGGCATACCGGCCTGACGTCGGCGCAGCCTCGTCGCAAAATAGACGCGAGGTTTACGCCTGACATAAGGCACCCAGAGACCATCAGTTATCATCCATTTTCTCAGGGTCTCTACGGAAACAACAATATCGTGCCGTTCTCTGAGCTTTTCAGCTGCAAGCGTCGGCCCGAAATCGCTGTAATTATCATGCAGAAGAGCCAGCACTCGCAATCTGAACGGCTCCGGCAGACTGTTGTTGCCCTGATTTCCACGGTGTCCGTGAGTCGGCCCCGCAGCGCCAGAATTGCGGTAGCAGTTCATTAGGCGCTGAACCTGACGTTCTGTAAGATCCAGTTGGAAGGCTGCATCGCGACGGCGCAGACGTTTATCAACAACAGCCTGAATGACGCTTGCTCGGTGTAATTCCTTATCTGACATAGTCACCAACATTCGAATGTCCTTGTCGCAGCATAAGATTCATTTCTTATGCTGCAAAAGGTGACATTTCTAAATGGCTAAAAAGTGACATTACTATATTGGTGCTACAAACTTGGTTCGCATAACGTAAATTATGTTAAATTGGGTGTCTGGTGTAGCGTGACGGCCGGAACCACCGCGGGTTTTCGCATTTTGCGCGCGGCTTCACTGCTGGGTCCGCTCGTTCTCACGATACTCTCTTAGTTCTGTCCACGGTATTGATGAGCAGGAATAAAAACGACCATCTGTTTTCAGTGTTCGAACTTCAGCAGTATTGCTGTACTTAGTCAGGTTTTCAATGACAGCTTCGGCCGCGGTGACTGTCGTAAAAAGGGTTGCTATGGTTGGATTTTTCGACCATTTATTTGTATCTGTATTGTAAGACAATGGCTGCGTCATACCCCGCATAATAATAAAACCTAAAAAGGTTTTCTTGGTATGCTCATGTCTGTAATTAGCCTGAAAATTTTTAGCGACTTCGGCTTTCCTGGCCGATTCAGCAATCTTTGCCGCATGTCTTTTTCTTGGATCTCCGGATTTGTTTTTCATGGCTGTGCGGCCTGTATATTCACATTGCGGTAGCTACGATAGTTCACTTAAAGGCTGGAATAAGACATCCTGTTACGAACTTACTTTGGTCCGTTTCCATCCTTTCCTGCCTCATTTCTCCCTGAAGTCCAACTCTGACACTGCCCTTATCCCTTTAGCACAGGAATAAGGGCGCTGGCACAGAGCGGTTATAAGCCCGAAGAAACGCTCATTCCTTTCTTGATTGTCAGCCCCGACAATATGTCAAAGAACTGCTGTGAAGGTCCGCTGTGAGCGAAAAGCGGACATTCGGAAGTGATTCAATTCAGCAGGTAAACGCATGACCTGATATCAGGATGTATTATTCATCAACGCGGGGTAAATACATTCTGGCGACTTTATTCAGGCCAACAGCGACAACCTGCATGCTTGAAGTAGCCGGGCACATCTTTGGTACGTCTTTTTAAAGGCTGAAAGTTACTTTCAGTGGCAACTTACTGGCTGATTGCAGGAATATTTACCGTCATCAGCCGTAAGAATTTATAATTCTCAGAAATGAACGCCGCCACCAACGAACAGACCATCAGCGATGACATTATCTTTTGCGCCATTTTTACCTTCAATGGCCGCGTATCTGTAGCCCAGTGTCACATCCAGCAGGGATACAGGGCGGAATGAAATACCGGCATCGGCCTGTCGCAGCCCGTCTGAATGCTCGGACCATGCTTCTGGAGACCAGTAGTAGCTGCCAAATAAACCGACTTTAGCTGAAGGATAGAAGCGGATATCGCCACCCACTGAACCTGAATAGCCAGCTTCTCCATCTTTAGGTACGCTTCTTATGACTTTTACGCCGGGTGAGATCATCCAGTTGTCTCCGCCGATGCCGTAATTGAGGCCAAGGTTTCCTACTTTTCCATCATGTTCACTTCTGAGCCAGCCGCCGCTCAGGGCAAATCCCGGAGAGTCCGCTCCCACCCCCAGATTCAGACTGGTGTAATCCTTGCCAAAACTCATGCCTCCCTGAAGCGCAGAAGCGTTCTGCATCAAACCTGTCATCACCATGGCGACACCTGCCAGTACAACTTTTTTCACCTGACCACTCCTCTTAGTAATTAATTCCATGAAGTCCTGAAAGCACGCTATGGTCCTGCCCTGTCATGACGTTAAACCTTCAGGCTTCTGCCTGGGTGATTAACGTGTCTGCAGAGTCTGGTTGTGCAGGAATTCAAAAAACTGACATCTCCCCGGCCGCAGTACAAATTCAGCGTTACTGCATCAGGCCGAATAAGGAATTAAACCCACGGTTTTGAGTCCGTCCGCATCATGGCAGGCTAACCTGTCATTAGTCTGTCATCCGCGCAAATACCTGATTTCTTTGCGCAAGCAGCATCAGATTTAAGCGGGCCTCAGCCTGTCAGTAACGATGAGCTAAGGGGTATGCGCCCGTTGAATGCGTTTTGAGTATCTTCAGGCGCATCAGAAGAAGGAAGGTTAACGTATATCCACGTAATTAAACCGGAGTCTGAAGTGGGCACCATAAGAATGATTTTCGCCATAAACAAGCTCAGCTGCGCCACTGTGTAATTCCATGATTTTCCTGACCAGATCAAGACCCAGGCCGGTCCCCTTGCCGTCGTGTATCAGTCTGTGAAAGGGCTCAAACACTCTTTCACGCTCAGAGAGTGGAATTCCTTTCCCTTCGTCCCGGACGTCAATAGTGCCCCCGGTTCCAACCGATACCGATATCAGACCTGACTGGCCGCCGTATTTAATGGCGTTCTGAATAAGATTTGTCACTGCCCGCTCAATTGCCAGGGCATCAGCCATTGTCCAGACTTCATTAACTTCCGCATCAAACGCTATGTCATAACCTGCGCCGATTGCGAGCGGCGCGTTGTCAGCCACCACACGCTCTGCCAGCTTTATCAAATCCACCTTCTCAGGTTTCATATTGCTTTCCTGAATCCGGTGCACATCCAGCAGCTGACCTGTCAGCATGGTAAGACGGGCTGTGTCCGACAGAAGGCGGTTTTTGAGTGAGCCCGGGGGAAGTGTTGACAGCCTTGTATTGAGAATGGTTATAGGCGTCCGCAGCTCATGGGCGGCGTCTATAAGGAAACGCTTCTGGGATTCCAGACCTTTATCAAGTCTGTCGAAAGCACTGTTCACCGTATCCACAAAGGGGGCGATTTCTGAAGGAACCTCACTGCTTTTTAAGCGAATTCCCGCTTTCGTGTAGTCAATTTTTCTGGCATCGGCGGCGGCACGGTTAATTCCGGTCAGTGCACGTCTGATCACCCATGGCATGACAATCAGCATGGCAATGACAATGACGATGGAAAGGAAGATAACTATCACGATATTTTTGACACCTGACAGCCTGATGGCCTGCAAAAAGGTGATTGGAATATTCGGCGTGGTCATTATTTTGATAATGCCGGCAGGCGAATGCGCCCACTGTATCGTGCCCAGGGGGGCATTATCTTTGTTGATATTCTGCCCGAGGTCAGCATATGCGACGGCATCCATAGCAGGTATGGCAGATACGACACTGACCGGGATGTTACCGTACTGACGCTGCTGGCCGGTGTTGTCTCTGATGACGTACCAGAACCCGGGAATGTGATTCATATAAGCTTTGAGCTGTGGACTGGCGTTAACCTCTAATTTCCCCTCTGCATTACGGAATGTTGACTCAGCAACGGCATTTGCCGCTGCCCACGGGTTTGAGCCGTTATTGATTTTCCCCACAGAAAGAAAATAAGCCTCAGCGATGAGTTGCAGTACAGCCAGAAAGATGAGGACAAGTATCTGAGCAGCTATAATTCTGAAAGTAAGACGCCATCGAAGAGAGCGCGGTTTGAAAAGTTTCATGATTCCTCATTCATAAAGTAGCCAACACCGCGCACCACATTGATTCTGAGACCACTTCCGGCCTCAGACAGCTTTTGTCTGAGCCGGGAGATGTGTAAATCGAGGGCATTTGGCTGAACCTGGTCGTTGAATGAGAAGACTGAGGACATCAGCGTTTCCCTTGACACGACGCGCCCGAAGCGGCGCACCATCGAATCAAGCAAAAGCGTTTCCCTTCGGGTGAGCCTTATAACCGCGCCGTTTACACTGGCTTCACCATTAATATGGTCGAATGTCAGAGAACCCACAGTCACCACGTCATCCTGTAACGCCGACGGTCTTCTTATTAGCGCCCGAATACGGGCCAGAAGTTCTGAAAAATCAAAGGGTTTCGCCAGATAGTCGTCGGCCCCTTCGTCCAGCCCCAGGATCTTATCAGTGATGTCACCTCTGGCCGAAAGAACGAGCACAGGATAAGCCTTACCTGCCGACCTCATACTCCTGATCAGTTCAATGCCATCTCCACCCGGAAGCTGACGGTCCAGAATGACTAAGTCGTAAATGTATTGCGCAATGGCTTCAGATGCTTCAGCCAGCGTCGCTGCATGGTCAGTGAGGAAATGGTGATTTCCCAGTGCTTCGGCAAGAACCTCTGCCATTTCTGGCTCATCTTCCACAAGTAAAATTTTCATTTTCAGTGCCAGCGTAGATATCAATTTGGATATTTTATCAACTAAATCATAGGGTTCATAATTATAAAAATTTTCTTCAAGACAGACTAATGACAGGTTCAGTAACTACTATTGCCAGCGTATTTAAGGTTGATTCAGTCCCCCGGACGAAAATTATCGGTTCAAGCAAGGAGATTTACAGTGAAAACCATCAAACTGGCTTTGGCAGCAGCAGCAGCGTTAACCATCGCAGGCTGCTCTATGGCATCAATCAAAGACGAATATAAATTTTACCTTGCCGGTCCAGGCAGTGACTTCTCTCAGCCCGTCGGTACGCTGGACCGCAGCGGAAGACTGAATATTACTTACAAAAACGAGACCTATACCGGTCAGAACGCGAACAACGTTATTGAGGCTAAGGGCAGCAATGGCGGAAAAATGCGCTGTGCCTACAAAATGCCGGGTGAGGTGGCGACCGGTACCTGTACAACATCCAACGGTACTGTCCTGAATATGAAATTTGATTAATTCACTGGGGTTAGGTTTTTTCCAGTGAAGCCTCATTAATTAATATATCAATATCAAAAGCCCCGTAACGTTTGCGGGACTTTTGTATTCCTTCTGGCTTCAGATTGCTTATGACCCGCTCCCGGTAAACTAACATACCATGATGCAGGCAACGTCCGCTTCTGGCACTAAGCGGACGTCTAAACCTGCAGTGAGAGCCGTATTCAGGATGCCGCTTCAGCGGCATGGAGGCGCCAGATGATGCTGAGGGTGGTTCAGGCACAAAACGGCGCCGTACGCCCGGCGTAGCCGGCTACAGACGTATAAATCGTGCCCTACCCTACCTTTCCCTGAACAGCTTTACGTACTTTCAGCAATGAACAAGTTTATGTAACCCCTTTCAACCCCGGTGAGCGGGCTTCACGGCGCTTGCGACGTGAAGGGCGTGATTTCCGGGGCCTTGGCGTCGGCAGCCTGCTGCTGACGCTTAGGGGGGTGTTCACTGTAAGCAGAAGCAACTCTACTTACAGCGACACCGAATCATTAGTTACAACACCCATTAATCAGCCACGCCTGTTCCGGCCCGAAGGGCCGGGCGGGGGCGGCTGGTCAGTGGGGGCGATGGGTTATCAGGTCCGGCTCCGGTCCCTGCCTGGAGGGGCACTTTTGGTTCAGGACTGCGCTGGTGCTGTTTACAGTGAATCAATGTATGCTGTAACTAAAGTGGTGTTTTTGGGGCCCGCATCAGCGGGAGCGACTTCTGAATCTGAGCGGCGCGGACGCCTGCGGCCGCTGCGAGCGAAGGCCTTTTCCACTTATCCACAATCCTGCGGGTGACAGAGATCATTCCGGGTTTATCGGAAGAACTTAAAACAGTGTTTATGAATGTTTTGCAGATTATCTGATATCCGTTTGCTGCTTTCTGACGTTATCCCGTTGCGGATTTTTGTGAATAAAACGCCGGCAGAAGAGTTTTGTGCGCGCAGCCGGCGCATGAACGACGTCGCGGCCGGCATGAAACGGAAATAATGGTGAGAACGCGGCCGGAGCCTTAAAAAAAACCACGACAAAAGCCCCGGTTAAGGGGCATGGTCTGTATGTCGGGGTTTTACGCGTCAGACGTGGGTGTCGTGTGCCTCAAACAGCTGCATCTGGAAGAGTTGCCGGATGGCCAGCTTTTCCAGACGGTCGTCTGTACAGTACAGCAGCTCGCCTGCGGGCAGCGTTTTACGCAGGTGTTTCATCATCTCAAACACCTGCACGTCCCGTGGATGGTTGCTCAGCCGCCTGGCCCGCTTGCGCATCGCCCCCTGCTGGCGGCGGTACTTCAGCGACTCGCTCCTCTTGCGATCGTACCAGCGACGTCGGGCAGCATGTGGTGAGATGTCTTCCTCCTCACGCATCAGCCCTTCCGCTATCATCTGCCGGCGTTCCTCACTACTGCGCAGCGCCTTATCCTGCTCTTTTGCCAGTCTGGCCATGTCCGCGCCCAGCATCCGGAAGCCGGCATCGGTTATCCAGACGTACTTCGGCAGCCACTGCCCGGACTCGCGGTCCCACATCTTTTCTTCCGACGCTGCGAGTACGCCATACCGCACCTGTTCGCTGATCAGGCGGGACATACGGCTCACCGTGACGGCCGTCTCCGGAATGACGTTGCCGTGTTCATCCTTCGGACTGACCTCATAAGCCAGCCGCGACGTGCACATGCCAACAGAATGTTTGCCCTTGTCGCAGAAACTGATCAGAACCGGCCAGGTGGTATCCAGCAGCCGGGCCTTTTCCGGTTTGAAGTGGTTCTTACGCTCCGCCTTCTGGCGGTTCATCAAATAGTAAGGGTGCAGCGACATTCGCATTCGCAGCTCGCTGAGGCCGGTTTCCGGATCGGTTTTCACCAGTCGGTTGTAAAGGTAGCCGATCTGGCCACCTACCGGCTTATAGCGCGCCGGCCGGAACCACTGCGGGTTTTCGCATTTCGCCCGCGTGGAGTGTTCACCCCTTACGCGGCGGGTTTTACGGGGTCCGGCGGGAACGAGAAACGATGCCGTTTCACCGGCATCAACGCCCTGCCAGAAACGTACCTGTTCTTCGGTGCTGAGCTGACTCCAGTGCCGTGACGGGTTGCCTTGCTTCATGACAGCGCCTCCCTGGCAGACTGAGACCGTTCAGTTCTCTGGCCACAGGTATGTCGCCGGTCTTCACTGACCGCCTGACGTGTAAACAGGAAAGCCGGAAAAAAGACGCGGGGAAGCCCACCGTCATTACTGCCGGTGTCACGCGCGGACAATACAGTTTTGATGTGAAGAGGTCTTTCCGAACAGTTCAGCCGGAAAACAGACTTCAGCAACGTAGCAGGAGCCAGGCCACACCCGGTCGGGGGGCAAATGCCGGCAGCAGAATGGTCACTGCTGCAACGTCTGGCTTCATACGGGGTCGGGCAGTTTAACCCGATTAAAATCTGGTCATTCACCCTGTCCCGGACTTATGGCGGGCAGGGGTTGTCTTATGAAATGCATGCGTTATAATCCTTCACAGGCCAGCGCCTGCTTTGTAACCCCTCGTAATCCAATCGTCCCGCCAAGTTCGATTAGAGGATTTCGGGGGGTTCTTGCATTCAGAGCACGGTAAAACCCGCCCTCTGCACCCTGGACGTTTTTACGGATACGTCCCATCCGGATAAATCTTTCCCCGTACCGCGCATGTCCGGCCACAGGTTCTCGCTCATCCCTATCATCAACCACCACAGTATTCTGATAAGGATCTGAATAGATCGCCGCCCGGCGAAGTCAGAAAAGCATACCCGCAGCAACCGGCTAAATCCAGCAATTAATAGGGTTTTGCGGTGTCGGATGGTTAAAAATAAACCACACCCGATCCAGATAATTCTCAAAATTACCTGCACCTGTCAACGGACCTGAATACACGCGCATGGCGGTGCAGCGCACACTCAGGCCGGGAATGGGGTGTCGATGCCAATAGGCGCTTTGTGGAAAGGTTATGTACCGATGACAGCCTGGTTTCGTGACTGCCTGAACTGTCAAAATATTGCCCTGACAGTTACAATATTTTAATGTTTACCTGTCAGACGACACGGTTATTGGGGAAAAGGAATGGACGCAACAATGCTCGCCCGTTCAATCGTATCAGGCGTGGTTTCAGTACCAATGGACTTTTATCTGGGACTGGAGCGAACCTTTCAGGATTTGGACCTTTCTGATGGCGGCCGACGCATCCAGTCACGCAATTTGCACGACGACGTTCGCGTTGGCCGTGCTGTGTATAATGCCTTCAGGAACAGAAACGAAATCGCGAAAATCGTTAAGATCATCATAGATGATTCGCTGCAGTACCTGCCCGAACCCGCACTGCGTAAGGTTTATGACAAACTGATTGGCAGTGCAACATCAATGACCAGCAGAACCGCTACGCAACTGACATTGTCTTCCTATCTCGGTTCAAAGGTCGTCAGTGGTGTCATGCTGTCATTCATGACACGCGTTGCCCTCCGGGGACTGACCGGTGGCATGACCGGCGGCGTCATTGCTCAGGGGGTGATATCCCGTGCCTGTGAAGCCTCCAGACGGCTGCAGATGCAGAACCCTGAACTGTGGCGAAAGCTGCGGGTTAACGATTACGACATGCTCTATTTCATGTTTGAAGAACCCCTGCAGAACTTCATCAAAATGGGTGAAATGCTGCGTAAAAACCCCTCCGCCTCCAGAGAATTTATCAATGCTATCGAAAATTATTAGACTGCTTCGTAAGCTTATCGCCGAAGTGTCCGGCGGTCTGGTCTTAATGGCTATGGTGGTGGGTATATTTCTGGCGGCAACGCTGAATGAAGGTGCCATGCGCATCATTGCTCCGCTGCTCGTACTCGTCGGTGGACTGATTGTTTACGGCCTGACCTATCTGATTGCTGAAAAGCCCGATCGCCGTTGACCGTGTAGTGATTAAGGCCCTGATAACAAGCGTGCGACCTCATGAATGCAGATCCGATATTTAATGAACATCCTTTGCTTGCCGCCTGCGGAATATGCCGGATAGGGCACGAGCACGGAGAATATGGAGCCAAAATCTGCACCTTTTCAGTCAGCCTGAGAAACGGCCAAAAGGCCTGGATGAAATTGTCGCTGGGCCATGACTCTGACAAATGGGTCGTGATTGTCCGGAAACGCCCTCTTCTTGAAGCATGGGCACAAAATGGTCGGGAACCTCAGCTTGCAAACGGCGATGAAACCGTGTGGCGGAAAGATTTCAAGTTTCATCGGTCTGAGAAATTCTTTTCGCTCGGATACGCTGACCCCGTTCCACTGGCGTTATGCGATGCACGTTATGAGCTGGATAAAGGGCTACCTGTCCTGAATACGAGTTTTGCGGACGGAATAACGCGCACTATATGGCTTCTGGCCAACGGTGCCGAAAGCCTCCCTGTCAGCGTAACCTCAGAAAAAAGTGCCCGTCTGCTGTTCAGGGGAGCTGGCGACAGAAAAACTGAGCCGCTTTCCGTCGCATTCCTGCATTCTCTGTGTACATAAAGCCGAATCACATAAGGTATTTCTCGCGTAAGCGGAGCATTTCGGACCACGATGAAAGCAGTTGCAGTGATAAATCTTAAAAGAGTGTCAGAACAAAGTTTATTGAGAATGTTAAATTGACGGTGCAGGTACAAAGATCCCTAAAGATTCACACACTGATGCCGAAATGATGCAAATATCTGTCCTCAATCAAGGCATCAATTGTGCGCGAAAAGAACTGCTTTTTTCACCCTCTGGCATTAGTGAGTGTGCTGACATTATTGTTTGGCGTGATACTGCTGGGCACGTGTTGGAAGGATTTCAGGCTGTATTCCAATTTTAAAAAGGAATTCTACAAAACCCATTCCTCAGAGAACTTCACATCAACAACTGCAGCAAATGCGTCAAACCAGACCGGTTTAGTTTATGACCTGATAAATATGGACGTAACTAACCGGATCGTTGATGATGCAGTTGCTCAGCAAGCCCGCTACAAAGTTACGCTCTATCTTGATGACGTAAAAGGTCACTGTCACACAGACCATACCGACGCAGGAAATGAAAAATTCGTTGCATGTGCAGGACATACCCTCGCGAAACATTTTTATTATCGTCCGGGTGGTGCTGTAGCAGCGAATTATGCAGCAGATAATTCAGATTGCGACGCCAACACTTATTTAATGATGACTGCAGCATCCCAGGCAGGGATTGAGTCATGGGTGGTTTTTGCGCCAAGTCATGCTTTCTTTGCCTGGAAAGACAGTTTCGGAAATTACCGGTACTGGGAAACCACTACCGATAATAACCGAGGAAAGTGGGCTGATTTCCGTGAGCCATTGTACAAAAAGGCCATCAGCCCGGCTTATTACCGTCCCCGCGACAGCAGATACGCAACGCAATTTTATCAGGCGATTATCTACACTGACTCACGTGAAAAAACGCCTCTGGACACGGGACTCATCCCTTTACTTGATAACCATTTTGTCTCAGACATTTTGCTTTATTACAAAGCCCGTGCAGGAAAGCTTAATGATAAAGATGTTGCTTTTTTGAGGTCCGGTTTGCAGGAAGATTTTACCTCAACCGACCGAACCAGGGCGCTTGCGATTTACTACCTTGCTCATGGAAACAAAGCAAAAGCGGCCGCTTATCTTTCACGCATAAACTCTGAAGACTGTCAGACAAGTTGTGTTGAACTTTTATCTAAAACAAGCCCTTTAAAGCGCTTTATTACATATCCCTATTCATGGCTGGACAAGTTCTATGACAGGCATGATGCCTATTTATCTCTTCTGGCTTACTACCTGTTCATGAGTGGAGTCTTTCTGATGTTGATCGGATTGGTCACAGGGCTGATATGGTTATACGCACTGGGTTCAGCGAAAAAGCAGACACCGGAAAATGTCATCCAGAGCAAATAATTACAGGCAGAGATGGGGATTATACGCCAGCTTATCCTGCCTGAAAATTCAACCTAAAGCTTGTGGTAAGCGAGACGATAACAGGAACTGAGACACTGTCTCGGCCTCCTGAAAGACGTTGATATCTTTTATACCGGCAGTCACCGATTACAACTGCCGGTATTTTTTTATTTCCCCTCAGCCTTGTTGATAGCCTGCTGCATCACCGCTTCGCTGACCACGCCCGGCATCACGGTCGTGTTCTCAAAGTTAGCGTTCTCTGCCGGCATGACAATAATCCCAGGCGTCCCCGTCAGCCCCAGCATTTCAGCCAGAGAATCATTGTTCGCAATAAGGCTGTCAGACCGGGCATAGCCCTCAGTGTTAACAGGCCCTGCCCCTGCAGACTTAGCATTGGTTTCAATGTCTTCAGGTGTCAGTTTTCCTTCGTTGTGGCCAGTACGGTAAATGCCATTGTGAAAGGCCATGTAGGCTTTCGCGCCCTTCTGACGGTAAATGTCCAGCCCACGGCGCGAAGCCTGGGTGGATTCCGGAAAGCGCGGCGCGAATATCGTCCAGTCGCGAAACGCAAACCTGACGTCTGGATTACTGGCCATGACTTTCTCCATCACCGGCGACATCATGCTGCAGGCGATACATTCGTAATCAAAAAACTCCGTCACAATGACTTTTGCACCGGCCGGGCCTGCAACAGGCACGCCGTCGAGCTGCATGAGCAGACGGTGGGCTTTTACGGCAGCGTCGGCATAGGCCTTCTGCTTCATTTCGTTCTGGCGCGCCTGTAGCTTCTTGCTGACCTCGATCAGCACATCCGGATGCGCCACCAGGTAATCAGCGGCTATCTCGCCGATGCGGGCCTGCTGCGCGAGGGTAAAATCATCCGCTGCGGACGATTGATGCTGTACCGGCGTTAAATCGGCAGGTGCAGCCGGCACGGCGCAGGTGAAGCCTGTGGCCAGCATCGCTGCGGCCAGTTTTACGTGTTTTTTCATAAGTGTCCGTATGTCGCACACCGGCGACGACGTGGTTCATTGGCCTGCCCCGGATAAACGGGGGCAGAATGGAATAGAAAGGGTCCGGGTGTTGTCTGGCCCACAGGGTGATTAACGCTCTTTCTGGATGTTTCGGGTCATCTCTGGCACAGGCTCATTGCGTTCGCGGCCGCGTGGTTCCGCAGGCAGGTTAAGCAGGTTCTGCCGTTCCATTTCACGGACCGCACTGGCGACTGAGCGCTCAGTCAGGCCGTCCGGCATCCGTTGAGAAGGCTGCACGGACCGGTCATGTTCCTCAGTGACTTTCCGGATTACCGCCGCCGGAATGTTTCCGGCCCCCGTTTCACCTGCAGCGATTCGGATATCTGACGGCAGGCCACCGTCTGCAAGGGCGCTGATCACGGCTCTGACGATGCCGGCCTTATTCCCGTCCTGTGCAGGCATGGCGCTGGCGGCCTGGCGGACAAGTCCGGCATAGTCGGGCTCTTTTTCATCCGGCAGCGCCGGGATTTGCAGCCTGACGGCTTCCGCCACCCGTTCAAGCAACGCGGCACTGAGGGCGCCTTTTTCACCGGCTTCGGCTTCCGGTAGACGGGCAAGTGCTTTCGCCGTCGCTTCCGCCGCAATCTGCTTCGCGAGGCTCTGCAGATCAGCCAGTGCCTGTTTTTCTGCCCTCTCTTCCGCTGGCCGGACTAACGACGCCGGAAGCGCCTTGTCCAGGGCAGCGAGGGCAGCACGCAGCGACGCTGTATCATCACGCACAGGGCCGTCAGCAGGCAGGTTTTTAAATATATCCTGAAGCTCAGCCCGCACCAGACTGACCAGCGCCGCATCCGGACGTGAGGAGCGTTCCGGATGGCCACCGGCCACCTTCAGCAACTGCGCCGTTGGCGTTTTGCGGCCGGTCTGCAGGATCACACCCGTCTCCGGATGACTCCGCGCTGCTTCCACGCCCTGCTCAAGAGACGTCACAATCAGCGTTTGTCCGTTACGGCTTTTCTGGAATATCGCCGCCTGCGCACCATCAGTGAACAGATCCCTCCCGATCCCGCTAACCTTCAAACCCTTGTCAGGCTGAAGTGGATACAGGCTGACGCCTGCCGTTTTGCCGTTCCCGTCAAAGACAGGCAGGGCCAGATGGGGCGCAGGATACTTCCTGGTGGGCGGAATGATACGCGCGGTAACGGGATTGTGCTTCAGCCCCTGTTCACGCAGGAACGTCCGCCCGATTGCGGTTTTAGACAGAGACTTACCCATCCCCCATACGAGCCGCGCCTGGGCGCGCTCTGGCTGTGGATCGAGCGCATCGTGCGCCGTCTCCGGCTCTCTGTCCCTGCTCTGCAGCGTGTTCAGCCAGTCCGACAGACCGTCCGTGTAAATCTGCACATGATCGACCGCGCGGGACAGGCTGATGTAAAATGCCCGCATTCCGCTCATGCGCTGACGCGCGCCCTCAGTCCCTTCCAGCGCAATGACAAAATCTGCACTGGCCCCCTGTGCGCCGTAGCCGGTCACCGCCCACGCATAATCGAGATGCTGATCGGCCGTCACGGTGCGCGGCTCTATCACCTTTTCACCGGCAGCATTCTTCAGCACCACCTCGCCGTTTTCCCGCAGCGCATGCACACGGTACTGCTCATGCGCCGCGTGACCGGCCGCTTTCTGCGTTTTGTTCATGCGCACGCTGTCTCCCACCCGCAGTTCAATATGCTGGCGCTCGAAAACCTCGATTTCCGTCACGTTCAGCTCGGCGGGGGAGTAAAACTGCGTCCTGCCGCCTTCGTCCCGCAGGACAATCCGGTTTATCCCCGAATCAACCGCCGTCACGCTGAGATAGCTGTCGTTAACCTTTACCACCTGACCGGAACTCCAGGCCGACGTGCGGTTGAAGTCATGACGCCCGCCCGTGATGCGCGACAGCACCGGCACCGTGACGGCCTTTTCACCCAGCTCCTTCAGTTCAGTCAGCCTGTCATGAATGCTCTGGTTAATGGCGCGACGGTCCTCGTTCAGCTGCGCGATGATAAGGGTCTTTTCCCGTGCGGCGGGTGTTCTCCCTATCCAGTCCGCCACAATGGCCTCGACCGGTGACTGGGTTTCGACAACAGAACCGGCAGGCAGAACCACCTGCTCTGATCGTGGCACCACCGAAGGAAGCACCTGCATGATTTTTTCAATGGCCGCGGCTCCCTTGTTCTCGATCGCGCTGTAAACCGCAGATTTCAGGTTTTCATCGCGCTGCCGGACAATCTCTTTCATCACGGCCACGTCGATGGGGCTGCGCTCCTGAACCAGCCGGAAAGGCGCACCGCTCTCGGGAGAGGTAAACTGCGCGACGTCCCCGACCGAGACTGCCCGGCCCCCGCCTGATGAAATAGCCTGATAAGCCGCCGCGGTGTCCTGGTTTCCCAGCATCGAGGACTCATCAATGAGGAAAAGCGTGTTCTCAAAACGGACGGTTTCGCCTTCCGCCGTGCGTTTCTGCCAGTCCACGATAAATGACTTCAGGGTCTGGGCCTCAATGCCGACGCTTCGCATCTCCTTCACCGCGCGGTGCGTGGGGGCCAGTCCGATAACCTGCGGTCGGGCATGTTCAGGTAGCGTATCAAGCGCCGACGTTACCGCCCGGAACTGAGTGGTTTTACCGGTACCCGCATACCCCTGTATGGCAATAAACCGGTCTTTACTTCCGAGGATAAGGTGCGTCGCCTCACCCTGTCCGCCGGTCAGCCCGGCGGTGAGTGACGCAGGCACGGCCTCCATGAGCGGCTGCACGGCATTTTTACCCGCCGCAATTTCAGCCACGACAGCCTTTTCCATCTCCCAGGTGGCGCGTGCCACATAGCGGCTCTCACCGTCAACCGACACGCGAATCAGGGCCTTGTCCGCCACCTGCTGTCGCAGCATCTGCTGCAGTCCGGGTGTGTCGGGCACAAAGCTCATGGCCTCCTTCAGCAACTCAACCTCGGTGAAGGCCACGTCGCGCATCTGGGACACGGCGCGCGTGAACGCCTTCTGCAGGTCAGTCTGTACGCCGCTTTTCAGCGCCGTCACGGCCTCCGTGGCATCGTCCTTACCGCTCATCTCGCGGACCAGCGACAGCGGCGTCCGGACCGACCGCATCCGTTCAATACGGTCTTCCGCCCGGGCCTGCGGCTCGCCCGTGAAGATTTCCGCTTCATGGCCGCTGCGCGCCAGGGAGTTCATCATGTTCGCCGTCAGATCCCGCCCGTTGAGGCTGGCCAGCACCACGCCGCGATCGTTATCGAGGCTGCCGGGTGCAGCGACGTAGGCATGGGTCAGGTACAGCGCGCGGCCGCTTTCGAGGGTTACGGGCTTTTTCTGTCCGTCGCGCAGGACGGTAATCTGCCCTTCACTGACGGACTCCACCGTCAGACGATCGCGTGCCTTCAGGCCAGCCTCTTTATCGCCGGCCACGGCAAACAGCTTTTCACCGGCAGAGACCTGCAGCGTCTCGCGGTCAAACAGCCGCCAGTCTCCCGTCAGGGTCCGGATATCCTGCGCGATGACCACGCCGTCAGTATCGATGAGCGACAGCTGGCGGGTATCTTCGTGAACACGGTCAATGACGTAATGTCGCGTCTCATTTTTGTCCGAGCGATCTTCCAGCACCTGCCCGGGCCGGTAGGTGTTTACCAGACGACGGGTTTTGGCCGTGGTGAAAACCGGAATACGGGCCTCCACGGAGACCTCTTCCTGACCGAGTTTACCGGCGTCTTTAAGCGCCGACCGGATGAGGCCGTTCAGCTGCTGCTGCTCACGTTCGCCTGCGACCGTCGCGCTCAGCGTCATCTCCGGCCCGCTCAGTTCGGCATAGCGCGTGGCCAGCGCCTGATAGCGGTCACGTTTGTCGGCAATACTGATGACGCGCGCTGCCAGTCCGGGCGACGGCTCGCTGAGTGACAGACGCGGGACACCCGACTGCTCCAGGACAGACAGCGCACTCGTTGCGGCCGTGCGGCCCGCCCCGTCGAGGAACAGCAGCTGGGCATTCTTCTCCAGCGCCTCGCCGGTCAGCACCAGCATCTCCTTGAGGCTCAGCTTCTCTGCCCCGTCTACCACAAGCGTACTCTGGGGCGCCAGACTGAAGCCGTTACCGAGTATCCGGCTGCGCTGCATCAGGCTGTCTTTCAGCAGCCCGGATTTGCCGAGTGACAGGGCGCGCTCGGCAGAGGCGGCCATGACCATCACGTCACGTCCGTGAGCGCGTGACATTGTCACCAGCTGCTCTGTTGTTTCCCGCTGACGCAACGCCGATGAAGGCGCATTCAGGATGGCCACCGGTGCCAGCATCGCTTTCTCAAATCGGGCGGGCACCGGCTCTTTCGGCGCGCGAAAGCTGGCCACCACGTTTTCTCTGGCCGCACTGCCTGCAACAGACTGCAGTGACAGTTCGTCAAGCAGGTGTATGCGGGAGGTGAATACGCCTTTGTCCGCATCCAGCGGCACCAGTTCGCCACTGCTGATCACCTTATCCAGGGCGCGTTTCAGATCGGGAATTTTCTCTTCATGCTGCCCTGCGCTGAAGGCAGTTACCAGAAGATCGCCATATGTAAACCGGGTCTGGCTGTCGCTCAGCACGGAAATGGCTTCCCGGACGGCCTCCGTGGCATCGGTGCGCAGGGGAGCTTCAGGAGCGGACTGCAATTGCTCACGCGCCCGGGCGTCGCTGACGACCTGTTTAATGTCAAAGCCCAGATCGTCCATCTGCCGCTGCCAGCGCGCCTGCAGACGACTGCGTCCCCTTTCGGTTTCTGGCTTAACAATCGGCTCATTGCCGGGGGATGATATGTCGCACGGCGCCGGTCCCGTATCAACCGGCTCCGCTTTGTCCGGCGCTGCGGTGACCTTATTCTCAGCTGTGCCTGCCTGCTCCGGTTCAGGTGCAGGCTTACCGGCAGCGTCTGCGCCCGGACCGGCTTTCTGCTGAACGTCCGTGTGCCTTTCTGTGGCACCGGGCGCACGCGCATTAACAAGGATTTCCGCGTTTTTGCTGCTGGCCACCTCTGTCTGTCCGGATTCTGGCTGCAGATCGCCGCCTCCCGCCATCCGGTCAGGCCCGTGCCGCATGACGTCGTCCGGACTCTTTGCCGGCAGGGTGTCGCCTTCACCGTAGCGGTCAAGCGACTGTTTACGCTGGCGGGTGTCGAGTGCCGCCACATCACGGCTTTTCAGGCTGGCATCTTCCCCCACGCTGCCGCTGATTTCCCTGTGGCGCGAAGAGAATTCCTCCAGTACGGTTTCGGTAAAGCCTTTAACCTCCCAGAGGCCATGCGGTCCGCCGGTCAGCTCCGTTTCATAACCCAGCGCTTCGGTTTTTCCCTTCAGAGAACTGCGGTAAAGCTGGCCAAACTTTACCTGGTGTTTATAAATCGTCTCAATGAACCCGGTCCCGTGGATATAGTCGGTGGACAGGGCTTTCCATTTGCCTTCATGTTCGGTGGCGTTCACCACAACGGCGTGGGTGTGAATCTGCGGATCGAGGTTGCGGGAGGTGTCATGCGTGAACAGCGCGGCCACCATCTTGCCGGTCGGCTCGATGCGGGTAATGCCGTCTCGGGTGTTGCGCACGCTTATCAGGTTTTCAATCACCCCCAGCGCCTCCTTCACCGCCTCGTGGTGTGCCTCAAGCAGGCGTTTGTCGCCCCCGGCCAGTATCAGCATGGAGATGCTTTTGGGGGCGGAAAACGTCAGGTCGTGTCCCGGACGGTGAACGTGCGCACCCTGCACCTCTTTGCCCAGCTCCGTTCCGTTGGGGAGTTTGCCGTGCAGCACGTCCGTAAACGTCTGCAGGTCAACCGGACCGTCCAGGCCCAGTTCACGCGCGCCCTCACCCAGCCACTGACTTTCCAGGTCATCGAGGAAATAGTAGTTATCTTTGCTGCTGTAGTAACTGGCAGCATCGGCGGCCGACGCCACCGGCGCAACGGTCATCATCGTTCGTAATCTCCGTGTTCATGATGTTCACCCATCTCCTGCCAGGTCTCGTAATCTTCACGGTGGCGCAGGATGTTTTTTTCATCGTCAGCCATGCGGTAGTTTGCCTGCCGGTACTGGTCCGCGTAGGCTTCCTCCCTGCTGTCATGTCCGCCCTTCGTGTGTCCTGCCGTCTGTACAGTGAGCTGCCCTGCATCATCTTTTTCCGCCACCATGTTCAGTTCTGGCGCTTCGCCATGCGAACCCTCATCAGACGTCGCGGCGTCATCCGTGTTGGCAGGCAGATTTGCCCGGCGAGCCAGAATGTCGAGCGCACTGGCCGTTTTGACCGGTGGTTTAGGGGGTACGGGCGCGGCAACTACTTTTTCTGCCGTTACGGGTACGGTTTTTTTTGCCGGCACGTCAGACTCAGGACGGGCGACGGGCCTTACGGCCGGTGCAGATCGTGAAGCTGCTGCTCCACGACCGGGAAATGCCCGGACGTTATCAGGCAGAAGACTTTCAGCCAGAATCTCAGCAGGTTCCGCTGACGGGGCTTTTTGAGGGACGTGTACTGGGTTTTGCCCCGATGCAGGCTGAGGCGTGACGCTGGCGGCAACAGGTGCAGGCTGCCTGACTTCCGCCCCTGACTCAGCAGCAACGGATGCCAGCGGCGGGTATGTGGTTCCCTCCAGGATTTCATCGCCGGTCGGAAAGCGCAGCCCCAGCCCGACAGCGTCACGCTCGTTCTGGCTGATGATTTTCTCCAGCTCAGGACTGAGGTTGTCTCTGAAGTCGCGCTCGATGAGCGCAGGATGATATTTCTTCTGTTCGCGGTACTTCAGGCTGAGCTTCACTACCGGATACTCGCCCGGCATACGCACGTAAAAGCGCAGGTTGGGCAGCTTCATGATCTGGTCATAATCAACAACCGGCTCCCTGACCTTGTCCTTGCTGATGGAAATACCGTCACGCTCCTGCGCCAGACCAAAGCTGTTCTGCTCACGGGCTTCACGCCGGCGCTGATGGCCCAGGTCCTCCTCGATCATCTTTGCCACCTCGGCGCTGGGTGAACGGCCGTAAAAGCGCGTGTTCAGCAGGTCAAAAATGGACCTGGCCATCTCGCGCCCGTAGACGTTAATCAGCTGGGGCATGTTCTGAATACCCAGTACAAAACAGGCACCGAACTTACGGCCCTCGGCCAGCGTTTCGCCCAGATCCGGGAGTTTCTGCAGGCCCAGAATTTCATCGCCGATAATCCACACCCGTCGCTTGCTGTCCTCGCCCATGCTCTGAATAAACAGCGTGGCCAGCGAAAGCCACATCGTTATCAGCGGTCGGACAGATTTACGGTGACGGGCCGTGGTGGAAATAAACAGCCAGCTGTTGTCATACTGCTTCTCTGTCATCCATTCCCGGATGCTGAACTCGGGTTTACCCTCCTTGTCGAGCCCCTGCAGGTAACGCAGCGACTTGGCGTAGTTGGTCAGAACCGAGCGTATCGAGATGGCGGTTTTTTCAATTTTCTCCTCAACCAGGTTGGCGGAGGGCGTGTTTTTCAGGAATTCGCGCAGGCTTTTCAGGTCGATGGACAGCAGGGTTTTCAGGAATTTTTCAATGTTGCGATTCGGGTCGGATGCAAACTGCATAGCAGTATCACTGAAGATGGTCCGTGATGAGGACACCCAGAACGGGTCCGAGTCACCCTCAACCGGCATCAGCGCGGCCGTCATGTTCTCGTAATCCACGACCTCGCGGCCTTCACGCCACAGCACCCAGTTTTCGCAGCGTCTGTCATGCGTGTTCAGGATTTTGTCCACGCGTTCGTCGTAGTGCGTTTCGACAAACGTACCGCCCGAGTCGTAAATGATGGCGCGGTCACCCCGCTTGCGGATGTAATCAAGCAGCCAGCGGATAATGGTGGATTTCCCGACGTTGACGGTTCCGTGAATCAGGTAATTCATGATCTCGGCATTGCGGACCATGTGCAGCCCCGCCACCTGTAGATCCGACTTTTCCCCGGCCTTTTTCAGCAGCTGGTTAATAACTTTGAGGTTATCCGTAAGCTCCATTCCGGATATAAACTCATCCTCGGTTTCTTTTTTGCCTTTGTACCCCACGTACCAGGCAATCAGGCAGTACAGCAGGCATGCTGTGGTACCGCAGATCGTGGCCACAAAACGCAGGCTGGCCAGAAAGGCACTTCCCATCCCCTGCATCCAGGCATCGGAGAGCAACTGCTCGGGCGTCATTTTCACCTTACACAGTTGCGTACCTTCTCCGCAGTGCCAGGTAATGTCCCAGGTCGCGGTAGCGCTGGCAGGACTGAGTCCCATCAGCGAATGCGTCGGCCATGCAGCCCAGTACCAGAAGCCATTTCGCATCACGTCATCGGGCGTGGTCAGCCAGAAAAGCAGCGCCGTAGAGGCAATAAACAGCAGTAACATCCAGTGGAAAATCCAGTTACTCACCTGCGCGAACATACGCAGGCGGTAAGCCATAATCTGGCCACCCTGGGTAAGGTTTTTAGGCGTAAAACTCATGAATGGCTCCGTTTGAGGCGTCAGAAATCCCTGCGCAGGGATGCAGTCGGGTCAGTGATGATTCAGATGAAAAGCGGTTTATGCAGCCGGTAAGGCCTGTTGAGACATGGAAGTGACGAAAGCCCGTGCTTTACAAGAAATTATGAGATCACCAGCCCATAGCCATGCCGGCAGTCATGCCCGCACCCTGTCCGGTATCCCATGTGAGACTCACACGGGCGCTTACCTGAGCGGCAAGACGACGCTGGTAGCCGGCAGCAATAGCCTGCTCGTCCCGGTATGTGCCGAATGCCATACCAAAGCTGTTATCTACGGAGTTGATCAGATATGGAATACCCGACATGGCCATTGCGGAAGCGATGCCCGCATTGGCCCGGCGTGAAAGCTGATGCACTTTGTTGTCGGTGTAAGAGTTGGCGTTACCGAGCGTGCGCCGGTCACCCTCATCTCTTGCCTGACTTTCTGCAGAAAGCGCACTGTCGGTATGCTGCAGAATGGCGGCCTCGCGCTGATCGGTATAGCCGTTTGCACTGCTCAGTACGCGCGCTTCTCCCTGCGTGCGGGCCTGCCGTTCGTCAGAAAGCGCACTGTCAGTGTACTGATTTGCCGCCACTTCCCGCTGGTCAGTGTAGGTGTTCGCACTCTGCAGCATGCGCTGTTCGCCCTGAGTGCGCGCCGTTCTTTCTTGTGAAAACAGGGTGTCGGTCCGGGTGCTGATGGCACGCTCGCGCGTGTCGGTATAGCTGTTTGCTGAGGTGAGGGTTTGTGCCTCACCCAGAATGCGTTGTGATTTTTCATCAGCAACAAGCCCGTCAGTCCTGCTGTTGATTGCCAGCTCTCTCGCATCGGTATAGCTGTTCGACGCGCCAATCGCCGCCGCTGTCTGACGGTCCGTATAGTTGCCCGATTTGGCCAGCGTATCAGCCTCTCCTGTGAGACGCGCACTCTGCTGCGAAGCGGAGTAAGACTGAATTTTGCTGTTGAGAACCTGCTCTCTGGAATCTGTGTAGGCTTTCGCACTCGACAGCGTAGAGGCATCTCCGTCCTGTCGGGCCTGCTGCTCAGAGGCCATCAGGCTGTCAGTACGGGTGTTGATCGCCTGTTCACGGTTTGTGGTAAAGGTTTCCGCACTACTCAGCGTCGAGGCATCCCCTGCAGAACGGGCCTGCTGCTCCGTGGCTATCAGACCGTCAGTCCGGCTGTTAATGGCGGTTTCACGGGTGTCTGTATAGCCCCTGGCGCTGCTGAGTGTTGCCGCATCACCGTCCTGCATTTGTCTGACGTTACTGGCATCCGTACCCGCCGTCCCTGCAGCGATATGCGTCAGGCGTCGCTGGACATTCTGACTGCCAAAAGACACCTCATCCCCCTGTGAGGAAACAGAACCGTACCCCACTGCTATCCCCCCGTTTGAGGCCTGTGCGCCCGAGCCAAAAACCAGGCTGTTTGCACCCGTTGCACTGGAGCCATTGCCGATCACGGTTCCGTTCAGCGCACTGGTCAGGGTGTTACCTGAACCAATCTCAATGCCGCCAGAGTCCGTATTTGCCCCGGTATTGGTGTTACCGTCACCGAGCGTAATGGCATACGGGCCCGTCTCTAAGGTATTCCCGTTGCCGGTAACGTTTGAAAAGGGTGAGGCAGTGACCTTGTTCGACGAGCCGAAAACGTTGATCTGGTTGCCGGAGATATTGTTGCTGTAACCAGTGGTGTTATTTTCATCACCGCTGGAGTTATTGCCATTCCCGGTGATGGTTGAGTTATTCCCGGTAACGGATGAAGCAGTACCAAAGATATTGTCTCCGTCTCCGTTCAGCTGTGAGCCGTTGCCAAAGATATTAACGAACTGCCGCCTTCCGGTTTTGGCATTGTTCCCGTCCCCGAATATGTTGCCATAACCTCCGGTGACGCTGTTGCTCTGCCCGAACACCGACATGTCCGAACCGTCAGTAATGTTGGTATCTCCGAATACGGTAGTGGCGTAGGAGTTTTTTAAATTATTATTAACGCCGTAGATATCAATCTGATAATTCTGGCAACAGTCAGGGGTGCCGGTCACGGAATTACCGTCACCCGTTATAAGCGTACTGGTGTAACCGGGACCGACAGTGTTGGCAGCAGCAGCGCAAAAGCTTACGGCACTGATGATGATCAGTGCTATTTTAAAGTATGTGGCCTTCATTGAGATTCTCGTAAATGACTGATGAGGCTACAGGTGGGTCCGCTGCGAACGGACCCGCCACCCTTTTCTTAACCCTTTATCTATCTATCCACAGATGCTTTTGCCTCAGCACGGATTAAGCCTGTTCGTCTGAGCAGCCATTCCCCCGCCATAACAGGCAGGCAGCAGGCGAACAGAATCAGATTCCAGCCGAGCAGCGTCAGAACCGACAGCACGGCACCGGCCGTCAGCGTCAGCAGTGCCATCAGGAAAGGGATCATCCCCTGCGGCATCATGTCACTTTGTGCCGTGCGCATGGCCAGTTCATACGTGAACAGGGTGCTGTCTGACATGATGTACTGATGCAGTTGCATGCCAAAATGCCATAAAACCAATGCGCTCCAGGCGAGGAAAAGGGTAAACCAGGTTACAGCTGTGCGCAGAACGCCGTTAAATTGCAGCATAAAAGCTCCTTGTTAAGGGATATGAGAGTCAGGGAACAGCGAGAAAATTGAGTATCTGCAGCGCCCGCCGCAGACGCCGGGTCCACTGAACCGGCGCGAGGAGGCGAAATGTCACCAGTTCAGCCATGAGGCACGAACGCACCGCTACAAAACACGGGTGCTTTAATTCAGGAGTGTCATCAGAAGGGGCGGCATACGCCCGGTTGCCAGGAAAGAAGGTCTGTTATTTTCCTCTGGCGTATGCCTGTTTTGTGTTTTTTGCAGAGTTTTAAGTGTCGGTGTTTAAACGCTTTGAAAGAACTCAGCAATACTATACCGGTACTTAAGTTAAGGCAGGATACCTGCGACAGATTTTGCCAGTTGGGCTTCGAGTACAGGTTTGGCATCATCGAACTTAAGGTTTACCTTATTGGCGTTTGAAACCACACGCGTCTGATATTTCATTCGGTCACCCTGCTCGCTGCTGGTCTGCAATTTGATGCCAGATGTACCCTGACGAAGAGCAGCTACGTTATCGGTGGTGACAGCCGCTTTACTGCGCTCCGAAATCTGCAGGTCGGTTACCATTGTGTAGTTAACGTCTTCTACCATCGCATCTGCGGCCATACCAATCAATCCTGCGGCAAGGCCAGCCCCCAGAACAGCACCGCCTGAATTACCGTTATAAGCGGTGATGCCGGCCCCCAGTGCTGCCCCAGCTGCGCCACCTTCATAACCGCTGTTCAGGAATCCCTGCGCTGCCCGTAAATCCATTTTATCTGCTTTCAGTACGTTGACCTGAATCCAGTAGTTGGCTGCATCCGGGCTTGAAGTGAGGGTATACCCTTTCGCCTGAACATCCTGCCCTATAAGACCGTACAGGTCGCCCATATCTTTATCTGAAGTGTTGCGTACCTGCAGCCACACGGTTTTATTACTTGACGGATCAAGCCAGACTGTCTGACTCATTTGCGTTTTTACATCAAGATTCCTTTTTTTGATCGCGGTACTCATCGCACCACACCCGGACAGCACAAGACATGCAGCAGCAATCGCCGCCACAAAGAGGGAACGCTTTTTCATTTCAGTATCCTTGTTAAACGAAAAATGAGCATGAATGCCCGACAGAATTTTCCAGAGGAATTTTTTAGTCCTGTCACTTACTTTATTCATACGCAGGTGACATTGGTTTGTATTTAAAGAGCATCTGCTTGCTTATAATTATGCAGAGCATTGTGAGGATGTTACGGGGTTTTAATCAAGAAATGTTCTCATGACTTAAATCAAACTTTTCTGCAAAAATAACAGATTTGGCATTTAAGAATAAAACTAACCGGGCGACCGCCCGGTTTAAAAGGAAAAAGCTATTGAAAATGTGTTTAGAGCAGGCCACATCAGACTTAGATCTTCTTCAGCAATGCACTGACTTTTTCTAGTGCAACGCCTGCGCCCAAACGATTTATTTCTGAACTGACGATAATGTTAACAGAGAAAAAAAGCACCATCATTAATACTGGGATAGTAAGTACAGCCCAAGATACATAACTTGAAGCCAAGGCCGCAACGAACATTAGAAATGCAAAAACTGCAATTGTTCTTTGAACTATCTTCTTTAAATGCAACAAAATTACGGATTTTTCACGAACATTTTTAGGAACAGCCATATATGTCATAAGGTTGTTATATACCATAAATGCAAAAAACAACCCTAAAATAAAGGTCGGAAGAAGAACTGCCCAACCGTCACTCAGAATATAATAGTAGTATCCTATGATTGAATGATGCTCGCGAGCCAAAGAAAGATAACCCAGAGCGTCCCCAACCAAACTGAGAGCGAACGCAAATGATGGAACTGCTAAACTTATTTTAAACAGGTGAGATGAAGAATGAAGCAATCGATCACCCGAGCTGAAACTACTCATCAGCATCTCTACATCTGAATTAACATCTGCAACGGTTAAATTACTCATCTTACACCCCACCTGTTCAAACTTTTAAGAAGCACGCTTGTTCGATGCTCTAAGTTCATCTATTTTACGTTTTAAATATTCAGATTGCGCATCGTCAATCTTGGGCTTTGCTTGGCTAATTTCTTCTTCAGCACGACCGATTTGTTGGCTTTTCACAGCACCCTGATGCTCATTTCTGAGTATATCACTGGATGCCTGAACAGTGCTTTTATTTTTGCTTATTTCTCCGTCAATTTGTCCAATTTTCCCCGTATTTTCAAAGTTTCTGTCTGCAAGCTTATCAGCAATATTTTGAGGACCACTTAAAGAACCAGCTTGCTGGTTTATACGGTCTACACCAGCCTGATAATCGCCGCTGATTAAAGACGTCCCAGCCTCCCGCCCGCCAACAACATTTCTTTCTGAACGCCCCTGAATCGTGTTGCCGCCGCTGCTATTATTTCCTGAAGCTTCAAGAGAGCCAGAAGGTGCTAAAGGCTGAGCTGCTGCCTGTTCCGTTCTGCCGGCATAATTCTGCATGATTTCAGGTTCCAGACGCTCTTTCATGAACTCGGTGGCGGCTGCCTGAGCCGTGTTGACGTTGGTCAGTACGTGCTGCGCATCGCTTCCGTACTTAGCCGTAGTCCAGTCCACAAACTCCTGATTGTAATTGGCGTCCAAACTTGCGCTCTGGTTCTGAGCCAGCGTGGCCATACGGCTGAATTCCTGACTACGGGTACTGCTGTCCGTGTACTGGTGATACTGACTTTTCGCATCATTAAGCGTGGCCGCAAACTGTTGCACTTTTGAATCTGACTCGTTGTTAGTATGGCTTCCTGACTCGCTCAGACGGGTAGATGTGACCATGTCCATTCCTTGACGAAATTCTTTCGCATCCTGGCTGTTCCTGTCATTACGGTAGTCATGCCCCTCTGCATGGCTGTCCTGTGTGCCATGTGAACTTCCAGAAGAGTGTCGCCAGTCGGCATTCAGATTCACTTCACCACCACCACTCAGGCCCGTTGCCCATTTACCCAGTTTGGTCGCGAACATGTCACCCGAGTCATATTTACCGTAAATTTTGCCACCTGCACCAGCGCTTCCCTGGTTGGTGATGTCCATGAGTTTGTTATAGGCCTCTTGCTGTGAAATGTTGTGCGATTTGGCATAACTTTCCACTGCAGACTGCATCTGGCTGGCTCCACGGGAAACGTTAGAAGCCACGCTGTTATCACTCCCCTGCGTCAGTGAGTCACTCGCCCCGCTCTGATGGCTTAACTGCTGCATCTGCTGGTAGCCACTGGTAACACTGTGATTATAACCGTCCAGTGCCGTCTGGGCTTCCTGTTGTGCCTGTCGCGACTGCTCGGAGAAGCCGCTGCTCGCCAGAGAACTCAGCTTCAGATTCACCGGCAGATTTGAAATGGCACCACTGGTGTCATAAACGTTATGTCCGTCTGCCGTCTGCGTATGTGTGGCACCATTGCTGGTCTGGAAAGACTGCTGTCCGGATCGCTGCGCCATGTTGGTGTCAAACTTGTTGGCGTTCACGTTATCCATCGACATATTGTTAAAGGACCAGTTGCCGTCTGCGGTCGTTGAAGCCTGACCGCTTGTTGTGAATGCCGCTGAACTCAGTACACCGCCCACCGCCTGCGAAGCAATTGAGGCTGCACCCTTTGTCAGAAAGAATGACAATACCGGTATCGACATGCTGAGATAGCCTGCGATGTTGGCAGCATCGGAATGCTGAAGCGCCACCTGATCCATATTGGCCAGTACCAGCGGTGTCGCACCGGTTTTCGTCTGCAGATAGAAGTTGGCCAGTGAATTGAGTACGGCAAACATGACTGGCCACATCTGAAAGTACAGAAACCCGCCCGCATACATCTTTAACGTGTTAAGGCCGAATATGCTGTGGTTAACCAGCGACAGCACAATAACAAGCGGAAACAGTGCTATCAGAATCAGCATCATCAGTGACTGGAACATCGGCAGCGTCCGCGTGGCGATTACGCCGCCCGCCCCCCAGCTGATACGCTGCTTGGTCAGGCTTGATTCTGTCGCGAGATTCAGCAGGTTAGACGTATCGGAGGAACGCGCCGCAAATCCTTTCCAGCCGTCGCGGATAGCCGCATTAGTAATGTTATTACGCATGATCTGCGATGCCGTAAGCCCGCCGGAATAGAAGAAACCGTAACTGTCGTTCATCGCATTGATCAGCATGGAATCCGCATTCACTTTGTTCCCGAAAAGACGGGTTGCAACAGAATGAAGGGTATCAGCACCAGGCACGATATCCCGGCTCACCAGTGTTTTGATGGACGCAGCAGCCTGCTGACAGGTCACAAACACCTTCCCGTTGCCCGTATTCTGATAAAGCCCGCGCAACGGACTCGGCTGACTGGTGATAAGCGTCAGAGGGTCGCTGCTGTGCAACAGGTCGTTAACCGTGTACTTGTTGTTCAGCATAATATCGCCAATCACACAGTTCTCGACGTAATCGGGAAGCAACTGCGCCAGATCCGGATTGAGCGTCCGGAAATCGGACGACTGCGCAACAATCTGGGAGCCAAAGAGCATGCCGGTTTTGGTGTAGGTGAGTGAGTCAGGCCGCGCCAGGCTGTAATCATACAACTGAGCAACGGCAAATCCCGGTGCGGTCGTCAGCCCTGCGATTGCGGCCAGTCCGGCTGGCACATTATCGACCTCATAGACGGCGGCCGGATCGGTAATGTCATGAATCTGCACGCTGCGTTTTGGCACGAGCAGCACCGACGTAATGAGAAAGAACACGCCAAACCATTGCAGGAACACCATCGGATTTCGCGATTTAACAAAGCTGGCCATCACACCCAGCACCCCAAACAGGCCGACAATGCGTTTCAGTGTGTCATAGGTGTCAGAACCAATAATGGTAACAACACCGTTGAACACCTGCCGCCACATGTCACCGCCATAGATGGTCCAGACTTCAGTCATTGCCCGTTCCCCACTGGTAGTTACTCTGGTAAGACGTTGAGATAATGGTTGATACCTGCTGCTGCAGGTACTGCATGTTGCGATCAATGCCGTCGAGCGCATTCTGGTCTGCAGTGGACTGGAGTTTCATCTGTGCGAGCAGCGACTGCGCAGTCAGGACGTTGCCCCGCAATTCCCCTGCGGCCTGTTCCGGGTAGTTTCTGCCGGCGAGAGACTGACTTGCCTGTTTGACCAGCTCCTGCAGGTACTGAATCATCATGTCCTGCGCGATAAAGTCAGCCACCTGCACCAGATAGGTCGGACTCATGCCCATGCTGCGCGAGTTGGTCAGATATTTAAGTACCGGCACTGACGTCGTGTTGATGAAGCCTTTTTCCTGATCGGTCAGCGGTGAATCTGAACTGAGCTTTCCGTCTATCGACAGCATCAGCCTGCGCACCTGGGAAACCAGAGCGGCATCGCTGCTGATGTTCACTGTTGCGACCGTGGGGCCCAGGCAGAGATCCATTGTGTCGCAACCATAGATTTTCGCGGTTCCGCCGTTCATGAGAACCGTGATAACGTCGCGGTTATCCACCATTGGGGTGAGGATTGTCACCTGGCCCTGGGCGTTAAATACGATAGAACCGATGATGCTCATCACCAGTTCTTTGAGTTCATTGTTACCATCGAACAGGTGATTACGGCCCAGGGCGTCCCAGATAAGGTTTTTGTTTTTAAGCACCTGATCTTTCATCTGGTCAGAGGCGCGACTGGTGACGCTGTCACCCTGGCCACCTACTGTACAGCCCTGTCGTGAAGCGGCCCAGTCGGCAAAAATGTTACTTTCACCTGCAATGTCCTGACAGATTTTCTGGTTTGAAACCTGCGTTACCGGCCAGAGCCCGCCGATGATGCCCTGAGCGGCCTGGCAGGAACTCATGTTTGCGGAGTTAACATCCGACGCCAGTTTTTGCAGAAAGTCTTTGGCCTGCTTAAGTTCCGGCACCATCGTCTGGAGCGCAAGGTCGAAGGCATATCCGGCAGCGTTACTCATGATCTGTTTCACGAAGCGCTGCAGTTCGGCACCATTGATGAAAGAGAACGCCCCCAGGTAAGAGTCAATTCCGCCACAGCCCGCATTGAGCGTAGGCACCTGCATAGAAATAAGCTGAACCTGTTTAACCTGGTTACGCAGGTAAACCGAACCACCGGTAACATAACCTGCGGCCTGTCCCTGCCATGCCTGTGCTCTTGAGACGTTACCGTCAAAGCCCAGACTGCCAAAGTAGCCGTTGAGATCGCCCTGCACGTCGGCCAGCGCAGGCGCGCTGATAAACAGTGCCGCAGCGGTAGAAAGAAGGAACTGCCTGAGTTTCATGTAGTGACGCTCCGTAACAGGATATGATGCCTGGTTGATTTAACGGCTCAGATAAAATCAACAGACAGCCGGCCGATAACAGGGATTAAGGGCCCATGCGTTGAGTCGTGGACTGTCGTTTTAAGGGAATGAGGAACTGAGAGTGAAAACAAGATACGAGATGCTTATTCTCGCCATCCTGATGGTATGCGCGTTCAGCTATGTGTTTGTCAGCAACTGGTATGACAATGATTACAAAGCCAGAAAACATGAGCAGCCTGCGCGTTCACGTGCTGATATCTCAGGCAGCTATGATCCTGAACTCCTGACTCATCGTCTGATTAACTTCGACAGGCGGGCCGGGATTGCGTCAGAAAAAAACGCAAACCTGGCATATGGCAATACGCAGGGCTGGCTCAGCGATGTTAAAAAACATTGCGACACAGCACTCAGCAATAAGGATTATCTGGCCTGTGCAAACCGGCTGCTGGGCAGCCATTTTTATTACTCACCTGTGCAGGCCGTTTCAGACGGCTGGGCAGGACATTACTCAGACTGCGATCTGAACGCTTATCTGTTAATCGATGCCATGCACGCGGCTGGCCGCGAGGCTGAAATTGTGTATGCCCCGCATCACGCCTTCATCTCATACAGAGATGAAAAGACGCATGAGCCGCTGTACTGGGAAACAACCAGTCAGTACAACACAGGACAGGCTGCTGATCTCAGACTGGACTTTTACCGTAAAACGCCCAGCCGTTTCTATTACACGCCTGAATCCGCCGCCTATGCAGAAAACATTTATCCGGCACTGGTCATCGACAAGATCCCATCAGAAGAAAGACGCAAAGCGTTGCTGAGCAGCCTTCGCCAACAGTTCCCGGACAACCCTGCGGTGCAGGACGCCTGGTATGAGCAAAAATCTGTCATTACACGTGACGATGCACTGTCGCTGATTTCTGAACTGAAGACCGACATTACCTCTGTATCGAAAAGAATTTTGCTCGTCAGGTATTTCAGCAACCGCCTAGAGGAAGAGAAAGCCCAACAGTTGCTCAGTGAGATTTCAGATGAAGACTGTAACGATGCCTGCCTGAAGCTGAAAAGTCAGCGCTCTGTAATATACCGTTTAGCGGGATGGAGCCTTGAGAAGCTGGATGCGTTAAATATCAGGCTGTCCCTGAGTGTCTTTTTCAGCAGTATCAGGGATTCACTGATTTTGTGCGGCATCACTCTGCTGGCTTACGTAACAGGCAAACTATTCCAAAAATACTCCATAAGAATAGGTAAGAGAGATAATCGCCTTCCGCCACAATAGTAGGATACCCCCGCTGGCAAAAAACCCGGAATGCCGCAACCAGGCTGGCGGCCACGATGAAACCATAGCGTCTCAGCCAGCCTGCAGGCGCAGGAAGCACACCGTAACTCTTACTGTCCAGCCAGAGGCACCACAACGGGATTAGCGCCAGCAGCCAACCCGAAAGGCTGAGCATTCTGACGTCCATCAGGAAACGTGCAACCTGTGGCGGTGGCAGGGGAGGCTCTGCGACCGCACTGAAAAAAAACAGCCCGCCAGTCCCCGCGGCCCACATCCCGGCACTAAAGAGTACGAACCTCTCTGCGCAGGTTGTGAATTTGCGTCTGCAGGCTATGTTCTCTGTCTTCATCATTTGTTCCTGTCCGCTTGAATCCGAGCCAGCCTGGTTTAATCCGGCTGGTTGAGGCCCTTTAATTAAAGGGATGTTCAGTCATAAATCCGTTACGGCGCAGCGTGATACTGATCAACGCACCACTTCCCGCGCCCCCTGCAAGTGAAATCAGAAACAGCAGTGGAAAATCACGAACCGCACAGATCAGTCCGGCATTAGCGCCAGCGCTCAGGATAAGCAGGCCACCTCCGGTCAGTTCGCAGACAAGCCAGGCATAGAGTCCTGATGCGGCCAGAAATGAGGCACAGATAAGCAACAGCACGCTCTCCAGTCTGTTGAGCGTCAGTGGTTCTTCATTCATGTTTATCCCTGGGCGGCAATGCCGCTGCGTTACTGAGGGGTAACCGAGCCGCTGCTGGGAACCGGCCCCAGCGTGTCAGGTGGAAGGTGATCGATATCAGCCTCAATCATCTGAGAAAGGCGCTGGCTCATGGTGGCCATATCGGTATCGCCCTGATAAAGCGGATAGGCCGTGTTAGTATTGACGTTGACCATAAACGTTGTCGGCGTAGCTATCGGCAGGCCATTACCGAAAAAGGTCAGGATTTCACCGGCAATGGGTTCATTTGGACCGGCTTTACGGGGTATCAGCGCGACCGGAAAAGATGCGTCCCCATACCCGTCGAGCGAGTAGGGATACACTTTGATGCCCATTTCATCCGCCCAGGTTTTCAGCTTGGGATCGAACTTTGCGCTGTACTGGCACCCACGTTGCATGAAGACCACCACAGCATAATCATTAATGTTGACCTGACGACCGTCAGCCAGTTGAACCATATTAGGCGGTCTGTTTACATGCCCCTGCGCGGGCTGCGAGCCGGGTATACCCAGATCCGGCAACTGTGGGCCTTGCTTTGCTTTCAAACGCTCAAGCGCGGCAATCTCATCAGCCACCGTCGCCTGCGCCATCACCGGCGCGAAAAGCATCATCACAACGAGCAGCTTTTTAAGCCTCATTGTGACCTCCACTCCCACGCCCTGTGCGCCGGTAAACGATAATTTCATAAATGACTAACATCGCCGTCATACCGAGATAAAGGCTGCTGAGAATGACGAGAACATCGTGTGTGACGGTTACAGACCAGTTAAGTAACTGGCGAAGACAGTTACAGATAATGCCCGCCATAAACAGCGCGGCAATCAGCGGAAGTCGTTGCATCATTTACCTCGATTATTACGGCGGCGGAAGTGGTGAGCGGAAAAACTCGCAAACAGTGAAATCATCACGCTGGTTAAGTAGAGCCCCCGAAGCAGGTTGTTTTTCTGAAAAATCCAGGTTTCACGGCTTTCAGCAATCTTCACGCATTTAGACGGGGGGGCCTCCGGTAGCGCAGACCTTGCTGTCACGTCACTTCGGGCCTGTGGAGGAAAGTCAGCTGGCACAGTGGGAGCAGGCTCGTCCTGCGGCTGGCACGTCCATACCTGTCCGGCTGCTGCATCGCGCACCGCCTCTTCAGCCCAGTGCAGAAGCATCAACCCTCCGCTTCCGGTCTCATTAGCGCAAAAAATGAAGAGTAAAAAGAAAAACATCGCCGGATGAATCACAAACGTCCGTAGCGTCAGGTTTGCCAGCCGCTGCATAGCAGTGAACCGTCCCTGCCACACGGGAGAGAGCAGTAACATAGGTAGTCCTCAGAAGTTGGGTTTAAAGCCGGTGGCTACGTTCAGAAAACGCTTCGCCAGGTCGTCCTGGGTCATGAAGCCGTAGGCAAGCGGCCGGTAATTCTTCGATTTAGGGTCAACCAGAAACAGCGCCGGAAAATGGGTTATTCCCATTCTGGCGGTCTGACCGGCGTCAGTCCGGCTGTCTGGCACCTGTGGAGAAACGGTGCCGTCCACGCTGACCGGTATCAGCGAGATATGCCGGAGTCTGGCAAAATCTGCCACTACACCCGCCATCTGCGCGTCAATCGGGTCCTGCCCGCGGTAGAAGTAGAAAAGGCCGTATTCGCCGGACAGTTTGTTAATGGCGTCGTTCTGCTCCTCCTGGTCCCGCGCCTGCTGCAACGGTGCCGTACTGTTGTAGTGCGGATGCTCCAGGTTGTAATCGAGGTCCGGATGATCAAGCTGCGCCACGGCAAACGACTGGCTGAACATCGAAGCCCGGTCGGTCCAGAACTTCTGCCAGCGCAGAAACGTCGCGGTATTTTCAGCTGAAGGATGCAGAATGGCGTTGTTAAGCGCCTCTTTCGTGTACCCCTTAAGAACATCAGCCTGCTCGGAAGGGGTTAACTTGCTGAAATCCGGCACACCGGATTGCGGCGGTTTAACTTTCGGCGCGGGCGTTTCCGGCTTCTTTTTGGGCTCGTTATACCAGTGCCAGCCGGTAAATGGCGCTGCAGGTGTGATGACGGCGTCGGCACTCTGCGCATCATCTGCCAGAACCGGCGCAGCCCCTGCCATCAGCAGACAGGCAAGCAGCAGACGTTTCATTTTTTGCCTCCGTTTTGTGCCGCTGCCTGAGCAGCGATACGCTGTTTAGCCTGCTGAACCATCGTGGACGAATCCGGGATTTTCTGGTTGGCCATGAGGTCGCTGTAGAAGTCCTGGAAGTTAATCAGGTCAAAGTTGATGGACTGCAGCTCCGGCACAGTAATCCCGCGACAGTTCGGCGAATCACCGCTGCCGAAATCCACGTGCAGCTGGTCACGCCGCCCCTGCTCCTGAATGATGCGGCTCAGCTTGCCTCCAAAGACGCAGTAAACCTGACTTTTCTGCACACAGACGCCCAGCACGGCGTGATCGCACTTTTCGCCCACGTAAACCGTGACCTTTTTGGCCTTTGCCTTACCGATGGCCATCTCCTCGCTGTTGCAGTTCGCCAGTCCGGAGCTGTTGCCCCAGCCGGTATCCACGCAGCAGTTAGAGAACCCTGCAACGGCCTTGCGGCACGACATCGGCTGACCGGTAAAGGCACGGATGTCCGTCTGACTGCCTTTTTTGACGTCATCCCCTGCAGAGGCGAGCCCGGCAAGCTTGGAAATCGACATATCAAAACCATTGTCCCCCTTACCGTTCGTGTCGCTGCAGTCGCCTGAACGGCAGAAATACTGGCCGCCGCACAGCAGGCCCTGTGAGGTGTAAGTGGTCTGGCACTGGTAGGTGTCATTTTCATGAATGCAGGCAGTTCCGTAGGTCTGTGAACAGCTTTTACCCGCCAGGGTGCAGTTGCGGTTGTTGATGAGCTGGTCGCAGTTGCCCGTGGAGTTCACCGGCACGACATAGGCGTCTGAGTACTGCCAGCAGTTGCTGTACTGGGTGTAATCCCGGCCGTTCTGGGTAATGGTGCGGTTACCGCCCGGGTCCACGCACTGTGTGCCTGCACTGCCGGTTGACTGTGACTTGTCAAAGGGGCAGCTTTCGGTCCAGACAACCTTTGACGATGTGGTGTCCCGTTCTGCCGTCATGGGGAGCGTAATCCTGGCAACGTACTTCCCGTTTGCCAGTGCCCTCTTTAGTCCATCGCGGTAACTGTCATTGTGGCCAGAAGAATTCCACCGGAGCCTCATGGATATGACCTGCCCCTTACTGACGTGCTGTGACGCAATGGAGAAAGCGCCTGAATTGTTGAGGTCGAATGTGATCGACTGTCCTAAAGACTGCATTGAAAAAGTAAATCCGCCACCGTGATAGTCGGGTGAGTCGGGCTGCTGAAAAAGCCAGCTTCCACTGCTCAGCGTTCCGTCGTCGGGGGCCGTAAAGTCATACCGGACCCACCAGTCCCCTTCGTCGTTGCCTGATGAGTTCCTCGCGTCCATCACAAACTGCGTGGTGTAGGTTTCTTTAGAGCCGGTCACCTGAATGCTTGCCGTACGGGCACAGGTCTGAATCTGATTCACGTCCCTGTCGCAGCTGTAGTTTTCAAACACCGACTTCGATACAACCTTTTCGCTGCAGTTGGCGTTAGTGCCGTCAACGATACTGCCCCCGTTAGCCTCGGCGTTCTTGCCGTTCTGAATAAAGTCGGCGTTCGGATCAATCTTCGGCGACGGGTTTTTGGTGCTGGAATCATTCACCGCCTGACCGGCGTCATTCTGACTGAGTGACGTCTGACCTTTGTCGGCAATGCCGCCGTCTCCGCCCCGCACGCCGCCGTAGTTGCTGCTCTGCGAGGGGTTCGGGGTGTAACCAGGGATAACCGAGGACGGGTCCGTTCCACTGGCGGACGAGGTGCCCTGATTTTTATTATTCTGACCAAAGTTACTCGCATCATTGAAGGCATCACTGTTGGCATCAGCGTAAGCACCGCGTATGCCGGTGAGCAACAGAAACGCCATAAGACATAACCGTTTCATCGCCCCTTTTCCCCTTCTCTCAGCAGCTGCGCCGCGACGGAGCCACAATCGCCGCGCTGCTGAATTTCTTTGAGTGCCTGACTGAGTTCCAGGTTGCCGTAAATGACGTCGTAATTTTTCCCGCAGGTCACCACCAGTGCCGGTACCGCTTTGATGCCGTACTGCTGAAAAAGCGTCGGATCAATCTGCACACCGGCTTTTTTGTCCTTTTTGGAGAGTTCAACCATGACTTCAGCCGTCTTATGAAAGTCGTTGTTGAGCAGACCGCGAATGGTCGCCGGAATACCAAAACGCCGCGCATCCTGCAGCATGAGCACCAGACCTTCCTCCGGAATGCCCAGGCTCACGAAATATACCGCGCGCGGTACAGGGCGGTCCGCGCTGTTCTGCTCTGCCTGAAACGCGGCTATCTCGTTCTGGAACTGAGTCACGCGGTTTTGCTGCATGTCAGGCAGCGCAATGTTTGCGCCTTCCAGTTGCTTTTTAAACTGCTCCAGCTCCTGCTGCTGCTGTTTCATGTAGGCCAGATTGTCACCTGATACGGTGGGCTGCTCCGCTGCGGACAAAGCACAGGCATAAAACAGCGCGGCGCTGATGATCAGTGCCCTCAGAGAAATGTTCATGATGAGTCCTTACAGATAAACGCAGTTGCGCTTTCGCCAGAGCAGCCAGCCGAAGTTCTTCTTCGTGGCCGGGGTGTTATGAGTGCTGCCCCACAGCTGCGTCGAGGTCCCGAACGGATGGCAGTCGCCGGGTTCGGGATACATGTTGACCATCTGATAGCGCCATCGCGATTTTGGGATGATCGGGGACGGATATTCATAGCAGACCGCCGTGTCGGCCCCGACCGTCTCCATTACCAGCCCCTCGCGGTGCAGCTTGAAGGCCATGCGTTCCGTCACCAGCAGGGACGCCTCCAGCGGTGAAAACTCGTTGCTGGTATAGCCCGTGAACGGGTACATCGAGCCCTGCGCGCCTGCGCACCAGAAAAGCGGGTCCAGCGGCATGCCCGCCGTGG
>JACCDS011886233.1_pt1 | contig 43368 bp, 55 predicted proteins | sample 7446441 | NCBI WGS metagenome assembly JACCDS01 (sample SAMN15323445, study PRJNA562643) | freshwater metagenome | isolation source: river surface water | place: USA:Blue River Watershed | collected 2017-08-17 | reverse complement strand
ATCTGCAAAGTTGACAGTTGGCTTACCCGCTAGTTATACTGGTGAGGTAAGCTTCAGTCGAAACACATGACAAATCTCTACAGAAACAAGTCTGGTCAATGGTTTATATACAAAAACGATGACGGTTGGACGGTGTTATCTGGGTTTGAACCAGCCAAGAAACCTCGTATTGAGAACTTTAACACATATCTCCATACTGAGTCATCTGACAACTCCGTGTTTGACTTGGTTGTGAGAGACGTGAATGACCTACTTGGTTGTTACCAGTACGAACCCGGACAAGTTTGTAAGAACTTGGTAACTGGAGAGATCGAGTTTGAAGCAGAGCGAAGTAGAGAATGGCTAGAGAAGAATACTAAATGGATTAGTTTGTAATTATGAGCAAACCTATTTTCAATGATTACGTTCCAAACGGTGCGGTGACAGGACGTAGCAAACAAAAGTTAATTCTCACTTTACCATCTCCCAAGAAGAATAAAGTGGGTAGTGAAGCAATGAGTCTCTTTTGTGCAAAATCCGAAAATCATTCGCTACTTGTATGTGACCTTGATTCGTGTGAAAGTGTGTTGTTTGGTTTACTAGGTGATGCACTCACAGGCGGAGAAGCAGGGTCAACTCCTGTTAGTTACATAGGTATGACTGGTGACAAAGACGCTGGTACAGATGTTCACAGTTTATTAGCTAAAGCTCAAAGTATAAATCGTAATGATGCCAAGACCGTCGGATACAGTGTGCAATATGGTGCTGGAATCAAAAAAGTTGCGATGACACTACACGCTAAAAATCCTGACAAGCCAAAAACGTACTGGCTTAATGTAGCTAAATCGGCAATCAGTCACAAAAAGGGTTATCAAAATCGGCAAACCAATAGATTTAACGGAGGTATTGAATCACCTAACTACAATGCGATCAATGCTTGGCACGAACGAGATGTACCTCACACTAACATCATGGGTCGTAATCTCACCACAGCAATGCGTAGTGATGTCTCGTCCGGTGAGTTTGTAACGTCCAAAGGTAATATCCCCATTCAAGGTGAAGGTAACGACATGCTTAACGCGTGGATAGTGTTTATAAACTACTTTGCTAGGAGGTACAACCTCGACATGGAGTTGAGCCATACAGTACATGACATGATCGCTTACCACGTACACGACGATCACCGCGAACAAGCGGCGTTTGTAGTCCACTGGAGTCATAGACTCATGTACGAAACCTTGTGTGAACAAATGGGGTTATCTGGACTTCCGTCCGCTATTGCCTATCCGGCTTCGGTAGACATTGGGAAAACTTGGGCTAAGGCTCCTGGTAAACCTGTGGTCACACCGAGTTATACCCGTGAAGCAAACCCAAACGAGCGATCATATACCATCCATGATGTTGCGTCCTACGGACAGAAACTAGAAGACGAGTACCGAATGAAGCAGACTGATATAGTTTCACCGAAAACTCAGACTCAATTAGACTTGCTTGAACAAGTACGTTCACGTTTACAAAGAAGCAAAGTCAAATGAAGATTATTCATGTGTATAGATCTGGCACGTACTTTTACCACGTTTACTGTCGAGTCAGGAAGACTTGGGTTAGACTTCCATCTACTCAGTTTATCGGCAAAGTAACATATGTTAGCCCGTACACCTACACTCAGAAACATCCTTTCTTGTTTAAGTCCAGAATAGAATGTCTCACAGATTACTCAAAATGTTTTTATTATCATATTGACACGGGGGTTTGGGAGACAGTGTATGAGTAAATGAATGTTAGCTCGCCGAGATTAACTCGTGCGAGTTTTCTGTTTATACTGAAAGAGTAACTCACTGAAGGTGAAGAACGATACTGGGTAAAAAAGGCGGTGATGTTCGTTCCGAAAACGCTGCGCGATGGTTAGACCCAAGTTTCTCGCACCGAAGATAAATGAGAAATCTGTTACTCGGTATCTCAATACAGTCTGCTCGTTACATCCGTGGTTATCATTCGAGTTACAACCAACAGGGTAACTCTTACTCTGATTGTGATATTCAGTTCTCCGTACTTCGTCGTCGTCTTGTAGAAATAAAGCAAGATAGGAGAACATGGTTCTCAGAAAAATACTCCGGGAGGACTAGACTTTAGTTTCACTCTCGGAGTATATTAGTAATGTTCACAAATCAAGACTATTATGGATATTATATCTCAATTAACTCTGATTGTCATCGGATTCGACGGAACTCGGTACTACCTTATGTCTGAGATACAACAACTCGTGGGTACTAACCACGATGTCTCCAAGTACTTTATCTCACAGGAGTACATCTCTGAGTTACGGAAAGTTCGGTACACTAACTTTGATGTCTACTTGAATCTGCTTACTCCAGTAATCTACATTGACTACTCTCCTCATATTCGTGAGGAACTCGTTGAGAACTTCGTAAGCTGGTGTGAGAAACAAGTTCAGTGACCGGAGCAAGCTCACCGGGACTCTCTTTCAGAGAAAATTGAATGGGGATATCTCTCTTATATAGGAGGTCCCCGCCAATCTTTCTTAACCCGAAAGACTAAAGGAACTCTATAAGAGCAGACCGCATCATCTTTTACACTGATCGTCTAGTTATTCTAGTGTAGGGTCACTACCTAGCTCACGTTATTCCGCTTCTCTAGTTGTCTTCCTGTTTTGATGTAGTAAACTCTTTGTTTCAGACTTGAGTATGTCCCACTTCCTACATCCGCCTACGTTTTCGGCACCCGTTTCGCTAATGATGTTTTGCTTAGGATTTGATACTTAATTTGGTGGCTTGATTAATCTCTATATAACTATACTAACTGAGTAAACCAGCGTTGTAAACCCCACGCAATCTATCTAAGAGTCCACCGTAATGAGTAATCCAATTACTTGGTAACTTGATCGGTAACAACGGTGAAGTCGACGGTTTATATTTATGTAACACTCGTGGGTTATCTCGTAATTTGGTATACTTCTGATACGCACACAAAGCATGCTCAAGTGATATCACAGTCATCACGCATTCTTGAATGAAATCCATCTTCAGAATTGACTTTGCATCATAACCTAACAAGTTGAGGCCCTGCCTCGCTCCATTGTTAAACGGAACTTCGTCTATAACGAGATGAGTATAGAAGTAACTCAGGTTTAAACCCCATTGGATGCTCATGAAGGTTCCAATCCTCGGTATCTCGCGTAATCGTGAGATAAACTCAGATAACTTATCACTTTGCTTCGCTATCTGGTCTACAAACGGAGCAATCTCAGATATCCACTGAATATCCTCCCAAGATTGACCTTGCTTCTTTTTCCAGAAGGACGCAGTGTACACACTTGTATTGATCGCCAAACCACTTTGCTCCGCCAGACGTACTCGTCTGATTGACTCTGCTTCACTCAGACTACCATCTTCGTGGAATACACACAACTCCAGAGTTGACGGTCGGTTATACCTACAAGCCACCAACCACGACTCTAACGAGTCACATTTATTGAGATAGTATCTCGTACTCCTATCTGCTTCACGATGTATGTTCTCAAATCGATGACTCGTCAGTAGCTCGTCCCGTGGAGCAATCCCAATTCTCATTCGGCAGAAGTTTTCAAAATCAGTTAGCATAGATATAGCTGTATTGTACTCTGCTGAGCTTTAGGTTACAATAGGTGTATAAACAAAGTATGTGAAACATGGCTCTGACACCAGTAACTCAACCCGAAATCGACACTTTCAACCAGTATGCTCGTGCAGTGTATCCTAACTGGTTTACCTACGCAGGTGCTGTCACTGCAGCACTAGTTGACGATGTATTGTTACAGACTCTCATGGACACCATGAACATCCCTGTTGCTCCACCATACACGTTAGACCAATTCCGTAACTTAGCTATCTTGGCTTACAACTATGCGGCTAACGCTGAGGTACTGTTGGCGCGTAACGCGGCTAATCAAGCCAACCTCACCACGCAAACCGTCAATGCCGACCGTCTTCGTGCTGAGCAAAAGTACGCAGGCTTGTATCAACGCATTATCACAGGATTAAACTATCATGAGTAAGCTAATCTTATGCTATGGTTCGGATCGCACGGGAAAGAGTACCTACACAAAAACCTTCACCGACGCGAACTGGAAATACGTTCATTTCTCGAAGAGCGACTACAGCGAATTGTTAACCACGACTGCGCATGTAATAGCTGACCGAGGATACCTCGAACGATTCTTTTACGACAAGTTGTATCGTAACGAGATTTACACACAAGCTGAGCAATGTGAGTTCATTCGTAACTTCGAGAAACAACTCGCTCTCACTTACAGTGAGGTAGAATCAATCTGCTTGTGGAGACCTTGGGATGACGTTATGATTCTGCGGCATCTAAACGAGCTACATGAACAAGGTGTACCTCACATTGACATAAACGTCAAACTAAGTCAACGTGCACGTGAGCACGAACTCTACTATCAATACATGAATGAAGTTCGTCACTATTCAGGTTTCACCTTTACCTATATACCAAATGTATAAGCTAATCCAATTGGTCGCGCCCGATCGCACAGGCAAGAGCTCGCTAGCTCGCAAACTATCCAACGAGTCCGGTGCTCAAGTATTCCACTTTGGTCCACCAGACCTCAAAGCCCCTACTCCGTTGACCAGATTTGAGGTACTCCTCAGTCCAACAACCGAGTTAACAATCTCAGACCGTAGTTACTTGGAGTACAGCATACATGACGAGATGCTATGTGATCTACATCACGACCCCTCCGATGTGCGTTGTCTCATTCACAACTTCGAGAATCGACTTTCTCAAGTGTACGACGAAGTTGAGATCTGGTTTCTCGAACGAGAGTGGGACAGAGAAATGTTACGACGACATCTCGTTGAAGTCAAGTCCTACGGTTATGCAGACTGGTATAACGATTTGCTCATTGAACAACGAAAACGACATCACAGCGAGTTCAACGACAAGATTCAGCGCATGTTCGCAATGTCAAGATTCGAGGTAAAATATATCTAGATTCGACAGCCCGCAAGCCACTTTACTCTTGCGGGTTTTTCTTTTATTATACAAGTATAGGGTACGAGGTACACATGAATTACGAACTAGAAACACTCGCGACTGAAGCTGGCTACAAATCATTATCTTACGTACGCAAACTCTGTAAACAGAACTTGGTTGATGGTGTTGACTACGTAGTAACTCGTGTGAAAAATCGTATATCCACCTTGCTCAACCAAACGCAAAACGCGCTGACTTGGTTTAGTAAACTAAGTAAAGTAAACAAAAAACTTACACAAAGGGTAAATCATGTCGAATCTAGTATTAGTGAACAAAGAGATCAACGTGTTAGCAATCAAACAGAATTCAACTCTGACGTTAGAAAACTTCACGAGTCACATGACGACGAAGTTTACGTTTCTGAGTTCAGCAGAATGTGTAGATCTGTACAAGATTTTCTCAGAGGTTTACGACTTGAAATTGAGCAGCTTAGAGCTAGCGTCGAGTTGTCAAACGTTAACGCAGAGAACTCAATCGTTAATGCAAACAAATCAATCGTTAACTCAGACAAATCAATCGTTAACTCAAACAAATCAATCGTTAACTCAGACGGTAACACAACAGGATCAAGAGATTACCGCACTAACCTCATCGCTAAGTTACGTGGACAAACTAAGAATTGTGTCGGGGTTTAAACACATTGTTACTCGTGACGACATCCGCAGTCTGGCTGTGCTACTCATTGAAGAACATGGTCTTTACTGGAAGGATCACGGTGCGTCAGGTACCGCAGGTAAGATCTTCAAACAGATTATGAGAGATATGGGAGGTTTCATCGAAGAGGCGCCAAACCGAGAATTTGACAACAACGTAGTAAACATCTATGTCTTCGATAAAACCTGTAAGTTTGCACTGACACAACTTATCATGAACTATTCAGGTTTCTTCGTCCCGTTAAGTTCACTACCCCCTGCTGAACAAAAAGCGGTATCAGATAAAGAACGTAACTCGTTAGGTAGTTGTCTACGCCGCGCGCGCAAGATGTACCACGAGTTTAGAGACGAAGTAAACAACTATTTTGGTCTGACCCTCTAGCGCCCGTTAAGTCGATTCTGAACACGGCTCACCATATCTGAGGGGTAGTAATTATTATTCACTACATTGCTCACACTCGTCTTCGATGAGGTGGGCTTTTCCTCTTTCTTACTAGAGTTGCGTGCGAGTTCCATCTGCTTAGCAAACTCTTTTGCGGCGTTATTTTCGCGCGTAGCATTAGGTACACTGGATGGAATATTCACGTTGGTATTCACGTCTCCCAACCCTGATCCACCAACAATGGTCACTGGTATGGGTTTCTTAGCCATGATTTCTGTAGCTACTCCACCTAAATTTGCACCACGACTTGCACTCGACGTTCCACCACTTACTAACCTACGTAACGGTTTACCATCTGGTCCGACTAATAGGTCTTGTTGGACTCCCAATGCCGCACCGCCAGACACACCCATATAATCCTTACGAGCCTTGGCTGAACCCAGTTCAGGACTGATTGCGAGAGACTTCTCAGGTTGACTAGTACCCTGTTGAGTAACCTGACTAGTTTGAGCAACAGAGTTTAGCCGAGCTTCACGAATCGATTTGTTTCCCTCATTTGCCGCTTGTTCAAGTGCACTTTGTTGTTGAACTCGGAGAGATTCACGACCGATTGTAGCTAACTCTTTCACTGTGGATGTATTCTCCCGAGTTAACCCGAGTTGACGCTCGGCGGCTTGTACACCACGCTGAGCAATCTCAATCTGCCTGTCTACATTACGGAGTCGAAGTTCTTTCTCTTCACTCGTAAGTGACCTGTCATTCTGTATACCAGTACGTTGATCCCGTAGGTCTAGAACTTTCCCCTGAGAGTTATCAACTTTGGTCTTAGCTTCTAACTCTGCGATCTGTGCGGCAATCTCTAATTTACGTTGCTCTATCTCAAAACTGCTACGTTGTAGTTCTAACTCAAGTACCTTGAGGTCATATTGTTTCTGCGCAGCTTGCACTTGTTTGTTTACAATCTGAGTGAGCAAAGTTGTTTGATCTAGACCCGATCCACCCAACTGTCCCAACTGTAGTTGAATCTCTTGTTTGGCCTGACCTGATAGTCCTTCCTCTTTCAGTTTCTGCTGCAAGGACTGAACTTCTTGTAACTGAGCAATCTCATTTTGCAAACGAAGTAAACCTAACGAGGCTCTGGACTTAATTAAGTCATTTCTCGCGGACTCTAGTTTATTGATGTTGTCCAATAGTGCAGACTGAGTTTGTAAACCTTCTATCTGTCTACCTTCTTTATCAAGTTGACTCAACTCACGAGTACTGTTACGATACTCTTGATTTAGGTTCCGTCTGGTTTCTACACGACGTAGTTCTAACTCTTGTAACGCTAGTTCTGTCTCAATGAGTTTAGTAGTAGCATCAACAGACGCTTGTCTCGCATCGTTCAGCTGGAGTTCACGTTGACGCTTACCTTCAATAGTATCTGGCACTGGAGCATTCTCAAGATTGAGTAAACGTGTTCGAGCAATCTCTTGTTCCTCTAAAGTATTAGTTATCTCGTTCTCAAGTTTAATACGTTCTGCATCACCTTTAGATAGTCCAGATTTACGCTGAGTACTCACAGAATTACTGCGTATACTTCGATTCAGTGATGCAATGCTGTTAGCGTTTTCGATAACTTTGTTGATTGCAGACACTGCATTCTCAGCAGCCTGATTCACTAAGTCAGCAGAGTTTTTATCTATCTTACTTGTCACTTCTTCAAGTTTACTTTCAAGTTCAGACGTATCGATACCCTTTGAACCTAACTCGATACTTTCCTCTAACGTTGACTTACGATCTAGTAACTCTTTTAGCTCCGTTTGTTCTTTGGATGTATCAAGTCCTTTGGCTTTTTTGCTACCTATGTTGGAGTCTAATGACGCAGCCTTACTGGACACATCAGCGAGATCTTTCTTTGCCTTATCCACGTCTACTTTGGTAGCCTGAGCCGCAGCAATCTGGCGTTGAATTGACTCTCGTTCAGCTTCTAGTCTGGCTCCTTCATTTTCTAACTGACGTAATCCAGCTTCGCTTTCACTGATTTCTCCACGTGCTACTTTTGCGCTGTTACGCGCGTCGTTGGCTGCAAGTCTAGCGTTAGTTACAGCTCTCTCTTGGTCAGCTAACTGTTTGGTTACTTCAATGGCCTTAAGTTTCGTTTCAGTATCGGTTTTTGTTGAAGAAATGTATCTAAGTAATACTTTGTTGGCTTCCTCAATAGAAATTGTCCCGGTCTTTACCGCAATCGGCAACGACTCAAAGGTCCGGTTAGCTCTCTGTAAGAACTGCTCAGTTCCACCTTCAACACCGGCCCCACGATCAATATCATTTAGGTCATTCTCTCCGGCTTTAACTCGTCTAAATGATTGTTCACCTATAGAACCTTGGTCAGATAGAGGTAACGCTTCAACTGTGGTAACGCGCAGTGTCAACCCATTTTTATCTAGAAATCCTTGATTATCCTCAAGTATCTTCACTAGAGACGCTCTCACGGTCTTCGCGGCTCTCTGAGAGTTCAGACTGATAAAACGAGTTTCATCTATGAGTTTAATTCTGTCTTGCACCTGTTGTAAGTAGTTACCAACAGTATCTAGTTCAAAGGTATCGTCCTGTGTAAGTTCTCCGCGCTGCAATTTCTGTACTGCGTCAGTTTGTTCACCGGCGATACTTTGATCCAGCTGACTTTGGATCAGTTCTTTCTCTTCTCGTTCTAGCCCAGTAGTGATTGCTCGTGAGGTTTGGAATGCTGCAAGCGGATCTAACAATGCATCTTTCAGTGCGTTACCACCAAAGTTTAAACCCTCCGCGATAATTGAACCGAGAGGTTTCAATGTATCAATAAGATTTTGAGCAAGTTCACCTAGTATGGTGAAACCGTCAAACGCTGCGATAGTAAAAGTCTTCAACGTGTTACCGATGAGGACCAACGGGTACTCCAATACTTTGAACACCAGTGTGCCAATCTTAACTATCCCACCGAGTCCGTCCACAATAGATTTGAAACTACTGCGCAAACCCGCGGTGAAATCCTCTTGATTGTCCCTGAGGTTTTTGTATAAGTTAAGTAGTCCATCCTCCAGTGGTTTCACCGCAAACTCACCAGCCTCGCGGAAGGAGATCTGAAAAGTGTCTATGATGTTAGACATAGAACCACTGACAGTAGTCGCAGCCACTGCTTGTGCTTCTTTGATTCTCTCGAATCGACCAAGTACATAATCAACAAGTTCGCCCGCAGCTCGAGCTCTTTCGAGTTCCTGATTGGTGATATTAAGTAGCGCACCCAGACGCGTATCTGAGGTAACCTGACCTGTGAGGATAGAAGTGATCTCCTGTGATATCTGATCAGCCGGTAACTGAAATGTGCCCGCGGCCGCGGTAATACCAACCGCGAGTTCTTTCACGGCTTTTAGAGGGTCAGAGATTTTCTTGGACTGACCTACTATTTGGCTTATGTTAGAACTCACAATGTTGAACGCGTTGTTGACATCCTGAGATGTCACGCCGACTAACTCCAGCGTGTCTTGTTGGATTTCCTTGATTAATTGTTTATACTTGGGTTGTAAGGCTCGAAACTGATCGGGGACCGACTCAATCTTTTTACCCCACTCGTCAAATACTTGAGTGTTAGCTACTACCGCTGCAGTGCTTTGCAAGATCTGGTCTTGTAACTCGATATTACTTGCAACAAACGCATTGAAGATACCTGTAAGACCTTGAATCACGGTACCCGCGGCTTCAGCACCTACCGCCAAATCTTCAATAGAGTCAGCGGATAGACCAGCGACACGAGCTACCGCGCCTAAACTAAAAATAGTTGACTGTGCAGAACCCGCGAGACCTGTTATTGCTGAAGATAGGGCAACCATACTCTCTCCTATAGGTTAGCGACTTTTGTGTTTATTTCTGCATCAGATAGTTCAATGCCTTGCTGACTATATGCTTGCTTAATTTGCTTGTACATTTGCTGTTCCCATTTAGCTAGATCTGCAGAGTGAGACTTCTGTAGATTATTTAAAGAAGTTCTTTGCTTCTCTGCATCCTTAGCTGTGGGCGCACTGGGTTTATCTCCAAACAGAGTTTTGAAGTTTTTAATTTGCTTTTCCGCCTCATCAGATAAGTTTGACTTGGTAGCTCGGGTTTTTTTCATATGTCCATTGACGATCTTCATAGCTTCAACATAAGGTAACTGAACTCCTTCGTTGGCGTAAGCTTTGGATAGTTCCTCAGCTTTCCTAGCTTTCCACACAAAGACTTTATCATCGTAGTCTTCTTGGGTTTGACCTTCCTTGCGGGCGGCAGGTACAGCACGTAGTACCTGTTTATCCACTTTCTTACCAATCGCTTCCTTCTCTGTTTCGTCAGACCTAGATGAACCCATACGTTCTTCACGATCAAGTTTCTTGTCCATGAGTTCACGACGACGTTTAGCAATGTCAGTTTGCTTGGCCTTTTCTGCCCCGCTCACCTCAGACGTTGGAGCAGAGTCGTTACGCTTGTCAGGTGGAGCTTGCATACCAGCTGCGACACGAGTCTTGTTGGCTTCTCTCAGATTGTCACGATAAGTAGACTCAGTTAGAGGTTCCAGTCCGTTGCGCTTACGAATAGCATTGGTAGCAGCAAAACGTTTACGTTCTTCTGGAGTTAACTTGACTTGTTGTTTTGTAGATTCCTCAACAATGTTAGCCTGGCGTTGCGCTTCAAGCTCTTTGTTAGCTTCACGAACTTTACGAGCTTGCTCAGCTTTGTCACCACTTGAGAGCTCAGGTTTATCTCCAACTTCCTTCTGCTTACGTTTGCGTTCGGCGGTTTCCTTAGCCTTAGCTGCAAGTTCAGCTTTGCGTTTTGCTGCGCGTTCTTCCGTGGATATGAACGATTGTTGCTTGTCTAAACGAGCCTGCTTGAGGTCTTCTACAATGGCTTTGTCATCCATTTGTTTTTGTTTAGTTATCTTGTCCTGAGCTCGCATACCTGGCTCGTCTGCAATACCACGTTCAGCACGTTTCTCTACAGTTTTCTCAGCACGTTTCTTACGGGCCTCAAAATCGCCAGTTCCTTTACGACGACTAGGTTTACGCTCTTCCTTCTCGATCGCCTTCTCTTCGTCAGACTTAACGTAATCTTGGTCTTGGTCGTTGGCTCCCTTTTTGTAACGAGGTTTAAATTTACCATCCCCAGGGTTCACTGCTTCGCGTTCAGTGACCTTTGCAGCACCAGCTTTCTTTTTCTCTTTTGCAGCTTGAACCGCAGCGATCTTCTCGTCACGTTCAGCCGGACTACCGTCTGTAATTGTGCGTCCTTCAGTGACATCTTTGGCTTTCTTCTTGGTTTCGCCTGTGTCCATGGTGATAGGTTTACTGTCGTCACGAACCTCAACCAAAGTAGACTTGTCGGTTAGACCCGTGATACCACCTACAGCTTTGTTGAGCGATTTGGAAGCAGACTTGCTTGTAGTCCCACCTCCCTTGCAGTTTGCAGGTTTGCGGCATGAATTTCCACAGGGCGCAGTTTCTCCTCTACAATTCAGAGTCTTACCGCTAGAGGTCTTAACTGTGGCACCATTAGCCTTTGTCGAAGCAAAGTCAATATAGTCTGCATCAACTATTTTATTAATATCGTAGAGAGAGAAGTTAGTCATAGGTACATTCTAATATCTAACTAACTTTATGCTTGACAATGCAAATGCATAGCGTCATACTAGATATATAATTAACAAGTGTAACACATGAACAACTTACTGAACACCGAACTCAAAGTAGTCTCCATGGATCAATACTTGGATGTTATCACCTTAATTGCTGACACTTGTGTTGAACCGCCGCTAGTCATTGTTGCACCACTTGGCACTGTGATTCTGTTTGACGATGTCTACAAGTTAACTGAACGCGGTAACGTTGCTGAGTTAGTAGATCAAGAATCAGAAGAAACTACAATTTACATTATCGAGAAATACCACAGAGCTTAAGACTGTAGCAAGTTCACTATGGATTCAAAGTCTTCCTTGGTTATAGTGAACTTAGCTGCCTCTTTCTGTTCTTCCGCTTCGGCTTCTTTCTCAGCAAGTTGACTTAACTGACTCAGCACTGTGAGCACACTGGAATTAAAACTCAGTGGTAATCCCTCAAAAGTATCCAACGTTTCGAGTATCGCTTCAATAGTACTAACCGACATTGTTAACACCGTGTCCCAAGACTCTTTGCTTCGCAACGCGGTTTTACTTCTTTTGACTATCTTCATGAGACTCGTCGCAGCACCGAGTAACTCACGGGGTTCGGCTACATCAAGGTCTATCTCTTGACAAAACTTGGTGATCTGGTTTATTGTGGTTTGCTCTATTCGCGAAAACGTTGTCATGAGGTCAAGCCACCTCCACCCAGGCTCGCAAGAGCACCGATCGCTAACAGGCCTAGTAGTAAACCAGCCAGTTCTTTCGGGTCAATACCCTTGCTAGTTTTTGCTACTTCGTCTGCAATCTTCTCAGCTTCCTCTTTCTGTTGCTCAGGAGTCAAGTCAGTGTTACTAAGCAAGTCGTCTATCTGAGGTTGAACATCTTCAGGAATTGTCTTCATTACTTCGTCAACCTTACGCATACGCTCTTGAACACGAGCAATAAGTTGGTTATCTACATCTTGCATAGCTTTATCTGCTCGTTCCATGTTGCGCTTTACTTGTTCAGTGAGAACCTGATCTTCGGCTTGACGTAAGTTTTCACGTTCGATCTCTTTCTCTTGGTCACGTTTAGCTTTCTTCTGTGGGTCAGCAGACTGTTTTGCCATACCCTGTTCAAGGTTATCCGCACCTACTCTGCGCGCGCGCTCAGCTTTTGCGGCTTCACGAGCTTTATCGATATTTTGTTTTACTTGTTTGCTATCACCACCAAGTCTCTCACGTGCAGCCTCAGATGTTTGAGACTGTTTCTCAGTGAGACGGCGTTGTTGTTCCTGCCGAGCAAGCTCAATAGCTTTCTTGTCTCCTCCGAGTCTCATCCGAGCAGAGTCAGTATCCTTTTTCTTCTGATCACGTCGTTTCTTCTCAGCAATTGCTGCAGACATATCAGGTGGTGGTGGTGGATTCTTAGCAATCTGCTCCTGAGCTTTCTTAGTTCGCTCAGCCTTACCACGTTGCATGAGTGCTTCCTTACGTTGAAAACGCTCTTGTTCAGCTTTGATGGTTTTGATATCTGGAGTCGGAACAGGTTTACTTGTGATTGAAGCAACCCCATTTGAGAGAGCTTGGTTAGTTCCACGAGGAAAGTTCTTACTGGGACAAGCCATAGAGTTATTCTGACACTTACCCCCACAAGCATAGTTACCCTGGTTACAGTCGAGCTGACCCGGAGTGTTGACTGGTTTTTCGTTGAACATAGGAGACTTGTCTTGTTCACGTTTCATGTCAGCTACAGCTTGTTGTTTTTCTTTTTCGGTGTCCGCACCAGTAACACGGTTCTCTAGCTGGTTCTCAGTGATCAGTGCTTGTGTGTTGTCGCTACGGGCTTGCATGTCAACTCCAGAGTTTTGTAGTGAGGTCATGAGTCCAGCTTTTTCTAACTCTGCGGCGATTGCTGGAGGTAGGTAAATGTTTGTACGGTCTTCACCAGACGCGCCTGATTTCTTTATCTCCATTGCGAGAGCCTGGATGTCAATGAGGTCAGCAAGTCCAGTAGCCTTGGTTGGGTTTGGTTTGAGAAACTTCATGAGACTAAACTGACCACGACTACTTGATGCAAGTTCGTTTCCAGTAGTGAACGAGATAGGTGTAGCGAGAAGTGAAGCATAGCGATTTTTGATGTCACTTACACTATTAGCTCGTGGAGTTAAACCCAACGAGTTTCTTAATGTTGACACTGCCTCATTCAGTTTCTTCGTAGATAAAGCAGACTGTTTTACTTCACATTTTTGGTCACGCCGCAAACAAGTACGACGACACTGGTAACTCCGAGACGGATCACAGTTCCGGTTGACTAGTTTATCCTCGTTTATGTTGTAGCGTCGTTTAGCCATGACTATAAGTTCCGTTATCCATAGAAAAATGGGTAAGCAAGGTGGACTACACCCTAACTGCTTACCCTCTCTACATATACTTTACAATGTACGAAGAATAGCAATGTGTTTAGCGTACTCAATCCGGGCCTCAGAAGACAAGTCCCAAATAGATCTTAAACTTCTGACGAAACTACCAGTAGGTAATGTATTAAATGCAGTTACTCCAATGCTAACTACCATTGCGAGGATAAAACCTTCAATAAAGATATTACCATCTTCTAAGTCAGTCGCGCGAGCATAGCTATTACGACTAGCCAGCGCAGTAGCGTCTGGATATACTGTTAAGATAGCGTCCATTTCAGATAACATTAAATGACCGTAGTCAATATTAGATTCTTCGTAAGCAAGTGATGCAAGTAGTGTCATAATAAGTCTCCTATACTAGTAAACTTTAAAATGAAAATCGGTTAGATCTAGTTTTTCTAATGTTTAGAATACGGCCATGGTTAATATTTTGTTTAGATCTCAGTAGGTTTTTCCAGTGAGCGATGCCGTATATCATTGAATCTACTCTGTCATCGTTTGAACCCATGGGAAAACTATCAAGTTCTTCAAGTAATTCTACACAGTTGTAAGGTAATCGTACTTCCCCGGATTCTAAAAATGGAGTAATAGCAAAAGCTCGTGATACTTTATCTTTGTTTCCTGTTGAAGCAAGTTCAATAGAGATTTTCCGATTTTCTTTTAACATATCAGCCAAGTCCATCCCACTTGACCTGTTTTCAATCACAACTGACTTTGCTCCAGATGAGTTGATAGTGGAGTTAACTCGGCTCAGTAATTGTGTGAATGACCACTGACCAGCAATCTGTTTTAGCAAGTACAGATTATTATCATGACCAACTCCCCAGATAGAAATCACCGAGTAGTCTGACGTAGTTTTGCTACTTTGAGCAGAGTCAATAGAGAGAAATACCTCGCGAATTGAGCAAGGTAACTCGTGATAGTAAGAGTACAAGTCTGGGTCGAATATGATACCTGACTCTGATACTGGATTACCTTGATACAGGGTTTGAAACTTTTCTTCATTGACTTTGCGTGTCTCCATCAGCGATTCGTAAGGAAACATCTCCGGCCAATGTGATTCATTCAATTTACGTTGGAGTGGGTCATTCTCTTCGTTTGTACATAAAGCTGGGATATTCAAATATAGCCAACCATCTGGGTCTGCTTCAAGTAGTCTACCTGTGATGTCTTTTTTAGCGAATCTGGTACCCATGGAAATAATTCCGTGGTTAGGTAGTTTACGAGTTAAAAACTGCTCAGTTGTCCAAGTCCAAGTCGATTCAATAACTTGTTTACTTCCACCGGATTCAAGCAAGTCGTCTAGTATAGCCAGGCCAGGGAAGTATTCAAACGATAACACTCCGTATCCGAAACCAGTTACACCACTCCCTGCCGAAGCAATACGATTAAGTCCACCACTTTTACATCGAATAACATCCACTGCCTCAGTACTACGTAATTCAACTTCAGGAAACAGAAACTTATATCGCTCCGAGTTCATGAAATTCAGTGTGTTCATAGCATTTTCACGACTAAGTTTCAATGCGTATGAGGCCAACATGTTTTCCGAGTAAGGATTTCTGCCTAGCACGTAAGCCGGGAGAAGTTGACCAGTGAGTAGAGACTTTCCAGTACGTGGTGGTGTACTGAGTGCTAGTTTGCGTAACTCACCATTGGCCACCTTATTCAAAGTGTTTGCTAAAACTTTGTGTACTTGTGAGATCTGCATAATTGGATGTACAAATCTCACAAAAGCCAAGAAGTTATTTCGACACAAGTATCTAAGTCTTGTTTCATAGTCTAACGAAAGATTATTAACTTGCTCCAGTTCCCACTTACTTTCCTCTTTTAACATGTTTAGCTCTCATATATTTCTTTAAAGGAATCTAGCAAACTTAGATAAATAACCATGTTTAAACTACTTTACGTATCTAGTCCCGACTGTCCAGCTTGCCGAGCAAACTCGGTAATCATAAATCAGTTTGCTTCATTGCATAACATTGAAGTGATTACCTACAATCCAGATACAGATAACTGGAAAACTGCCGAGAAACTTGGTATTACTGGAATTCCTCACACTACTCTGGTAAAAAAAGATTCCACCGGGAAACAGCACTTAGCTTCTCACAGTGGAATATGGTCAGTAAGTTTTCACAAACTACTTACTTCGTTGGTTTCTTCTTGATTTTAGATTCGAGAAAACTTCTGCGAAGCTCTTTCATAAGTTCGAGGTCTTCGGGAGTGGTCACAGTGATACCATTCTCATACAGGGTTTTACGTTGTTCTGGTGTTAGTTTGTCTGACATAGGTTTAACTGAGTAAGTATACTTCTATTATACACTAATTTTTCGGTTTGTTCAACTTAATAAGTCTGCGTGCTCTGTCTTTAAATGGATCAAATCTGCTTAAATCCACAGATAGCCAAAAAGCCTCGATCTCGGCCTTACGTACACGGGGTTCAAGCTTACTATAATGAGGGTCAGTCACCAACACGTGCTTCATGACTTCTCTTAAATCTTTATCTGCATTTCGGTAATCTTCATTGGTCAAAAACTGTCCGTGAGGTTTTCCTTCGTAACCTGCAATAGCGTGTTGAATCTGGTGTACTAGCTCATGATTCAGGGTATCCTTGAGTCCGCCGGGATACTTGTAGTTTCCACCCTTCTCGTTAACTAAGTATAGAGTTTGCTCATCTTTGTTATAAAATCCGGAAGCAGAGTTATACTTAGGATCACTAAACTGCTCTGCTCGATAGACTTTCATCTTCACTCCGACTTCGTTCGCTAGCTTCCAAGCTTCTGGTGAGATTGCTTGAATTTCCTCATCGGAAACTGGATATCGTTTAAAAGTAACGTTACTACTCTCATGCATTTCCCATTTGTCAACTGGTGGTGGAGCAAACTTATCTTCATAAGTACCGTACCTCATGTTATCCAGAAGCTTACCAATAGAGAACACTGTATTGTTTAACGCTTTATTGGTGGAAGGCTTATGTGAGTTCACACGACAAGTCCAGTCCCGAGACATACAGCGTCCACCGCACTGATAATTATCGGAGTTACACTTTAGATTCCTACTTTTCACTGCGACTAATCCTATCCTTTAAGTTCTTAGCCAACTTTTCTATATAGTCAGGTCTATTCTCCAGAAAGAATGCTTCGTACTCGTGTGTTCGGTCTTCTTCAGCGTACCTAAGATAATGAGGATTAGAATTCACGAGGTCTTTAACCTCTCTAAATGATCTAGATTGATCCTTGCTTAGAAAGTCGTCAGATAGTATCTCGTTCTTTAACTTAGTGGGAGGTGTACCGTTTTTATGACCGAGCATGTACTGTAAATAGTGGATATACTCATGAAGCATAGTTAACTTAGTTTCGGTGGGGTCTGACCAAGATGACCCATCATCACTAGTATGCACGTTTAGAGATACATTATCGCTGTTTCTTCTGTCAAAAAATCCTGATGCCGTAGATACATATGGGCTGTCATCGCCTATAGGTCTAACCTTACGCCAATCTCCGGGTTTCCCCAGTAGCTTACCAATACGATGAACCTCCGGGCTGAACTCTTTTATTTCGTCCTCTGTCATCCTTTTCTGTTCGTATCGACCCAGTTCATCTCGAACTTCGGTCCAAGTTTCAGTGTTAGGTTCAACATTCTCGAAAGGCCTCATAGCGGTTTTGTAAAAGCCCTCAGAAAGTTTCTGGTAGTCATCAGTAGATTTTTCGTTTTCTTTTACAAACTTCTTTAAGTTATCAGTTATGTACGAAGGTCCTATGTAGTTCTCTAGCAGAGCCGGCAGTTTCTTTAATTCTTCATATTTAGCTTTAGCATCTGTAGTCTCATAGGACTTATAGTAATCTTCGATCGTGATATTGTTTAAGTTATCAACACGAATGTTTTTCTCGCTCAGATCCCCGTGGACTATGTTGTTTCTGTGTAGTCTATAGGTTTCTATAACTAGATTTTTTTGAGTTTGCTCTATTTTCTCGTAGTTTTCGTATTTGTGAGTATCGGAGTACTCTGCTAATGTTGGGTGCTCTGAAGAGAACTTAACTCTACCCATTGAAGTAATCTTAAACTCTGGAGATATACCTAAATCTCTAGCTTTTTGAGTGAGCTCATATTCAACATCTGGAGCCTTTGTTAGACTTTTACGAGCCTCTACTTGAACAACTGCACTGTTCAATGCTTTATTAACTTCCGGTTTATGTGTCTCGGTTCGACAGGTCAAAGACTTACTCATGCAACGCCCACCGCACTGGTAGTTACCTTGTGTGCATTTTAACTGTCTACTAGCTCTGGTTGACTTAGATTTTTTCATATAATAGTCTGCTTCATTAACATACTTTACTCGGGTTTGCTTTAAAGTTAAAGTGATACTTGTATTCATTTTTAGGGAATAGGCACAAAAGCTCACGAACATTAGTACTGCTGAAGCAAGTTCACTAACGGGAGCAACCTCAATTGGTCACTCCCGTGATAAGTTGTCTAAGACACGTTCATAAATAAGAACGCACCACCAACCAATCCGTTTTCGCCAAGCCCAATTGGCTGCACAGCGCGATAAACTTTGAGCTCACCTCTGTAGCTTGCGCTGTTCGCGTCAAAACGTTCAGGAGTAGCAATTACGCCTTCATCTTGTTGATAGGTGTAGAAAGACGCTGGACGTGCGCGATCACTGTTTGCTGCGGGTACAAATCCGTCAACGATTTCGCTGTCGGGTTGGAAGAGCAAAGCCATGCTGTTAGCCCACATGTAGTCGATCTTTCCAGTCTGCTTATTCAGAACGCGAGTACGGGCAACACGAACCTCTTTAATGTCAAAGATATTTGCCAACACTTGAGGTGTGATAATCGTTCCACGTTGTGTGTATTCACGAATACGTTTGTTACGTTTCAGCGAGTTGTAAGCATCAACAGACAAAACCATACGGTTAGGTAACGTACCGATTTGTGCCGCAACTGCTTCCTTAGCATCGTCAATGATTTGCTCGGGGTCGCTGGTCGCGTTGCTGAATTTGTCAGCACCCGTCAGACTTCTGACACAAGTAGGTTCGTAGTTCGCAGGATTTTGAACCATGCGAGCAACTTGGAATTCCCAGCTGTTAGCCAGTTTAGCAGTCTCAGTAAGGATAGCTAAACGGCGAAGATCTAACTTCGCATCTCCAGACTTAGCAACCGCATCATGCTCTTCAGGAACAGACCATCCTAGAGCTTCTTGACGTAACGCATACTGACGCGTGGTGAACGAAGAGGTTCCGTAGCTGAAGGGAGTACCGGGTGCGCGGAAGGTATCGTCAGCTGCAAAAGCTTCTTTACCAAACTGAAGAACACTACCCGATAGCGTAGGTACACTGACCAACGGTGCTACAAACTGAGCAGTACCACTAGCGTTCATATAACCTAATGCGAACTCGCGTAAAATAGGGTCACTACCCTGTAAATGCGAAAGTGAGTTTCCTTGGCCGTCCATGTTTAAATATATTTCCTGTTGTAGTTTACTTTAAATAGCGTAGGCTTCATCCACAGTGAGCGGTGGAGCCTTGGCAAGTGTGGCTTCTAACTTTGTCAACTTAACTTTAAGCGAACTACGTTCAGAATCACTTAACCTAGTATTCTTTAAACGTAGTTTAAGTTGTTTGCGTATTTGCCACAATGTAATTAGTTTGCTTCGTTCCATAACATCTGATAATACTTACGTAATATTCCTTTAACTTCTTTAGGGGAAAAACTCCGATAACCATCTCGCATCGAACCATTGCCACGCCTACGAACCAAGTTTTCTAACATGGGTTCCATCTTCGCGTAACGCTGAGCAAGTTCACTATTGGGGTCTGCTTCAAACAACTTCCCGCCAAAGAAATCTGAGGTATCCGTTAACTCCGTTATTAAATCTGCAGCATTAATAGGACCTGCACTACCAAAGTCAATGATGTTCCACTGACCCGTAACTTCATCTTTCATAACGTTCTCGTAATGCAAGTCATTATGTACTATGCCAGCTTCATGAAGTTTCTGACGAGTTTCCAGAATTGACTTTGCATCATCTATTGTTATGTTAGACATATCTTTCAGCTTCTTCCCCGTTATCTTAGTGAGAATCATCTCATGAGGTACCAGTGCTGGCTCAGCTTTAGGAGCAATGCCAAGTGAGTGTGCTTTATTGTAGTAGGCAATTTCATTACTGAAATCGTGTTTCTTGTCCTTAGCTTCTTTGATTACATGAATACCATCCAGCGACTCGTACACACGACCATACGCTCCCTCCCCGAGTAACTTTCCTTTTTGGTATTTTAACGAAGCCTGTCTGGCAGCGTTGCTTAATGCCTTGTTAGCAGAAGATCTGTGTTGACCCACCCGACAGTTGAAACTATCTGGTTGGCATTTTCCTCCGCATTGATAATTCCCGGAATTACAATCTAATCGTTCCATCTTAAGTAGCCCAACTCTCTCTAACTTTTGCTATTTTACTTTGTAGGTCATCAGTCATTTTTTCTAGTATTTGATATCTATACATAAGGTAGAAAGCCTCGTATTCCGCCCACTTACTGTAGGCATTAAAATTTTCGTATGACGAATGAGAATCAACTTCTTTCATCACTTTCCGCATCTCTGCGTTTGGTTTAAGCAGAGCAGAGGGTGGAAGTATTCCGCCGGGAACTACGCGCTCTGTCTTGCCTGTAAGTTCATGCTGAAGTTGGTGAATAAACTCGTGTCTTAGTATAGTCATCGCACTGTACTTCCCTGAGTCAGAGAGGTCTTCTCGCATATATATAGATTCTGATCTGGAATCGTACAGTCCAAAAAATAGTCCGGCATCGGGGTCTACTTTCGTTAAATCTCTTATCGCCTTAACGTCCAAAGTGATGTTTAACTTATCAGCTAAGTCAATGAGTTCTGGGTCTATCTTCGATATCTCGTCTCTTGTCATTTGGCGTTCTTTGAAGGAATACGAGTTGCTCAAAAGACCTTCATGTTCAGTCCACTCTTCGGTATCTACTTTGTAAGACCCCGGAGACTCGGCAGTTCTACCGGGAGTTTTCTTTCTTGTAAATGCGTATTTATCAATCTTTTCCGGGTACTTTTGAAAGAATTCTATCTCGGAGATTTTGATTACCTCATTGTACGACTTCTTATATAGGTACTTCTCCATGTTAGCTTGATAAATAGGCAAAGCCTCATCCTCATAGTTGAAATCGCTACCGGACATCAAGCTTCTTTTGAAAGTATTCTGTAGATCTACTACTTTAGTTTTCACAGATGTCTTAGATGCAGCGGCTGACAACGCTTTATTGGTAGATTTCTTGTGAGATTTTACCTTACACTGGTATTCTTGTGGTTGACATTTTCCTCCGCACTGATAATTCCCGGAATTACAATCAAGTTGTTCCATGATTTTTATAGATCCATTGGGGGTAAAATTACGTTAGGGTTATCCGGAGTAATGTTATCTGTTGAACGAATGTTCTCACTTGAGAACTGAGGATAGAAGTCTCCTGTAATTCCAAGATAACCGTAGGCCTCATCCATGAGTGTAGTTCCGGTCACAGTGTTTCGTGACTTTCGTCGCTGACCACCGAACCTGACACTGGAATAACCGCGACTATACTTGTGCATGTCATAAGTCATCTGGATCTGTTTACTCAGAGCCTCGAAATCTCGATAGATAAACTCGCGAGTTCTGTACGTATCTAAAAGATACCTTGCTGCGATTGCGATTGATCGTTTTGCACTGAAGACTAGACTGTGTTGCGCACCTGCTGGAGCACTTGCTACCTGGTTCACAAACCAACGAGTAGCATCAGCAATTGCGGCGTTGACACGAGCATCATTGATTACTGTGGCTTGAGTGTCGTCTAAGTTGGAGAGTTCCAACATTTCGCGCCAAGTGAACATGTTAACCATATCTTCGATAGATGGGATTGTATCGGGATTGTATGTCATAAAAAAGTGAACCTGTTACAGTTCACTTTAATAGACTACAGAGCTTGTTTCAGTTTCTCTAGACGTTTAACCAAGTTCTTACGTGAACGAGTTTCAGTAATAGATACCTTACTTAAATCACCACCAGGTACAATTCTCTTACGATGTTTGTCAGACAGACAAGAGATAGACTCAAACATGTGTTTGTTCTCACAAATGTAGTTGAATAGGAAGAATCGTAACTCAGGAGTGTCTTCGTAGAAGTACACACAGCGGCGGTTAACTTCAAACGAGTCTCTGATTGTGAGGAAACCTCTTTGTAGACACATTTTGTGTAAGTCAGCAGATACCTTACGACCTGTTACAGCGCGGTTGGGGCCTGTGTAGTACATACCGTAATTGTTAAGTATTAGAGTAGTCAGAGTTCTGAAGTTAGGAAGTCGTAATAGATAGGTAATCTTTGCAATCTCTTGACTAACAGCCTGCGAGAATAGCAAGTTGTTGTCGTTGTCGAGTTCGGAGATCTTCTGTTCGAGTGTCGAGATCTTCGAGTCTTTTAAGTTGTTCTGCTGATCTTTTAAGTTGTTCTGCTGATCTTTTAAGTTGTTCTGCTGTCTCAATTTGTAGTTTTGCTGTCTCAATTTGTAAATCTCGGATTCGCTCTGCTTGAGCATCCAGTCGGCTGAGGAAACCCTCGAATACAGCATTGAGTACTGAGAATACACCTCCGACAACTCGGTAATCGTCAGATTGAAACCCATCCGAGATAGTCTCGTTTGGAATTCTGGAAACGGTAGCCACGTGGGGAACAATTGAAGTTGACCGATCGCTTGGACTAGTTTGACTTGAGACATTTTTGTTACCCTTAATTTTTTTCTGAACTTTAGAGAGAGACGAAAACCACTTCATTGAAGACTCGGTTTGTTGAAGCAGTGTAGATATCTTACGTCCGACTTTGCGGGTTACGAAATCTAAACCTTCAATCAAGGATTGTCTGCAAAGTTTACGAACATAACTCGCGGACTTGTAACCTGCTTCTTTCGCCAGAGTCTCTAACTCGTAGCTCATCTCGACCTCTTGTTTGTTTACTTCTTCAGTATCACTGACTATTGTAGCAGAGTCAAGTACGCGCTCAGAGTTGAAAGCTTGGTTAATTACCGATGTCAACTCAAGTAACTCCCATGGTTCAAAAAACCGAGCCCATTGATGTTCAAGCATTTGGTTAATCTGCTCTAAAGTGAATGACCAGGGGTGCTCTGAGGCCTCAGGTGAGTTACACCAGGTATCAAAATCAGGCCAATCTTCATCCTCTATCTCTACAGGCAAGGTCATTTCAAGAGTATCCCGATCTCTCCAACTGGACTCATAGATATTACTATTTGTTTTCGTTACAGCAGGTTTACCTCTATATTTTAACAAGAGTTCACACATTTTTAAGATGTCAGAGACTTTATGTGTCTTGTCAGTGATCGAGAAATAGGTGTCAAGTGTCTCTAAACTAGGAACCTCAGTCACTATAAATTCTTCAAAGTCTTTATCAACATCGTGTAATTCACCCACTAGGCATTTGTACAGCTCGCCGATACCAGGTTTTGAGGTAGATTCATAATAAAGCGTCTGCACAGATTTGATTGCTCGTTTAAATACTGGTTGTAACATGACTTTGTTTAGTAACTATAAGTCCATCTTACACACAAAAAAGAGCAAACCCAATAGAGCTTGCTCAATTTAATTATAAACTTGAAAAGTTTAGTTCAAACGTAATTCAACAGTGATCCACTCGTTGGCTAAACCAGCAGTTACTGCATACCCGACAACCGAGTTGGTTCCCGTGTGAGCAACCATTTTGCCGTTAGCGTCAGACATCAGACGAGTACCAACAGCAATATTAACCGCACCAACTTGACAAGGTACTTGACCGCGAATAGCCAGACTTCTGTAGTACTGATAACCAGGTCTCCATGCATCTTGAGCATGAACACGACTAGAATTACCATACTTGTAAGCAAAGTCAGGAGTTAACTGAGCGCCGACATAGAATACATTGAGAGCTTCAGGAGCTGTAAGAGTGGTCGCAGCAGGTGTAAAACCAGTGATGACCTGGTAGATACCGGCTTGTCCACCAGCATTGATTGCTTGAGGTGCCGTAAGAACAAACCGAGCGCCAGCAGCATAGGCTTGAACAGCGATTGCAGCAGGAGCAGTCACTACAGCGCGAGTACCAGGGATTTCTTCAGCAGAAGTTGTGATACCATATACAGGTCCACCAGCACCGGCTACTAACCCGTTAAACCCAACTGCAATACCTTTCTCAATTGCTGGAGAAATCTGAGCAGTGCGAGTTTGATCTAAAATAGCACGTTGTAAATAAGGTTGTTCGTTGTAAGACATATGTATAATCTCCGTGTTCAGTTATCTTTACATTAGTGGACTAGACTTAGCTAGCTTCTTGACACACTCCGCGTAAGACATTCCAGTCTCTTTTTCCATCTTCTTGGCAGCAAAGTGAAGTTTCTCACGAGGATTCATTTTAGCAAGTTCAGGGTCTTCAACAATCATGGTTTTCTCACCAAATTGAACTTGGGCTGGAAGTCTTTGAAGTAGACTTTTAAACATGTCTAGTTGAGTTACAGATTGCTCGTTAAACGAGAGTTCTGCATCGGCGGGGTTAAGTGTCATTAAGAAGTTAACTAACTCTTCGCGACTAACTTGGCTAGGAAGCAAACGTCCTTCGTTATAGAGTTTTTCAGTAAAACGCATCATCTCACCGCGTTGCATAGCTTCAGCTTGGGCCGCAACAAGTGCACGAAGTCTAATAAGTTCTTCAGGTTCCGAGGCAACTTCGGTCTCTTCCAAGTCTTGTTCGATTTCTTCTAAGATTTCTTGAATCTCGTTATCTTCACCGAACTCAGTATTTGCCTCTTCTAAAAGGATTTCTAACAAGTCTTCCATAGTGTTTATTTCATTAAAAGTGTATTGGTCGTAGTCTGTATTTTGTTCGCTAAACGATGGTAATCCTGATAGATCTAATCCTTTGATTGCAGGAATATGGACAAACGCTACATGTCTTAACTTGTACTGGCCTGGTGTAGGATTGATTCGGTTGAACTTGTCGTATAACCCAATCGAGATCTTCCTCCAGAGACCTTGCCTTACAGCTTGATCCATACTCGGAGCTAACTTGATTCTTCCCCACAAACTTTGACCAGATCTCCAAACATTCTTTACCCAGCCTAACGCCGGAGTAGTATCAGTCTGGTTGTGCCCCACTATCATTGGAACTGTGTCGGGTTGGAAGGTCTTAACCATATCATCTAGATCTGACTCTGACCAGATCTTAGTTTGACCTGCCGAAGAGGTTTGATTCCCTCCTTTAAATAATTCGATTGTGTATTCCATAAAGAATGCTAGCAGACTATAGATATCTTTAAATATGTTTGGTAAAATTCTAAGTATTATCACGTCTCCCTATCGGACAGTACAACGGTTTAACTGGATACCTCGTACTGACGATGTATTGACCCAGAAGGGTGGTTCAAGTCCTCAGTCCCTCAGTCTGTATATTAACTTGCTCAATGATTCGGTGGTCCAGGCCAGCTTTGACAAGTTCATCGGTGAGTTAATCTCACGGGACTATAAACTTGAGGGAGACCCTGTTGTGGTAGAAGCCTTACAGGAAATTCTTGATAACTTACCGTCTAGTGCCGATGAGTTAACCAAGCAGTCTACTATAAATGGGGAACCTATATCTGGGTTTAAAACCTTACTTCGTACTCTGGGTGAGGCTTACATCACGGGTTTATCTGTGGCAGAAATCTCGTGGAAAATAGTGGACAATGTAGTTAAACCTGCGGCCATCAAGACCAGAGACCCTCGGCGTATCATGTTCTACGCAAACTCAGACGACGAGATTGAGATAAGGTACCTTGCTTCGTCTTCTAACTTAAACGGAGTACCTCTCCCTCCTAAATCCTCACTAGTATTCCGTTACTGGGCTTACAATAACTTCGACGTTTATGGTAATGGTCTGGGTCGTCAACTTTACGCACTCACTGAAGCACGCAAACTTAAGCTAGCTGACTGGATGAGTTACACTGAAAAATATGCAACACCTACCGCGGTAATCAAGTATCCTGTAGGAGTACCAGAGGAAGAGCTCGAAGAGTTAGAAAACATGGCTCGTACTCTGGGGGAGAATAGCTACACGGTTATTCCTGAAAACTACTCAGTCGATTGGTTATCTCCTCCGACTCAAGGAACACAAGTTTTTAAAGAAATCTTAGAATACTTTGATCGTCAAATCTCTATGTTAATCTCTGGGGAAAACACAGTGGGTCAAGAAGGTTCAGGTGGTTCCCGTAGTAGAGATATGGTAGCGGATAGTGTGAGAATACGCAAGGCTGCCCACTTGGGGACTCTACTTGCTGAGTATCTACAAAGTACTTTGTTTAAATGGTTTGTTGAGTTTAACTTTCCGGAGGGGACTGAAGTACCTACGTTAGTATTTGAGTTTGAGGATACCGACACAGAGAACGCACCAGATCAGATTCTACGCTGGGCTCAACAACTTAACGGACTAGGCTATAACTTCCCTCAGAAATACTTAGAAGATAATCTTGGTACACCTATTGAGAAGATACAAAACGATTTGTTAGCTGGTGGTGCAGATTCACCCGGCATCAGTGGTCCTATTGATGAGACATTTAGCATAGAGGCTGACAATGCTGAAGAAACAAGTGATACTGAAGAAGTAAACCAAGTAACTGAAGCAGATGATACTCAAGAGTCAATTTAGGTACGACACAAATATATCTTATGTAGGAGTTACCCGGGTGTTGTCTGACACACGTGATAAGTGGCTCCTTCTACCCGAGTACAAGCTGGGTAAACGCGCAGTTAGATCCTCTGTTGATAACTTAATCGACTGTATCAACGGTGAGCAAGCCCATAAAGACCTTGTTGAATACGCAATAACTATACCTGTGTTAAACAAGAAGAATACTAACTTGGTTGGTTTTCTTGATGGAGTTAACTTTGATACTAAGACCATTATAGAATATAAATCTGTATCAGCATATCAAGCCTTCGATCACAGTCTACAAATATCAACGTACACTTACATGGCTGAGCAGGTGACGGGTATTAAGTGGCAATGCGAACTTCAGTATGCTGACGGGCACATTATTAAGTTCGACCGTGACCGTGTACTAAAGTTTGTAGGTATGTTTACAATGCGTACAGGATTATACATATAATGAAACTACAATCACCACAACTTTTTGTTGAGTTCGCTGAGCAAGTTAACTTAGATGTTTTTCGAGGATTAAGCAAGTTTATTATGAAGTTACCGGATACATGCCCGTTCCAGACTCATCTAAATCTACCTCCACTATGCAAACTAAATCCATTGTTCACCGCACTAATGATACTAAAAGTTAGATACACCTTTGAATAACTAAGTTAAAGAACACTGTAACAGGTGTTTTTTAAATGTATATGTCCAGTTTACAACACAACTCGTGGGGTATAGTTACCCCTCCTCACCACGTGGTAGTTCCAGTTGGTGCGAATCGTTATGATCTATATTATTTAGAAATTCGTAATACTAACGGTAACCTACCGTCCGGTAACACCTTGAGTACAGCTACTGAAGTTAAAGCTTTGGGTGGTTTTCTTGTTGCGTCGGTTCATTACGACTCATCCACAGGTTTACAACGTATAGTATTTACTTCGGAGGGTCGTTAGTATGCCAATGAACATTTGGGGAAGTGGTCCCGTCGCAAGTGGTGGGGGTGGTGGCGGTGGTAGTGGTGATGCTTCTGCCGCAAACCAGTCTGTTCAGATTGCTAGCGCAGATACACTAAATACCAACGTAGGAACAACAACTGACACTCAGACTGATGCCACGGTAAGTGGTACACTCTTGAGCAGAGTCAGATACATTTCAGCGACATTGCTAAGTGTACTTAACAGACTACCCGCGTTAGTCAGTGGTAGAATACCTGTTGACGGTTCTGCTGTGACGCAACCTGTATCTGCGACTACATTACCTTTGCCAACTGGCGCGGCCACTTCTGCTAACCAGACTACTGCAAACGCGTCGTTAACTACTATAGTTACTGAAACCACGGCTATCGATAACAAGTTACCAGTACTCGGGACTCAAACTGCTGCAAACTCAGTTAGTGTGACTCCGGCGACGGGGACTAACTTTGCACCAAGTGTAGGTCTAAATACAGACACCACTGTAGTTGACCCCGGGTTACCTGGATCTGTTATATCCTTTTTGAAAGGTATTCTGGAGACAGTTTTAGCCATACGAAGTAGACTACCAGCAGTAACCGGTAGTAGACCTGTAGGTGACTCGCTCAGTGTGACTCCTGCAATTTCCAGTAATTTTGCACCAGATGCATTGACTGACACCCAGTTAAGAGCTACACCGATAATTACTAGGAAAGAGACAACAAGTAGATGGTCTGTTATTGGAAGTACTACCGCGGCAAATACTACTAACATTCCAGCAAACTCTAGAATGTGTAGCTTCCTAATGCAGAACTTCATTGGTAGCACAGTCCATATTCAGATTCACACTGCTACACCCTCTGGAGGAGCAGTACCACTACAGAGCTACAGATTGAATGCCAACAGTACTATGGTTTTAGGTAATGACTACTTTGGTGACGGTGGTGAAGTTGTTCCGAATGCTAACATAGTAGTGGCCGTCAGTAGCACTCACACAACCTACACTGCTCAAGCTTCACCTAACACTTCTCTCACAATAAGGTACCTACTATGAGTTTTATTGAACAACCTGCTATCGCGGTGGCTGCCAATTCAGTAACTTCTGCTGGAATACTCGATGGGACTATTGTTAACAGCGATATAGCTAACACAACTATCACGGGTTCTAAACTCGTGAATGATACCATAACTGCGGTACAGATCGCGGCAAACGCTATTACCGGTTCTGAGATAACAGATAACGTTGTCACCTTCGCCAAGATTCAGGATTTAGCTGGCCCTGGTTTAATAGGACGTTCTGTAGCAGGTACAGGTAATCCCTCACTAGTCCAACTAGGTACAAACATGCAGTTTAGTGGTAGTACACTTCAAACAGTGACTACACCTACATTCGGCAACACACGTATTACGGGTGTTGCAAGTGCAGACGTAAACACACTCGACTTCTACCAAGAATACACGTTCACACCAACAATAACAGGGTCCACAACAGCAGGTGTTTTAACCTATAACACTACCTTCACCTACGGAAATGCTCAAAGAGTTGGTAACAGATTATTTGTACAAGGAAGAGTAATCGTAACAGATGTCACTACTGCACCCACTGGAAACTTGGTTATAGCAGGTATACCCCTTGTAGCAACTCAACAAACTGTCATTTCTTTGGTGGATGTTGTAAAACCAGCCTCTAGCACATATACTACTGTAGGAGGCTTCATAAACGCAGGAGCATCTACTATAACTACATTTGTACCCTACCAGAGTACTACTACCCTTTTGGACGCTTCAACAGTTGAAGCATCAACACAGTTTTCTTTCAATTTCTCAATGTTAGTAGGTTAATTATGTTTACAGAAGAAACAAAGATTTCGGGATTTGAGGTATTTGATAATGGGTCAGTTAGACTCACTATTCAAACACTCTATTACAAGGATGCTCGTTTTATAGGTCAGGAATCTTCACAAGTTATTGTGGACAAGTCTGACACGGCTAATGCTGAACTAGTCCGTGCCTATCTACAGATGGTACAAAACTACTACACGACATGACAACTACCGACTACTTGTATAAACACAGAAATATAGTTTCGTGGTTTGTAGAAGACGGTGTGTTGTACATTCCCGGGACGAACGACTTAGCAGACTGGTTAACGAACCTAGACATTTGGTTAAACTCTGGTACTCATCGAGGTTTCCTCAGAGTCTACAAACGTTTACTCAAGGAGATTGACCTTGCTTCAGTTCACACAGTACACGGACACAGTTTAGGTGGTGCGCTTGCTACGTTGATAGCTTGGAAGTATCCGCACATCCAATGTTACACCTACGGAAGTCCTCGTGTATTTAGTGAACGGATTGATATACCAAACTTAACTCAGTTTGCATGTGACTGGGACTTGGTGACGAAAGTCCCATCGTGGTTGTATCACGGAAAGATTCACCAACGAGAAACTCCGTTTGTTTACTGGAATCCGCACAAGTACAACTTACACATATAACGAAAGAAGCAGAGTCGATTAAGGCTCTGCTTTATTTTTTAGATGACCGTACCTCGGTTTATCCAGATTTCGTCCAGTCTCTGACGTAACTTGTTGAAGTCTCTATCAGTTTGTTTCACGTTACCATACTTGAGTAGATGTTTGTCTCGTAGATACTGTAACTCAGCATGCCACGTTTCTAACTCGAATTCTATACCATCAGTTTTCATCGAAGTAAGATACTGAATAGTTGAATCCATTTCGGTAAACGAGGGACAGAGAAACTTGAGTCTGACAACACGAGATTTCTTGTCTTGTTTGTGTAGATTCAGAGCAACTTGATAATAAGATTTCTTACCGACAAGTTCCTCCTCAATACTATCTGTTGTAACTGAGTCTGCTTTGAGTTCAGTGATGACTAGTCTGTCAGTACGTTCTTCAAAGAAATCAAACTTACGTCCACCATAGTTGTACTCTACTGTTAGACCCGGGCGTTTAACAAGATGGTACGCAAAACTGTAAACTTTGTGAGCTTCATGTTCATGAAATAATTTACGATCTGTAGCGCGTAATGCTTTATTTGTGTTCACGAGTTTTTGTATCTTCCTGTCGAGTTTAGCAATGCGGGATTCACTAATTTTGTCTGACACAACAAATGAATCTTTCGAGTAGGACTTCATAGTTTGGTCGCACCATACTGAAAACGACGCATCGAGCCATCGCGCGGCTGCAACTGCAAGTTCTTCATGTATCCACGTCCCCTGACTACCGTCAGACCTGTTACCTTTTTTACCCAAAATGGGCTCGAAAGTAATGTCATTTTTTTTGTCATTACCCGCATAATACTTTCGTAATGCAGTAATGTACTCTGCTGTCGTGTCGAGGTTGACCCACGAACGAACTCGTTTTGTACTGCTACACGCGTCAGCCATGGACTGTAAATTCCAGTAGCGTTCACCTGTTTTAGTGGTTTCGATACTGATTTTGTTACCGTTGTATTCTGGATTTGTGATGTCTAACATCTTGCGTTCAAGTTAGTTTACTCTTTCAGTATAAACAAAAAGCTCGCAGAGTTCAAGTCCTGCGAGCAATGTGTTACTTCATAATTGACTTTGCTTTCTTTCTACACCAGATCATTATGGCCCCAAACACAAGCAAAGCTGTAATTGAACTTGCTTCAGGAGTTTGCTTAACAGGAGGATGGTCAGGTATGTCATAACGTGGTCTCATAGCCAATATAACAATACTGTCATTCAAACACGTCGGACTTAGTGAAACCTCGAAGTCACCGCTACGGAGCAAACTCGATAAACCTGTAACTTGAATTTCTCTGACAGACGAATTCGACACACGAGTTACATCACCAAGTTTAACTGAGGTTGATGACCGGGTAAACGAGTTAAACCAGTGTTTAGGTAGTAAACTATCTCGACTGATCACGTTCAGATGATTACGTAACGTGTCACGAGAGTGAGCGTGAGCTCGTGGTGTTACGTTAGTCCACAAACCTGCGTCGTTACCACTGAGGTCAACACCGTAGTACTGGTCAGTTTCAAGGTTACGAATGAGAAACTGGTCAAAGTTTCGGTGGGAATTCCACTGGATGTCGGTATCAATGAATACTCGATCACCCACGATGTTCGCAGACCGGATATTGTAGCCTGTGCCAACGTAGTCGTTTGTAGCAGTGTCAAATTGGAAATACATATTAGTTAGCCTTGGTAAGATAAAACTTGTTATCGATCTTGTACAGTGTACCGTTGGAGTGAGTTGTCACGTAATCCGCTCCACGTTTGCGCATTGACCACCAGTATTTGGCAAACTCAATACAGTATTCGTCCTCTATTTGCCAGAGTTGAGTAGGTCTACTTTTCATTACGATTAACTCCGTATTTTGTTGCAAAGTTTCTGGTGAGCATGAGTTGTCGAGTGAGTTCAACCACCATGTCTTCTAATTCTAGTTTACGTACTGACTTCACTGCGTTGCGCGTTACTTGGAGTTGGAATTCTTGCTCGTGTGTTAAGTTCATCTGTGAACCTCATGTGTATATATTCAATATGACCTAAGAACATGGCATCTGTCTATAGTATGCTAAAGCAAACTAGATTTTGATAAAACTATATGATACGAGACTCTATAATTAAGTTTGCTACAATTACCCAACTACCTGTTGTTGAACCACAAGTCTCTGACTTGAGTATCTTCTGGAGTAACCCGTATAACTGTATATATATCGGAAACTACACAGATCAACTTAACGCGTTACAGATCTACACAAGCCATCCACTCTTGTATCCCACTCTTGTCTTACGAGAAAGAGACAGAAGTGACCTCATTAGTTTTGTCACGTGTCTGTCTCCTAGTTATCCAAGTTTGTTTACTCGGTTATTTAGCCCATACGGCATACTCATCCGCGCGACGGTTGATTAAACCCTGACTTGGTCTACCGTTAACCTTATTCCAAACAAGTAGCTGTTGGCGTGCCGCGTTATAGTCCCCGTTGTTAAGTAAACGGAGCAGAGTACTATTCTTAAACGCAGTGTTACCTATGTTGTACATGAGTGATAACAAGGCTGAGGTCTGACCGTCTGTTAACTTCACTTTGCACCAAACCTTGAGTAATTCAAGTCGAGATGCAAGGTCACTTTCAAGTAACTTCTTGGCTTGGCTCAACAGTAGGGTATCGGTCTTATTCACAGGTCTTCCGTTGATGGTTGTGGTTCCGATTCCCACCGTCCATACACCAGCCTGACAAAGGTATGCAGATGGTCTGAATCCTTCCCACTTGGTCACAAGTTCGATAGCTTGTTGAGGTACACCGGAAGCGGACTCAACAGGTTTAGGATTTTCTATTCTCACAAAGTCCGAGGTATCAATCACCGTGAGAGAAAACTTACCAGGTTGAACTCCGAAAGAGTTCCGGTAATTTCTCCACAACGGGACTAACTTGTCGTAGAAAAATGTCGAAAAACGTAACACGACACAACCCGCAGACCATTTACCAATCGTAGTTGGACTTGCTCCGCGACTTGTAGAAGTGGTGTGAATGTTAATACCAAATAAACCTCGATCGGTTTTATCACCTACTCTCATGTAATCCTTGTTACCGTCTCTCCATACAGTCATCGGAGCAGACTGAGTTAAAGCTCCAACTTGACCTTTGTGATTCCCAATAGACCAAGTATCTACATACTGAGTAATACCGATACGAGCCGCACCATTACGATTCAGTGGATTCATCGTGTAGAACTTACCCGGTTCACTTGTACAGGTCGCATTGTGGAGTACAGTTCCGTCTCGTTTAATCACAAGAAACCTATCATTGAAAACATCAGGAGTGTTGGGAATAGGATTACCAAGTTCATCACTATCTTCCATGACTACCATGTTTAAATCAAAGATTTTGTAATTCTTTGACTTCATGTAATCTAGTATTTTATTTCCGTCCATACGTAAAGCAATATAGGTTTACACATATCTTTCATGCAAAATTACAGACTATCTCCAACGAAAAGTCTCTCCGTTAGTATCGCTGATACACTCGGAACTGCTGGTCCAGATTTCACCCCTTACTTAATCTCAGCAGACGGTGGTTACTCGGCTTTTAGTGAGGGTGGACTTATCGCGAGAACCGGTGAGATACGTTTGAGTAAACGGGTTCCGGGCTTACCTTTACTTCGCGAGTGGGATTTCATACCAGGCTGTCGAGTATCTATAACCTACGTAAATGACGCGTTAACTAGAAAAACCGCCGGGTTAACCCAGTTCAACCCAACACTCACGGTCCCGGTTATCGGTGGTTGGATGTTTATCGAAAAGGTTACTACGTCGGAAGATGACGCAGAAATAATTATCGGGATATCTGATGGAATAACTTTGTGTAGTGGTGCAACTCCATCTAATATAGAGATATGTGAGAAAGACCCTATAAAGGAGGTCACAATTCCCCTATTGTTTACTACAATAATAAACCGTGTAGGCCTTGACAAACTTATCGCGGGGATTGATTCAAGCATCTTTGTGTTACCACTACCGAAAACTATTGGACCTGTGCTTAGTGAAGTCGCAGCAAGTTCACTAACTGTGTTAGGTCAACTCATGTTTATGGCTGGATACAACTTGTACATTGACACCACAGGACTGTTAACCTATACTCGCAAACTCACACCTGACATAACAACTCCATCATCTCTGGAATTAGATCTGTCTAGTAACAAATTACTTAAGTTTTTTCGTACAGGTGACGGTGCTCTACTACCCACAGACTACAAGATTGAGACTTACGATTGTGAGAATGTTAAAACACCCCTAACTGATCAGAAAACCTCAAAAGATGGTGATTTATTTACGTCATATCAGATAACTTATAATCCCGTTGATCGAACCATTACTCGTGACGAGGTAGTGAGAGATAGGACGACTCCTTACATCTTTATTAAAGAAACCAAAGTAGTTGAAACTTACGAGACTACAAGTGGAGTAGACGCACCTATTGGTGGCACCCGTGAGTGTAACCTATACGACCCCGGTAGAATTCTTAGTAGAGTGACGACAGTCAGAGAGCCCGTGGGAATAGCCAGAGCTGGCTTTATTGCGGCAAGAAAGAAAGCCGAGGCCGACGATCCTGGATTAGGTACCACAGTGTTTCCAGTACTCTCAAATATAACATCTAGCATCACAGAGGAGGTCTGGACCTATCAGTACAAAGACACGTTGGATGTTACTTGTGAAGACTTAGGACTAGCTAGTGCACCACCTCAACTTATACCAACGTCGGGTGGACAATCTACGCAAACATTCAAATACGTAAAAACGGTTACCGTTGATAACGCAAATCTCTGGCCTGCTGCCGGTGATCCCAGATTAGGTAGGGGATCTGGACCCACCTTTGTGTTTGATGATGGTCTGTCTGTGTCCGAAGTAACTACTTTGCTCTATAGAAAAAACGAACGAGCTAAGGACAATACTTGGGATCTATCTACTACTGTAATAAAATCTCGACTACTAGCTGACCCCGATGAAGTAGAACTACAAGTAACTGACACAACTATACCCCTCAGCACCGTGGTAGCTAATGCGTATCAACTAGTAGGAGATAGAGCTTCCACTGAACCTAATACTTCACCTGACGAACCCGTAAGATTCCCTCAACTGCGTTCGAGAAAATGTAAACCTAAATGTTACACGTTAAAATCTCGTGCAACCCGAGTGAGGGGAACAACTCCAAAGTCTACCAAAAGTATATCCTTTCCAGATCACTTCGAGTGGGAGAACAAACAAAAAATTCTAACGTTTGTAAATGAGATACAGTTTCTTGATGTCGGACGTAATAGTAGCTACAGTATGGTCGGTTCGTTTGATCAAACGAGTGACATAACAGATGAACCTAGTTACACACCACCTAGTGCCCCGGATGAGATAAACCAAACATTCGCAATCCCCACAGACCCTTTGCAAACTTTACGAGTTAAAAAGGATTACCAGTGGTACTTCATGTTTGTAGACTCGATCAGAGTAGCTATTAGCGCTACCGAGATGTACTGGAGTTGTTTAGGTTTACTTTCAGAGATAAAGCCTGATCCAGACGCACCGGTTAATCCCGGATCTGGTGGTGGTACTCTTGAGCCGCCAAGTCTATTTAAAGTAGACGACATCACCATACTTGATCCTCGTGAAGATGTTGTTATTAAAGGTATCCTGAATACTCTAACTGAAGTTTACTATCTTCCAGAATAATGCCATTAACCAACGATCACATCAACTATGTGTACAATAAGGCTTTCAATGAAGGTCAATCTAGATTTCTGTTGTTGGGAAATGCTTTATCAAAGACCGCAACAACAAATGATGTGATTAGCCCAGCTCCTCTGTTAGAGTTAGCTATCAATACATCAGAAGTAATTTTAAATATAGTATCAGATGGTGTAGAATTCTCTATTACAAAATCTATAACTGTGGACACGTCTGGAGTTCGAGCATGGGCTATAGCAAACCTAGACAGTGCTATAAATGTTTTATTCTACTACGATAACTATGATAGAACCTATGACCTCAAAGCCGGCACAACAGTCACAGTTAGTGGAAAACATTACTATTAGATCAAGTATACGTCCACGTGTTCGACAGGGCGGGTTCGGTATTGTTAACCACCAGTCCTACAATCTAGGTTACAGTAACACATTAGGAATTAACCTTGCTTCACACAGTGGTTCACTTACAATTGGACTTGCTTCAAAAACACGGCAACTAGAAAATGTAGCGGTATTAGGTAGCAGAGCAATCACAATCAATGATAACTAATCATTTTAGACTTGCGTATAATACTCAATTAGGTAAGTGGCTGGCTAAGGATGTCCGGGGGAATACTATCTCTGTGTACGAGCACCGTTGGAAATCTATTCCGCTGGTTGGTCAGGATATCATCGTATCTAACAATGTTAGAGTTGATATTGAGAAACCTGTTAAACCTATTGAAGGAATACCCAGACGAACACCAGAACCCGAGCCACCCAGATTTGTTGATCTTGTGGTTAACTACACAGGTGGTATAACTTTGATAGGAGGATCGAACGCAACCCCATGGGTAGAACACTCCAATGTTTACTTCAATTGTATACTGTACCCAGATTACTCTGGTGGTGTGAAGAAAACAGGTGACCCCGGTACTACACCTTGCTTCGCTATAACTAAGTACTACGACCCCGATTCATCTGGAATACAAGAGCAACCTGTAAACGGAACTGATGCAAGTTGGTTCCATATTGGATATCAGTCTTTTGTTAATCAGAACGCAAATAATCTAGATTTTGGTGGTCCAAGCTTATGTACAGGTGGAGGTAGTTCTCAAACAATATCGACAGGTGGAAGTATTGCTGTGCTAGACATAACTGCATCCCCGTTTCCTGACTCGAAACAGTACCCACCACCGGAAGAGCAAGGTCAACCAGATCTAGGTTTGACACCCGGTGATTACCTTACAATTGCTAACAGATTAGGTGTAGGCGCACCGGGTTTACAAGTACCTCCTGCAGTCAGTGTAGGACTTCTCACGTACAGTAACAGTTTTTATCAGACTGCTATACTTGATACAAATACTACTTTACAAGCTCAGTACATCTTCAAGCAAGGTACTACTACTTGTGGAGGAGGTAGCTCTTCAAGTACAACGACGAGTAGTGAGTTTACCAACGTTGAACCTAGTTTTGGTAACGCTGGTAACATAGGTGAACAAGCTAGTGTAGCTAACACAAGTGGTAACATCGCTGGTGGATCGGTATGTACAGGAAACTCTGCGGGGGTTGTGTGTAATTCCGTACCTAGCATAAGTTATCAAGTCATGCAAAGTAACTGGACTCGTTACACAACTTACTTTTTTGATTTAGATCCGGCTCCCGGACCCGGTAACACTACATTTACTACCGCTACTCGTACAGAGATTATTGAAGGTGCACACTACATCGATGATTTTGTTACATACGGGAGGTTATACAATGGGGTAACTTACGGGACCGGTATAGACACAGGTGCAAACCCATTTTCTTCGGACATGTACGTAGACTGGTTTGCAGGAGATGGTATTATAGTGAAAAAAGCCACTACGATACGCGCCGCTACGCATCCGTTAGCTCCGGTTGTGGAGTCTTACCGTGCACTTGGGCAGGACGACATATCACTTGAGCAAGCTGAGTTATTACCTAGATTTGGTACACGACTGGGGGCTGTTAACTCAAATGAACCGGAAGCCGAACCTGACATAGTGTACGATATAAATAATCCGATATCGACTCTGGATAGGTACGAAAACTCAGATGCCATACTCATACATCTGAATAACATAGTTAAAGGAAAGATTATTGGTGGTCAGTTTAAGGTTAACAGTTCAAGTACTTACGTTCAAAAACCCGGTCGAGATTTCCCATCGGGTATATACTCATTATGTTCCGGTTTTTGGGAGTATATATTTAGTGCATACGACAGAAAAACTTTTTCACAGTTTTATCCAGATCGTGGTTACATAATAATTCCAGCTGATTTTGAAATAGACGGAAAACGGTTGATCCGCGCACTTGTGCTCAAAAGTAACTACACAGGTGAGGATTTTGATTTTGGTGTCTCGTATATACGAGATAACCCGAAGCTGGCTAAAGATGAGCTGAGCACTATAATCGGTGGAACAATACGAGGCGAGGATATTCTTTGAGTAACATACCATTTTCAGCGTTACCTGTAGACACCACAGTTGTAGATCCTAACAACACGTTTGTTGTTTGTGTTAATGATCTAGGTGATATAAAACGTCTGTCGGTAACTAACTTAAACACGTTTAACTCAAGTGGTCCGGGAGCTGATGCAGAACCTAACTGGGCTCAAGGTTCTATGGTCACGTTTATTAATTCAACAGACTACGCAAACGGAAATATAATTCTTGATTTAGCTAACACAGACGGTGAAGCTATACAGTTATCCACAGGAATACCCTCTGATGGTATAGTCAGTGGAGAAATACCAGCTCAGACCACTGTATACATCAAAACGACAGCAGTAGCTCCTGATGCGTTTCTAGATATTAAACCTGTAACTACACAAGGACCATACGGAGAAGTTACAGATATCTATTCGACAATGACTATCTGGACTGACGAGTTTACGTCTACAATTGAGGCTAATTCTCCAGATCGTATTGAGGAAGCCTACACTCTACCACAAGGAACGTCCCGAGTGTACGTTACTACAACTGACACGACTTTTACTAACGCAACTTCCGAGGTAATTGGGGTTTGTTATGACTTCGCGATAGGTCGAATATCAATAAGAAACTTAACTAGTCAACCTGCTCTTGTGGACATAAAAGTAAATATCTGGAGAGCTAATCGAATTGTATGAAATTAATAAGTTTACCTACATTAACAACCCTAGATAACAACTACCACGTATTAGCTATCACACGTGATCAGACTAAACCAACCGGTTTCCGTAATGAGAATGTGTTGGGTAGTAGATTTAGTCCCACCACGAACCAAGGTTCTGCAATAAACGGATCATTTCCTCAACCTTTCTCAAGTAGTTACAGTGGTGAAATAGAAACAAATAGCAATCCGTCTTATGTACCTGCTCAACCCTATCAAGGAATCTACGATGACACACGCGTTAATGATTTCTTGTTCATGGCTAACTTATCAAATCTACAATATGACTCTAACACTGCCACTGTAGGAGTCCAATTTTACCCTAATACTGTAACTTCATCAGGATATGTACTCTCACCAACTATTATTCAGTACGATGGTTACGCCTCCTATGTACCTGGCTATGCTGAAATCAACGTCACTGTGGCTGACCACGACGATGGTAGTGTAGCAAACATGATCTACGTAGTTGGTTCGTATGACTGGAGAACTACCAGACTCAATCGTAGATTTGCTGGACCTTCAGGTTCTACTTTAGACGTGGCACCAATCATTCAGGGTACAGTATTTGATGTACCAACTGACTTTGCAACTCCAACCGCAGAATTAGTAACTAAGCAAGCTATGACCCAGTTTCTAGGTAGTTCACCACCCACTTATACTACAGATCGATCAGTATACTTGCTGATGGGTGCTTATAAGGAAATCAACACCTTGACTAACGTCGAAACAATAGGGACCTATATCTTAGCTTGTGTACATCCATCAGTAATTAGGTCTACGAATATCTTTCGTTTAGGTTTTAAAATGAGAATGAGAAGACACAGTTACAACTTAGAGAGAGGATTCAACTAATGTTACCAGCGTTCGAGTATGACTCGTGGGGTTTTCCCACTAGAAATGACCTAGACAACACGTACCTGGTTTTAACTAAGACTAGTGGTGACACCACCTGTCTAGCCCGCACAGTTTTTCCAACTGATGCACCGGAAGGTATTGTGTCGGCAGGTCTACCTAAATATGAATATGCATCGTTGAGCGACACACTGATCGGAACACCATCAACAAGCGTACGCGACTCAAAAATAGAAGTACAGCTTGCTCCAAACCAGGCCGTAAACTACGACTTTCCCATTCCTCCTGGGTTAAAACCAAAACATGCAACTATAGACTTATGGACTATACGGGACGGTGGTTCAGTTTCTGGACAAGAACGAGGTCAAAGATTTATTTTTAGATGTCGCAATGACAACGGCAACACGGCTAAGTCTCTTATTACACGAAGTTTAACTCGTTTGGGTATAGGAGAGAATCCCCAAGTCTGGGACAGTAACGCAAATATAAACACAAGTATCCATCACGCAGAAGCTTCAGATGCAGACGTTATTTTGGGGTTTGGGCAAGCTGATAACCTAAATTACGTGGGGGACAGCAATGCTCGACTTAACGAAATTAATAACTGCCCATACGGTACAGTTAACCCGGATGCTCGTGAGTACACTACCACAATCTCAGTCACCATGACTAATCAACTATTCAGATTGAGTATCTACCGTGTGTACTTCGGAGGGATTACAAGATACGCTAATTTTGTGGACTCAAACACCTTGCCTGACTATGCTGTAACACCGTGGATATCACCGTTTTCTTACACTACAATTTGGGGGAATGTTTTGTACTCATGGGACTAAGAGACACACTATTACAAGGTCAACAAATACTGAGAACACCTACTGGTACTAACCCACCCGTGACGTTAATTTTAACTCCATGTGATTTTGACGCAAATGGGACATTTACTGGGTACACACGTACACCTCGTATGGAGATGTCTATTGAATACAACGTGACAGGACGTGCTTTTATCCGTGGTAATCCGTATCTAAAACATAACTTCAGTTGGCAACTCCAACTTGATGCGGTTAAGTTTCAACGCTTGCAAACGTTAGTTAACATCCATAACAATAGTCCGTTACTTGGTCCGGGATTAACACTGGAGGACGGGTTTCAACCTGTAGGTGTAGGTGTTGTCGGTAACGGTGAAATATCTACAATTACTACACCAAGTGGCGCAACTATACCTGAAGGTAGTTTGCTATCAGTTTACAACGTATTGATAACCAGTGTGTCGTATGACTGGATACGTAACGGACTTTACTCAGTGAAAATGGACGCACAAGAACTATGAATATCGAACTATACGAGCAGACTCTATTAGGTATGATTAAACCTATATTGAGGTTTGGTGAATCAGTAGTAGATAACGGAGTGAGTTGGAATGACAGTGAAGCATGGCCTGCGCATACTACTAACGTCTGGATAGTTAGTGACGGAGTAGATCTATTAATGAAATCTGCGCGTGGTCAACGCTATGAGACAACTTACAAGTTTCGTATTGAAGTTACTCGGGTCGATTTGCGTAAACATCAGTCAATCTATGACGTAGTCAACCGAGTATTTACCGTAGTAAGTGGAGCACAGTTATCTAATACTGGCACTGCTTTCTTTGTTACTAACGTGTCTGCGTTGACTCGGGATAAAGACGCAGGTTACTGGGGAATGACAATATCTGTGAGTCTGTCCACAATTGAGCCAACTGGATACTGTGGTGCATAGTAGTTGACACACGCAAATACTTGATTTATACTGAAAGAGTAAACAAACGAGGTCGAACCAATGTACACACTTGAAGAACTAGCTAAAGAGGTCGGTTACAAATCGATGTCCTACCTTCGTAAACTCTGTCGTCAGAACTTAGTATTAGGTGTAGACTACACGGTCACTAAGGTTAAGACTACAATTATCACCACTTTGAAGCAAACTCAAAAGTGTTTAACATGGTTTAGCTCGCTATCTAAAGTCAAGAAGAAACTCACTAATGACACTACAACAAGCCAACCAGTTCGCGATAACTCTTGCGTTGAATACTCCAGAGATGACATCCGAGTTATTTCAAGAGACAATCATGAGTCAGTTCCCCAGTCTGACCTCGAACGAATTCTTAGCGCTATCCGAGACTTTCTACGCTTGCTCAACACTCAAACAGAACAACTCATTATTTCAACAAGAAAACTCAACACTCAAGCAGAACATCTCATTACTTCAACAAGAAAACTCCTTGCTGTCGGATGCCCTGCGTGGTAGTAAAATAGAAAGACTGAATATTGTTACAGGTAACGGTTATCGTTCTTTGTCTCACTGTTTAGCAAACTATGCTGAGTTATACTACTCAGAACCTTGTTCAGATGTAGGTAAGATGGTAGGTAGCGGTGCGGTAAAGTACGCGAGAAAGATTGGCCTGCCTGTCATACGCGATGGTAAATTTGTGTATGACTCAGAAGGTGCCATTAGTTGTGACAGAACAGGTAAGCCTAAGAGAAGTACTGGTGTATACTTTTATGACATTAACCATGAGAAATTCCAACAATGGTTAGACTACGTTGTTAATCGATACAAGAAATCACTTGTTAGTGTGTACGACTTGAGCGATGACGAGATAGACTTACGTTTTGAGTTAGTCACCTTAAATAACAGAATCACGTTTATATCTAAAAACGAGTTAGACACTAAAGACACTTTAAAAGAGTTGGTCAAGATCCTCGAAGTCGAATAGTACGCTGTGCAGACCTAATCAGTCTGCACTCCGTGTTAATCTTACGTGTTATCTTGTAATAGTAAATCTAAATTAATAATATGTCAAAATCAATCGATCCTAAGAAACTCAAAGTGTTACTCGCATACGTGCTGAAAGGAGCCGGGAGTTCGGATGGTAACGGATTCCAAGGGTCTATCCAAGCTATCGTTGACGACAATGGACAAGAACCTTCTGAAGCAAACAACTTCTTGTGGAACGACGAGAAACGCGAATTCAAGGGTAAGTTTGTCTCGAATAACCAGAACTTCGACTTCCGCATTGCCGAATCTGGAACTATGGAAGACGGATCTCCGAGTTGGATGTCAGAATATATACTATCTAAATAACATGCAAACTCAAACAATTCATCAACTTTGTGAACTCATGGGGATAACCCACTCCGAAGCAATCTCATATGAAACTCTGGAGTTTTACCGTCGATTTGACTTTGCTTTGGTTAGAGACGCACACCGTACTCACTTGTATAAACCACTGACCACCACTGGTCTACACCTTTGGAAGATCCACCTCCGTGATGAGGGTTTAATTTAACTAACGAAGCAGAGTCAATTGTGGCTCTGCATTTTTATT
>JACCDS010514390.1_pt1 | contig 43368 bp, 45 predicted proteins | sample 7446441 | NCBI WGS metagenome assembly JACCDS01 (sample SAMN15323445, study PRJNA562643) | freshwater metagenome | isolation source: river surface water | place: USA:Blue River Watershed | collected 2017-08-17 | reverse complement strand
TCGTCAATGTGCGCGAGGTGCGGCTCGCGGCCGGCGCGCAATTCATCGTGATGATCTGCGGCGACATCATGACGATGCCGGGCCTGCCGAAGGTACCGAGCGCGGTGAAGATCGACATCGACGATAAGGGCAAGATCGTCGGGCTGTTCTGACCAAGTGCCCCTAACAAAATGCCGCTAGCGTCGTTGCGCTGCCTTGCCGTACTGAGTGTACTGTCTGCGACGGCGCGCCTGGCCATCGACGTTTTGTTAGGGGCACTAAGGCAGCGGTCAGAACAAGCTGCAGCCGGCTTCAGGTCGGCTGCACTGAAGCGGACGTAAGACTCTCGGGTTGCAGATACTTGTAGACCTTCCAAGTCGTATGTCCGACCAGCGGAACCGTCAGCGCCAGCATCGGCAGAAAGAACATCAGACTCGCGCCGATCAGCACGACGATAACCAGCGCCCAGACCAACATCGCTCCTGGATTTTTCCACAGTGTAATCGCGCTGGCCGCGATGGACTCGATGGTATCCGCACCGCGATCCAGCATCATCGGCATCGACACCACCGACATCGCGAACACGAGGCTGGCAAATACAAAGCCCACGGCCGCCCAGACAGCGAGGAACTCGACATTGTCCATCGATACGATCTTGCGAACCATATCGTTCAGCTCGGGATAATTATGCGTGGCGAACAGCGCGAAGATCACCACGGACACCCGCATCCATACGATCATAAAAAAGGTCAGGATCGCCGCAAAAAACGCAATCGCTTTCCAGTTCCTGAACCAGCAGCCCAGACTGGACCAGAGATCGACCTCGGCACCGATGTCTTTCTGGCGCGAGAGATCGTAGATGCCGCAGCAGATGAACGGCCCCATCAGGAAGAAGGCGGCGGTCAGTCCCATGGTCAGCTGCCATACGTGCTGATACATCACCGCGATGGCGTAGCCCATCAGCACAAAGATCAGCCCATAGAACACGCCGTAAAAGCGGGTCGCCCGCATGTCTTTCGCGCCCTCGGCCAGCAGCGAAAAAATCACTGAAGGCGGAATCGGCGCCTGCCTGCGTTCCACGGAAGTCGATGCCATATCTCCTCCTCATCTGTCTTGTTCTGGGGTGTTGAAACAGACGACGCTAGCGCGTCACGCTGATTACTCGATCGTCAGCACCGGCAGCCAGTTCGAACCGGGATCGGCTTCAAAGAAGTCTGCCGGCTTCAGCGGACGTTGCCGCTCCTCGACAGGAAGAATGTCCGGCGCGATGAAGGGTGCCATATCCACTTCATACAGACGGCCGACCAGGCGGTCGCCGTCGTGCTGCAGCTTGTAATAGAGCCCATTGAATGGGTTCACATGCAGATCATGCGTGCGGGTACGCATGAACATCAGCGCATACTCGAGCGGCAGCAGGTCGCCGTCGCTGATCACTTGCGCCTCGTTCTTCACCGGGAACCAGCATAGCCGCTGCACCGGACCGGTCAGGCAGAGAAAGGGGCGCATCGCGAGGAAGTAATCCTGCATGTTGCTGTCCATCGCAATCTCGAAGCTGCTGCGCCCGTTACCGGCATCGGTAAAGCGCACGGCGCCAATTTGATGACGCTCGCCGGCAGCATTCGACAGGATGATCTTGCGTTCGCCAGTCAGGGTGGCAGCCGAGGCAGACAGTGCCGCACCCAGGCAGACCAACCCGACCATCCTTATCAGCCAGTGAGATAGCTGAAATGGCAACAAGGCAAGCATCGTCTTTCCCCTTTTGTTTTTTTCGAATGGACGTTCGCGCGAGTATACGCCCGCGCATTTCGATCACATTGCGTGCAGAGAGGATAAGCAGAAAAGAATGGGACCTAACGCGCCTTCATCAGCAAGGCCAGCCGGTCAGACAGGCGCTCGAATTCCTCGCAGGACTGCTGCGACAGCCGCAGCCGGATGCGCCGGTGATGAAGGCTCGATTTTTCAAATGTCAGCCATCCGCGGTCGCGCAGGCCGTGCACCCGTTTCAGCAAAGTGGCCGGTGAACTGCCGGTGTCCGATTCGTTGATCACATCGCTGATACACAGCTCGCTGCCGGTTCTCTCGGCATTAGCAACGATTTTCAGGATGGATTGGCTTTCCTTATCCAGCTTGCCAAAATTGCAGCCGCCTTCGGTCACTTTCAGAAGATTGCTGAATTCGAGGAATATCGAGTGCGGAGATTCCAGCATGCCTGGGACTCTTTATTTTTTGGTATGGTTTGCTCGGCAAGAGCATGCGAGGTTCGGCCGAGTGTAGTTACATTCGTTTGAAATGAAATACCTAAAACATGCTAATTGCGCTGCCATCACGGATCGCTAGGTAGAATGAAAACTCCCCATGCGCCAGGAGCGTCCATGTTCAAAACCGCTTTCATTGCCGCCGCCCTTGCTGCTGGCACCGCCCTCACCGGCCTGGTTTCGCTCCCGGCCGCCGCCGAAGAGCGCGTCGTACCGGCGCACGAGGAGCCGCATCATGTACCGAAGCTCGAAAACGCCTGGGTGCGCGTGATCGATGTGGAGATTCCCGAGGGCGAACGCACGCTGTTTCATGAACATGCACTCGACTATCCCTACCTGATGGTCACCAGTGTCACGCTACGAAACCAGGTCTATGGCAAGGACCCGAAAGACATGCCGATCACGCGCGGCCTGGTCGGCTACTACAGCGCGTCGACGCAAGGGGCTTACACGCATCGCTTCATCAACCTCGGCCCCGGCGCCTTCCGCGCGATTGGCATTGAGATGTTGCAGGCACCGTCGCGCGGTGCACGCAGCACGCCCGCACTTGCTGAACAACCGGGGCTGGCCATCGTGCTCGACAACGAGCGCGTCCGCGCTTACCGCATCGTGCTGGCGCCCGGCCAGTCGCTCGGACCGATAACGATCTCCGGTCCCAGCCTGCGCGTTGCGCTGACGACGGGTCTGATCGGCGACCAGCCGGCAGGCAGCGACGCGCTGGAAGCGACCGTCGCGCCCGCCCAGTTCGCTTTCAGCAGTGCGGCACGCACCTTCACACTGAGCAATCGCGGTCATCAGGCAGTTGAACTGGTGGAGTTCGAGTTCAAGTAAGCTGGATGCAGCGCAGCATTTGGCCGCCTTGCACACGGTTCCGCAAAAAATGGCAAACTTTTCCGGCCCGCTGAGATGCCGGGAAAAAATGACCATAAAAACGAGGACCCCGCGATGACAACCACCCCACTAAAAGCCGCGCTGCTGCCGACCGCGCTGGCCCTGCTGATCTCTGTTCCGGCATTCGCCGGCGACAACGCCTGCGGCGAATACACCAGTGTCGATATCGGCGATTCAACCGTCGACATGGGCAACAAGACCCGCTTCGTCCACTTCCGCTCGTCCACGCAGATGAATGCCGGCGACGGATCGAAGTTCAACAATCTGTCGGGCCAGTGCACCGGCGGTGCCGTGGTCTACCCGGACAACACAGTCGAAGCCGAAGGCCTGTGCGCCGTTGAAGATGTCGATGGTGATGTGCTGACCTATGCGTTTGTTCAGGGACGCGGACAAGCGGAAGGCCGTTACATGCGGCGCGGTGGCACCGGCAAGTTTGTGAACTCTCGCGAGAACGGCTGGTTCCGGCCGGTGAAGCTCGACGGTGATATCACGCGGGGCAACTGGGGCGGTAGAGACGCCTGCCAATAACCCGCCGGATCGCTGGTCGGCAGCGGTGCGATATGCAACGCTATCGGCCCGCGGCTCGCATCATTCACGCTGAGCCCTGAACCATGCATATCCATCTCAAGCTACTGTTGATCCTCGCCTGCGCGGTAAACACCGCGCACGCATTCGACCGCTCGGACGGCACCAGGGTCCATTGCGCCATCGAGCGCAATGGCGAACACCGCATCGTGCCAGAGGAGTGGCTGGGGCACGGTGAGTCAGGTGACCGCCATCCGGCGCTTGGTGGCGCAGCGGCCGTCGTGCGGCCCGACAAGGATGGCTGGCCGGTGATTTATTTCGACCATGTGACGATCAAGTCCATGCGGGAGAAAGACCCGCACATGATCGATTTCATTTTCTATCACGAGTGCGCGCACGCGACCGATCCGACGCGAGATGAAATTGGCGCCAATTGCGAGGCCTATCTCGACCTCGACCGGCTCGGCCTGATGAACGAAGCGCTCGATCGCGCGCTCGCGCACACCCATCGGAAGATGATGCGCCTGCCGTCGCGCTACGGCGGCAGCGGTGCGGCGTTCTGGGACAAGACGATGGCCTGCGTCAGCGAGCGGCGTGTGCGTCCGGGCGATATCAGTTCGGCAGGCAATTAGCGACCGCGACTCTGCGCCGTCGCTCATTGCCGTCTGGGCGGATGCCACGCGCCGAGTGCGAAAGGTCCCGCCCGGCTTACGGCGCGCTACCGAAGATCACGTCGTCATTACGTAAAAACGTGGGCAAAGGCACCAGCCCGTCGCCGACGCAAGGTCCGTCGACGCAGCGACCATCGTCAAAATTGAAGAACGCCGTGTGATGCGCACACATGATCAGGCCGTCCAGCGTGACGAAGGTCTGTGGCTCGTAATTGAGCGGCAGCGAGAAATGCGGGCAGAAATTCAGGTAGGACCAGACGCGATTGTCCCGGCGTAATAACACGATTCGGAAGTTTTCCTTGCCGCTGCCAAACGTGACTTCATGGCCGCCTTCATCGGGAATATCGGCGAGCGCGCATAGCCGCGTACCGTCAGCAGGCCTGTCGGGATGATCGCGCCAGCTCAACTCACTGCCTCCTCGCCCGCAGAGACGACCGGAGCCCCCAGCGTCCAAGACCACGGACGAATCTCTACCGAGCGAAACACGCCGGCCTGTGAATACGGATCGTCTGCGACGAAATCCGATACGGCACCAATGTCGGCCGCCTCCACCACCAGCAAGGTCCCGTTCATTGCGTCGCCGCAGGTGGTCAGCGTTGGTCCGCCAAGATGAACCCGGACCTGATGGTTGCAGGGGTTGCGCAGGTAGGCACGATGAATCGGTCGCACCTCCGAGCGGACCTCTGCCACCCCGGGTGCATCCGTTGCCAGCACGAGGAAGTACATGATGCCCCTCCTCCTCTTTACGCGATCGGTTCAAGCACGAAATCGTAAGCGACTTTCCACTCGTCGCCGGCTTTCTCATAATCCACAACCAGGGAATTCTTCACGCCAAAAACTGCATCCGATTCCAGATAGGCGTCGCCTTCGGTAAACAGCTGCGTCACCACGGGCTTGTAGCCGGGTGCGGACACGATGAAATGAATATGCGCCGGTCGATGGGGATGCCGCCCCAGCCGGTCAAGCAGTTGACCGACTGGTCCGTCACTCGGAATCGAATACGACACCGGCTTCAGGGTACGGAATCGATAACTGCCATCCGCGGCTGCATGCACCTTGCCGCAAAGATGATAATCGGCAGCCGCCTTGTCCTGCACGTGGTACAGACCATTCGGCGCCGTCTGCCAGATGTCCAGGACCGCATCGCCAAGCAGCTTGCCATCGATACTCCGCACCGATCCGCTCACAACCACGCCCGGTCCCTCACCCGGCGCGAGATCGGCACCGGTGTGCTTGTCCGGTGCGCCTTCGACATAGAACGGCCCGAGCACACTCGACTCGGTGGCGCCGGCCGGCTTACGGTTATTGATTGCGTCGACCAGCATCGACACACCCAGCGTATCCGACAGCAGAATATATTCCTGCCGTTCGCCGTCGCAGATCTGTCCGGTCTGTGTGAGGAATTGAATTCCGGCGAACCACTCAGCCGGTGTCGGCTCTACCTCGCGGACGAAGTCGTGCAGGTGCCGGATCATCGACTGCATCACCTGCTTCAGTCGCGCGTCTCCGCACTCCTCCAGCCGCGCGAGCACGGCATCCGTCAGGTTCTGTTCGGTCAGATTGCGCATGTCATGCCTTTATTTTCAGGAAGCGGTGTGTCGGGAACAGCGACCAGCCGTAGCGGCGATGCAGCGCGCCCCACAGACCGTCACGGAAAAACAGCGTCACGATAATGGCGATCAGCCCCAGCCCGACCAGATACCAGCTGCCGTAGTCGCTGAAGAATTTGTTCAGCATCCAGAACAGCAGTGCGCCAACGATCGGACCTTCAATGCGACCGATGCCGCCGATGACCACCATGAAAATCGCAAACGCCGTCCAGTTCACCGAGAATGCCGCGTCTGGTGAAATGCGCAGGTTGCTGACGAAGTACAGTGCGCCCGCGAGTCCCGCGCCGGCCGCAGCGATCACGTAGACCGCGAGTTTCATTCGCCGCACGTCAATGCCCTGCGACGATGCCGCGACTTCGTTGTCGCGAATCGCCAGCAGCGCCAGGCCGCGCTTGGAGCGCAGGAACAGGTAAACGCCAAAGGTCACCGCGAGTACACAGCCCAGCGCGATCCAATAGGTCGTCGCTTCGCGCACCGCCTTCTCGATCTCCCGCAGCGCAATCAATGACGTGCCAGAGCCACCGCCGACCCAGTGCAGATTCGCAAACGATAGCCTGAATACTTCAGCGATCACCCAGGTACCAATCGCAAAGTAGCCGCCCTGCAGCCGGAATGCAATGAACGACACCGGCCACGCGATCAGCGCAGTAGCGGCGGCGGCCATCGGTATGGCGATGAAAGGATTCACGCCCGCTTCGTTGCCGAGGATGAGCATCACATAACCACCAAAGCCAAAGAAAGCCTGCTGGCCGATGCTGACCATGCCGCCATAGCCGGCTAACAGGTTCCACATCATCGCGAACAGGAAATAGCAGCTGATCTCGACGACCTCGCGCATCCAGCTCGACTCTCCCCAGAACGGAATCGATACCGAGTAGAGCATCACCACTGCCGTCAGCAACGGCAATGCAACGGAGAAGCGGTTGCTGCGCACGACGTCGAACGAACGTCCTGCTGTGGCGGGCGCTGTGACTGCCGCCTTGCTCTCGGCGTGGGTCTCTCCATGGGCCTCGCCATGGCTTTCATCCTCGCGGCGCATCTCAGGATCTCTTGTATTTTTCATGATAGGTCCCGTCGCTGAATCACCGGGTCTTCGGGAACAGGCCCTGCGGCCGCATCAGCAGCACCAGCAGGAACGTCAGGTGGCCAAACCAGATTCCCCAGCCCGGATCGAAACGAAAGCCGATCTGCTGCGCAACCCCCAGCAGCAGCGCGCCGAGCAAGGTGCCCCAGAAAGAACCCATGCCGCCGATGATCACAGCTTCGAACGCAAACAGCAGCAATAGCGGTCCGTCGGCAGGCGACACGGTGGTGCGCATCGCCTGCAGCGTGCCGGCCAGCGCGATCAGCACGAATGCCAGCCCGGTCGCCTGCGCATATACGATGGCCGGGCGAATGCCCATCAGCCGCGCAGCCTCGCGGTCATCCGACACCGCACGGAACGAACGTCCCAGCGGCGTGAATGTGAACAAGGCCTGAAGACCGAGCGTGGCCAGCAGAGCGGACCCCAGCGTCAGCAACGGCAGCGTACCGACCGTGACTGCACCAACCGACATGCTGTCAAGCGCAATGGGGCCCGCATCGAGCGAGCGCGGATCGGCTGAATACACCTCTAGCAGCAGGTTCTGGATAATGATCGCCAGACCGAAGGTCACCACCAGCGAGGGCAGCGCATCGCGGCCCAGCGTCCCGTTCAGCACGAAGCGCTGCAGCAGATAACCAAACACGAAGGCGGCCGGCGCGATCAGCAATAACGCCACGCCAATCGACAAGCCGGTCGCCGCCACCAGGCTGATGGCAAAGAAACCGCCGAGGATGATGAAATCGCCCTGCGCCGTGTTTGTCAGCCTCATCACACCAAACATCAGCGACTGTCCGAGCGCGAACAGCGCATACAAGCCGCCAAGCAGCAGGCCCTGCAGAAGAATGTTGATCATGGTTCAGACTCCGAAATAGGCCTGGCTGATCTGCTCGCGCGTCAGCTCGCCGGATCGCCCCTCAAGCGACACCGTGCCTTCCTGCAGGCAGACCACGCGCGATGACACCTGCATCGCGAGCTGCACATCCTGCTCGACGATCAGCAGCGACATGCCATCCTCAAGCAGGCCGGGCAAAGCCGCATAAATCTCGCGTATCACCACCGGTGCCAGACCGAGCGACACTTCGTCGCATAGCAGCAGCCGCGGATTGCTCATCAGCGCCCGCCCGATCGCAACCATCTGCTGCTGGCCACCGGACAGCGAGGTACCCGGCTGGCGGCGCTTCTCCTTCAGGATGGGGAACAGGCGATACACGCGGTCAAGGTTCCACGGTCCTGCGCGGCGCGACAGCGCCCCCATCTGCAAATTCTCTTCGACCGACAGCGACGGAAACAGCCGCCGCCCTTCCGGCACCATCGCCACACCGAGTTTCACGATATCGGCGGCATCCATGCGGTCGATGCGGGTGCCATCGAAATAAATCTCGCCGCTTCTGGCGGGCAGCAGGCCGGTCAGGGTCTTCAGGAAAGTGGATTTACCCGCGCCGTTCGCACCGATCAGTGCGACCACTTCACCAGCACCTATCGTCAGGTTGATGCCGAACAGCGCCTGCGCATCGCCATAGGAGGCAGTAATGGATGTCGCCTGCAAGAGCATCTCAGGCCTCCAGTCCCATGTAGACGCGACGTACTTCGGGATCTTGCATGACGGCCTGTGGCTCGCCGGAGCACAGCGTCTTGCCGAAGTTGATCACATGCAGCCGGTCCGCGATGGACAACAGCGCATGTACCACGTGCTCGATCCAGATCATCGTTACGCCGTCCTGCTTGATGCGCCGCAGTTCATCGACCAGCTCGCGCGCCTCATGTTCGGTCAGCCCGCCGGCGATCTCGTCCAGCAGCAGCAAGCGCGGTCGCGTCGACAGTGCGCGCGCCAGTTCCAGCCGCTTGCGGTTCAACAGCGTCAGGTTGCCGGCCGGATGGTTCGCAAAGCGGGTCAGGCCGGTCTTTTGCAGCACGTCCCACGCAATATCCCAGGCCTCTTTCTCGGCGACCTGCGCACCAAAGCACGCGGCAGTAACGAGATTCTCGAACACGCTCATGTGGCCGAACGGCTGCGGCACCTGGTAAGAGCGGCCAATGCCGATCCGGCAGCGCTGGAATGGGGCGAGCGCATTGATGCGCTCGCCGTTGTATTCGACGTCGCCGGCGTCGACCTTCACGTCGCCCGAGATCAGGTTGAATAAAGTTGTCTTGCCAGCCCCGTTGGGGCCAAGTATGCCGAGCACCTCACCCTCGGTCACCGACAGCGATACGCCGTCGGTGACCTTCAGAGCGCCATAAGACTTGCTGACATTCTTGAGGGCGAGGAGAGCCATCGTCTTGCCTGTCGCTTACTTCAGCAGTTGCATCTTGCCGCCGGCCGGAATCGCAGGCGCAGCCTGATTGTTCACGATCGTCAGCTCATACTTGAACTTGCTGCCCTTGTTCCACTGACCGAGCACCAGCGGCGTCTTGCTGACGTTCTTGAACGGGCCCTGGCCGCCCCACTTGACATCACCAACCACCGTCTTCAACTGGGTCGCGGCCACAGCGTCACGCAGGTCGCCGGCCTTGACCGCCTTCGCGCGCTTGAGCGAATCGGCAGCGACTTCGAACAGCGCATGCGCGAAGCCAATTGGCTGCGTCCACTGCTTCTTCGTCGATGCTTCATACGCGGCAGCGAGGTCCTTCGCCGACTGCTTCGTCAGGCTGGAAGTGAACGGATGCGACGGCGTCCACCAGACTTCGGTCGTCAGGCCATCACCCAGTTCACCGAGCGCTTCAATCGCGCCCGGGAACAGCAGGGCCTTGCCCAGCGTGATGACCTTCGGCTTGAAGCCCTGCTGGCGCGCCTGCGTCAGGAAGGTCTTCGCGTCCGGCGGAATCACGACGCCGGTGACGATCTCGACATTGTCCTTCTTGAATGCGGCGATCTGCGCAGAGAAATCCTGCGTGCCGTTCTGGAAGCGGCCCGGATCGGTCAGGGTATAGCCCTGCGCTGAGAGCGGCTTCGGAAAGCCGACTTCCTTGTCGCCCCAGGCATTGCCATCGCCATCATTCGGGAACAGGCCACCGACCTTCTTGTTGGTCTTTACGCTGTTCCAGCCGTTGGTGAAATTCGCGATCACGTCTTCCAGACCCCAGAAGATGTGATAAGTCCACTTGAAGCCCTTGGCCGGATCGCCCTTGCGACCGAAGAACCACGGCTGCCACGGTACCACCGACGATACGCACGGCAGCTCGTTCAGCTCGCAGGCGTCGGAGACCGGATTCGCCGTCTCCGGCGTACCGGCAGTCAGGATCATCGCGACCTTGTCTTTCAGGATCAGGTCATTCGCCACTTCGCCGGCGCGGTTCGGGTTGGACTGGCTGTCTTTCAGCACGATCTCCACCGCATACTTCTTGCCCGCGACGGTCACGCCGTCCTTGAATGCGCCCTTCATCTGCTCGATGACCCACTTGTCGGCCTCGCCGAACGGCGCCAGCGGCCCGGTCTGCGGCGATACATAGCCGATCTTGATGGTGTCGGCGGCAAACGCCAATCCGGTTACGCCGATCAGCGCAGCCGCAGCCGCGCCCTGGATGATTCCTCGCCTTGTGATTGCCATGCTCATGTCTCCTCGGTTGGTTTTTTATCGACTGCTGGGGGTGATGCGTGGACTTGCTGCGTTTGAAGTGTTCAGCTCGCCGGCGGCGCGCCTTCCCATGCGCGCTGCAGCAGCTCGCGCAAGGCGACTTCGGTATCGGGACCGATGATTCGCGGGTTCCAGTACGGGTTCTGTACGGCGATGTGCGCGATGCGCTCGATGTCCTCAGCCTTCATGCCGATATCGCGCAGTGCCACCGGCGCGCCGCTATCCTTCGCCAGCCGGTACAGGCCGAGCGCCGCGTCTTCGCCGTGCAGCGCGCGCGCGATGCGCCGCATCGCTTCCGGCGCGGCGGCTGCGTTGAAAGCTATCGCATGCGGCAGCACCACGGTATGCACTTCGGCATGCGGCAAATTCAGTGTGCCGCCCAGCGTGTGACAGAGCTTGTGATGCAGCGCCATGCCAACATTGCCAAGCACGGTGCCGCATAGCCACGCGCCATAGAGCGCACTGCCGCGCGCATCAATGTCCGAAGGATTCACACGAAGGATCGGGATGGCTTCAGCAAGTGCACGTATGCCCTCCTCGGCCATCAGGTCCATCACCGGATTGCTGTCCTGCGCGTACAGCCCCTCGGCCGCATGTGCGATCGCATTCATGGCCGACGTGACCGATAGATCGACCGGTAGCGACAGCGTCAGCTCGGGGTCATAGATCACGGTGCGCGGCAGCACGCGCGCGTCCCGCCCGGTTTTCTTCAGGCCGTTTTCCGTGATGCCCCAGATCGGCGTCATTTCGCTGCCGGCGTACGTCGTCGGTATCGCCAGGATAGTCAGGCCCGACTGCAAAGCAATCGCCTTGCCGAGTCCGGTGGTGGAACCGCCGCCGACGGCCAGCGCGCAGTCCGCACCGACCCGCTTCGCCTCGGCCACCGCTGCCGCCGCTGTCTCGGTCGGCACATGCATCACGGCCTTCGGGTAGACACCGGCTGCACGACTGCCGAGCCGCTGCGCAATGGCCTCGGCCAAAGGCTGCTGCTCGGGCGTGCACAGCACCAGCGCGCGGCTGGCACCGAGCAGCTGCACCTCACCCTCGAGATGCTGTAGCGCGCCCGCGCCGAACACCACGCGCGAGGGCTGGCCGTTGTAGACGAAAGGACGCATCGGCTGGTCTTAGCGCTTGAAGTGCGGAGGAATCTGCGCGTCGACATTCACCCAGACCGACTTCGCCTCGGTGTAGTCATGCATCGCCTCGAAACCCATCTCGCGGCCATAGCCGGACTGGCCGACACCGCCGAACGGCGAGCCCGGATTCACGCGCTTGTAGCTATTAATCCAGACCATGCCGGCGCGGATCTCGCGCGCCATCTTGTGCGCACGCGACAGGTCACGCGTCCACAGACCGCTGCCCAGACCGTACTCGGTCGAATTGGCGATCTGCAGCGCTTCGGCATCATCCTTGAACGTGGTCACCGTGACGAAGGGACCAAACACTTCTTCCTGCGACACGCGATCGCTCGGCTTCGCGCGCACGATGGTCGGCTCGACATAGCAGCCCTTAGCCAGCTCCGGGTTAGACGGCACCTTGCCACCGGCAAGAATCTCGCCACCCTGCTGTTGCGCGACATCGACATACGACAGCACGCGGTCACGATGCACGGTGCTGGTCAGCGGGCCCATCTCGGTGTTCGGGTCGAGCGGATTGCCCAGTCGGATCGACTTCGCCAGTCCGATAAAGCGGTCGAGGAATTCATCCGCGACTTTCTCGTGAATGATCAGCCGCGAGCCGGCGATGCAGGCCTGCCCCTGATTGTGGAAGATCGCCCAGGCTGAGCCATTCATCGCAGCCGTCAGGTTCGCATCCTCAAAAATGATGTTCGCGCCCTTGCCGCCGAGTTCGAGCTGCACACGCTTCAGGTTGCCCTGCGAGGCTTCGACGATGCGGCGGCCGATGTTGGTCGAGCCGGTGAACGAGATCTTGCCCACGCGCGGATGCTCGGCCAGATGCTGACCGGCCGTTGCGCCGTAGCCCACGACGATATTGACCACACCTTCCAGGAAGCCGATCTCGGCCTTCATCTCGGCAATGCGCAAGGTCGACAGCGGCGTAATTTCGGAGGGCTTCATCACTACTGTATTGCCGGCGGCGAGTGCCGGGCCGAGCTTCCAGCTGGTGAACATCAGCGGGAAATTCCACGGCACGATCTGGCCAACCACGCCGATCGGCACGCGCGACACGTAGTTCAGGAAACCGGCTTCGACAGGCACGAGACTGCCCTGGAACTTGTCCGCCATGCCGCCGAAGTAGCGATAGCAGGCAGCGGTACGCAGCACATCGATATTCTTCGCATCGCGGATCGGATGCCCGGTATCGATCGCCTCCAGATGAGCCAGCGCATCCGCCTCCGCCTCGATGCGGTCGGCCAGCTTCAGCAGCAGCTTGCCTCGCTCGGCGGCGGGCATGCCGCTCCATAAAGGAAAGGCGCGCTCGGCAGCAGCGACGGCTGCGTCGACGTCGGCAGCCTTCGCCTCGGCGACCTTCGTGATCAGCGCGTTGTCATGCGGGTTCAGTACATCGATGGTCGCGCCGTCTTTTGCATCGATGAACTTGCCGCCGATGAAGAGCTTATTTTGTATCGGGCTCATGGAAGACCTGTTATCAGCCAATAAGGTGAGCGGTGGCCTGACGGCTGCAAAGGCAGCCGCTCAAACACTCGCACTGGAGAGTGAAAAGGGAGGGTCTCAGGCCGGGAAACCGGCCTGAAACTTAAAACTCCACCGGGTACGGCGGTATCTTGCCGCTCTCATACATCTTCACGATTTCCGGATTGGCGTTCTCCCACACCAGCAGCATCGAGCGCTTCTTCGAGAAGCCCTGATGCGCGATATCCGCTGGCATCGCCGCGACGTCGCCAGCCTTCATCAGCACACGTGCGCGCGGACGGCCGGTGTCCTTGTCACTGATGTTCCACATGATCTCGTCAGAGAGCTGCAGGAACCACTCGACGCGGTCATTGCCATGAATGATGGGCAGGATGTATTCCTCGGTGGTCGGGCAGAACAGGCTGTTCTTGCAGACGGATGTCACCGACGGATTCCAGGTCACATCGGAACGCGACAGGTAGGCAAACAGATTGAATGCCTGCAGTTCTTTTTCGAAGCCCGGCTCGGCCTTGATCTCCGGCTTGTCCTGCGGGACGTCGGCGAATGCGCGGTTGATCGGATAGCCGTTGTCGTCGCCGCGCAGCGGCGAATCGCCTTCCATGCCGGGCATGCGCTTGGTCGGCACGCGATAGCGGTCGATCGCCTTCAGGTTGTCGCCGTGCTTTTCGCCGAATGCAGCGTCGCCGGTTTCCATTGGCGCGGCAAACGGATCAAAACCTTCGTTGACCCAGTCAGCGAGGATTTCCTTGATCCGCTTCATCGCGACCGGCGTGTCGAACACTTCCACATACGACAGGCCGTTCTTGTGATAGTGCTCGTTCAGGCGGCCACCGAAGAACTCGACCTTGCCATACAGGTTGCGTGTGCCGAACACCGGGTCGAAGTTGACCACGCCGTAGAAGAAGCCCCAGGCGACGTCGCGCATCAGCGCGCGCAGGAAGGCGTCGGCGCTCATGGTGTGCGACTGGCGGCGACCCTGCACCGGCCAGGTAATGGTGACGAAATATTCGTCACGCGTGAAAGTGAAGGCACCCAGCTCGAAGGTCTTATAGCCCGCGACGGTGGTTGGCATTTTGTCGGTAATTGCGTTCATGACGTTGTCCTCTATGCTCGGATGATGTGGCGGCAGGCACTCAGCGGTAGCAGATCTCAGCCCATTTCTGGACCGTCAGATCGCCGGCGATGGTCTGCTGAATCATGACCGACGGCTTCGCGCTGTCGAAACGGTAGGCGGCGCCTTTCGGCAGCAGCGCCTGATGGCCGCGCTTCAAGCGGATCGTGCCCATGCGCTTACCTTTCGGTTCTCCGTCGACCCGGACCGTGCCATCCTTGTTCGCCGGAGCGATCGCATCGGGGCTGTCGAGCTTGACGAACTCGATCGTCACATCGCCATCCATGACGACGCAGAATTCATCATGCGACGCCGCCATCCAGCCGGACTGGCCTTCGGCACGGATGGCCTCGATCACGTATTCAAAGTTCTTCGCAACAGCGATTTTTTCATACGGCTTCGCGCCGTTCGCGACCTCGAACACATTCGAAAACACATAGTGCGTCGGCTTGTCGTTGATGATCTCGATATGCCCCTTCTCGTAGCTGTCGAGAGAGCCGAACCGGGTGACGAACTCAGACATGGAATCTCCTCTTTGCTCTTTTGATAATTAATTTCAGAACTGAACCGGCGAATTGAACTGAGCAGACTGTAGCCCTCTTATAAGGCTGACAGAAGTCTTCATATGCCGACCACGGTGTTCGGGAATTCCGAATAATCGACGAGCAAAACAGAGGGATTGGCTAGCAGCCAGCGCGCTTCTTCTTCATCGCCTGATCCCAGGGCGGGATCTCGGAGAAGCTGTGCGTGATGTGGTCGAGGAAAAGCCGCAGCTTGTACATGTTGCGCTGGGTTTTCGGGAAAACAGCGGAGAACCAGAAGTGGGACAACTGGTAAGCATCAAGCAGCAGTTCAAGCTGTCCCGACGCAATCGCCTCCGCCGCAACGATGGTCGGAATACAGACCACACCACCGCCATCGATCGCGTAGTCGCGCAGCATGTGAACACTATTCGTGCGCAAGGCCGGCTTGAGGTCAAGGATCACCTGGCGATCGGTGCCGGCAAACACCCAGCGGTCGCGCGACGGATAGCGCGAGTACAGTCCGAGCCGGTGATTTAGCAGGTCCTCCGGCTCGGCAATCTGCGGATGTTTTTCAAGATACGCGGGCGACGCGCAGAAGATGCGCTGCACCTGGAACAGCCGCCGCTCGATCAGGTCTTCAGAAGCGGGCGGAAAAATCTGCAGCGCGCAATCAAATCCTTCTTTGACCGGATCCACGACGGCATCATTCACGGTCAGGTCGATCGCGATACCGGGGTACAGGTTCTGGAACTGACTCAGCAAGTGGGCCATGTGGCCGAGCACGAAGCCGGGCAGCGCATGAATCCGCAGCGTGCCGGTCGGCGCCACACGGGATTCACGCATCTGGTCGACCAGTCCGTTCGCACGCGCGATCAGGTCAGCGCACTCTTTGTAGAACAGCTCGCCTATCTCAGACAGTCGTACATGGCGGGTCGTACGGTGGAAGAGTGGCGCACCAACGAATTCTTCGAGCTGCTGTACGCGGGTCGTGATCACCGACTTGGATACGCCAAGCTGCCGCGCGACCTCCGCAAAGCTGGAGGATTCGGCGACACGAACAAAAGCATCGATGCTCTGGAAGGTATCCACTTCAGTGGCTCAATCGTTGAGATGCCGATTCGGCTCTGGTGAAGGTCAGACGATCACTTCGCCAGATACCCGCCGTCTACCGGCAGTGTATGACCGGTCACCATCTTCGATGCGGGCGACGCCAGATACAGCACGGCGGCTGCGACATCCTTCGTGTCCGCATAGGCCTTCAATGGCATCAGTGCGAGCAGCTTTTCGGTGGTGGCGGGATCGTCGAGCATGGTCTTGGTGAACTCGGTCTTGACCCAGGTCGGCGCCACGGCATTCACGCGGATGTTTCGGTCGGCCCATTCGACAGCCAGTGCGCGGGTCAGGTTGACGATAGCGCCCTTGCTCGCGTAGTACGACGGGTTCGGGTACACGCCGCCCGAGAAGCCCATGATGGACGCGATATTGATCACCGTGCCGCCCTCCTTCATTCGCCGCGCCGCCTCGACGGCACAGAAAAATGCGCCATCCAGATTCACCGACATCACTTGCCGCCAGACTTCAGGCGACGTATCCAGCGAAGGCAGCCGACGAACAATGGCGGCATTGTTGACGAGGATATCGATGCGCCCTAAACCGGCGACGATCTGGTCAAAGCTGCGCACGATCGCATCATGGTCTGCGACATTGCAGTCGATCGCGAACGCTTTGCGGCCGATCGTCTCCACCATCGCGGCCGTTTCCTGCGCGCCGCTGAGGTTGACGTCGAGGACCGCGATATCAGCACCGGCGCCGGCCAGCGTCAGTGCGGTCTCGCGACCGATGCCGGCACCGCCGCCGGTGACGATGGCGACGCTTCCGGCGAGTTGGAATAGCTGCTCAATAGCCTTGTTCATGGGGTAACCGGGGTTCAGGTTGGCGTGCATGTAAACCATCGGATCATACCTGATGGTAATTATTGACATGGCCTCCTGCGGATCGCGCTCGCACGCTTGACGACCACACAGACCATCAATAGGATTGAATCCCATCCTCCAGCAAGGCCCCGCCATTCGATCTACCCAGCAAATGAGCATTACCCTGCCGATTGATATGGCGAATCGCGTAAAAGAGAAAGTCGCCACGGGCGAATACGCCAGTGAAAGCGAGGTCATTCGCGACGGGATCCGTGCATTGCTGGCACGCGAACGTGCTGTTGAAGCCTGGCTCGGTCGGAGCATCGTGCCGGTTTACGACGCCACCCAAGCAGACCCGTCACGCAGCGTATCCGCAGAAAGCTTGCGTGAAAGGCTGGCCAGGGAGCATGAAAATACGAACGGAAATCTCCGTTGAAAACGGGGGCACCCCGTTGTATTTTCTCCGGAAAGCCAGGAGCAGATAGCCGAGCTTTATCGCTACATCGCCAGTGCGGGCGCGCCACGGACGGCCTACGAATACACAACTTCGATCGTGGAATTTTGTGAAAGCCTCGCCGAGTGCCCCGAGCGGGGCACGCTGAGAGAGGACCTGCGTCCGGGGCTACGCACAATGCACTATCGCTGCGGAGTCGTCATCGCCTACGCGATCCTCGGCGGTGCAGTTCACATTCTTGGCATTTACTACGGCGGTCAGGACTACCGGTCATTGCTGGTCGACTGAAAGCAAGCCATTACCCACTGCCTCGCACCACTCAACCACAGTCGCTACTGATACGCGACCCGGCACATCAGGAGCGAGACGCTTCCGGGCGCCCAAAGCCGCGACTGATCAAAAGACTGCAGAAATTGTCTTACATCAAATTTTTATAACCGACGATCGATTATCTTTGCCATACAGGTGAGCGCATTGCGTGTGCTGACGCCCTGGCTGATGCAGCGGTCTCATGGTTTTTCGAAGTCTCCTAGTGAGTGTTGCAAGATGTGTGATCCGCGCTGCGGCATCTTGGCGCATCAGGCAATCTTGTTGGCACTCAGCCTCGGCCCCGTGCCGAGGCTTTTTTTTGTCTGCTTCCCGGCAGGGCCGGACCGATCGACCAATTACAACGAGAATAACCATGCCAAAAGAATATAAACAAATCACCCGGGATATCTCCGCTTCGCTGGCCAAGCTCCGCGCCGAGGCGCCAGAGGTGATGAAAGGCTTCAGCGATCTCGCGTTGGCAGCCACCAAAGACGGAGTGCTGGACAAGAAGACCAAGGAGCTGATCGCGCTGGCACTCGGCGTGGCGTCGCGTTGCGACGGCTGCCTTGGATTTCATACGCAGGCGCTGGTGCGACTCGGTGCGAGCCGGCAGGAGATTGTCGAAACGCTCGGCATGGCGGTTTACATGGGCGGCGGTCCGTCGCTGATGTATGCGGCCGAGGCCATCACCGCGTTCGAACAGGCGCAGGGCTGACAACGGATCACCGGCGCGCAGCAGTGCGCCGATGATCCCGGCCCGACAGGCGGAGGGCTATTTTTGTGGCGTGCGCGTCGCCTGCCAGGAAATGAACTGCAGCTTGCCGTCGCGCCGCGCCCAGACGCTGTGAAAGCGCACTTCGACACTGAGCGGCTTATCGTTCAGCCGCACATCGAAATTACCCAGGGCCGTCATCGTGGCCACGCAGCCGAACAGCCGCACGCGCACGTCCGAGCGCTTCATGGTCACGTATTTGACCGAACCGTTGCGCAGCGAATCGATGTACGACTGCTTGCTATCGACCAGCGAGCTGCTGTGGATGTAGACGAGATCATCGGCAAACATCGCATCGAGCGCAGCAAAATCGTCATGTGTCTGCGCCGCATAGCGCGCATCCTCGGCTGCCACGACTTCATCGACTGTGACGGTATCGCAACTGGCCGCATGGCCAGCAACGGGCATCATCTGGATCACGCCGCATAACAGCACGGCCATCAATTTACGCATCGGTGTCTCCCCCGGCAGATGGTTCTAATTATTGAATTGTCAGAGCCGGCGGCCAATCCTGCCATCTGGCTGCCGCTCTGTTCGCCGATGATACTGCAAGCGCCATAACCGACGTGCGCACCGTCGCACAGCCAACGCATCAGTTAATGCGGCAGGCAATGCAGATCGGCGTGCCGTTCATGCTGTGCGGCGCGAGCGGACCCGCGCTGGCATCGGCAGCGGTCGGCTATCATGCAGCCTCTGTCCTCGGCCCTTGTCTTCTGCCTCATTCCTTACTCTCTGCCGCTCGAACGCCCGCATGCCCCAGTCCCTCGCCGCTCCGGTTACGAGCGAACTCCTGATCAAGAAGAGCCGTTTCATCGCCTGCGTACAGCCTGTGCCGGACCGCGCGGCAGCGCAGGTCATTGTTGCGCAGCTGCGTAACGAACATCCGGGCGCAGCGCACGTTTGCTGGGCGCTCTTGGCCGGCGGGCAATCGGCCGCGAATGACGACGGCGAACCGGGCGGCACTGCCGGCCGACCGATGCTGGAGGTGTTGCGGCATCAGGACCTCGACGGCGTACTGGCGACCGTGGTGCGCTACTTCGGTGGCGTCAAGCTCGGCGCCGGCGGACTGGTGCGCGCGTATACCGATGCGGTTGCGCAGGCGCTGCGCTCAGCCGAAAAAATTCCGGTCACGCGGCAGCGTACGCTGCGCTGCGAAGTGCCATATGCACTTGAAGGTCTGCTGCGTCGCGAGATCGACGCTGCCGGCGGTCGGCTCGATGCGGTGCGTCATGCTGCGCAGGTCGGCTTCGATTTCTCGCTGGCCGACAGCGCGGCCGACGCGCTGATTCGGCGGCTTAATGATGCGTGCCAGGGGCATATCGGCTGGTCGCGGCCGGATAACTGACGTCCTCCGCCGTCCCTAATCCAGCGCGAAGTCTGCCTTTCACGCGGTGGGATGGTCTGCCCCGAGGGTATCGCTGATAATGGCCCGACAATCATTCCAGACAACGGAGACAAGCATGGCAAAACCTGTGATTGGTTTTATCGGTGTCGGCCTGATGGGCGCGGGCATGGCGAAGAACATTGTCACCAAGGGCTATCCGCTGGTGATCGTGGGTCACCGCAATCGCGAACCGATAGAGCGCCTGAAACAGCTGGGTGCCAGCGAAGCGACGACGCCGCGCGAGCTGGCCGCGCAATGCGACATCGTGCATCTGTGCGTGACCGGTTCCCCGCAGGTAGAAGCGGTGATGAACGGGCCAGACGGCATCTTCGCGTCGGGACGCAAGGGTCTGATCGTGATCGACTGCTCGACGTCGAATCCGGTTTCCACGCTGGCACTGGCTGAGGAAGCTCGCGCGCACGGCATGAGCTTCATCGACGCGCCGCTGAGCCGCACACCGATTGAAGCGGAAGCCGGCACACTCGACACCATGGTCGGCGCCGATCCGGACATCTTCGCCCAAGTCAAGCCGGTACTGGACTGCTGGGCCGGCAACGTGGTGCACCTCGGCGCGGTGGGGCTCGGCCACAAGATGAAGCTGGTGAACAATTTCATCGCGATGGGTTATGCGGCATTGTTCTCCGAGGCGCTGGGCATCGCGCGCAAGGCGGGTTTGTCGAAAGAACAGTTCCACGCCGTGATCGGCAGCGGCCGCATGCGCAGCGCGTTCTACGACACCTTCATGAAATGGACGATGGAGGGCGATGAAAATGCGCACCGCTTCACCATCAGCAATGCGCACAAGGACATGCGCTATCTGTGTAGCCTCGCCAACGAGATCGGCGCACTGCATCCCATTCAGTCGATGGTGAAAAATTCGTTTGCTGCGATGGAGGCCGCTGGTCAGGCGCAGCGCTATGTGCCTATGCTGGCCGACTTCGTCGCCACGCAGAACGGACTGCCGCCGTCGCAGCCTGGCTGATCGCATCTCAAATTCTGATCTCATGCCACGGCCATTGTTGCCGTGGCCGCCAGTCAAGCTGAACAAATGATTCAGCCCGCCGAAGCGATCACGATGTCTTCTGCCGACAGCTCCGGCTTGCCAATCAGCGTGGCGATCTTCTCGCCGGCACCATCGCTATGGGCATCGTAGAACAGCCGTCCGGTTGCGGCTTCATACACAACGCCGCGGTAGGACGCCGAGTTGAATGCGCCGCCGTGGATATCGTGCTTGTCCTTCAGACGAAACACGGCGACGAAATTCTGCTCGGTGAAGAAAGGTGCGTCGAACACGATCCGATCGCCTTCGCTCGCCGAAAAGTCCGTAATCAGGTCCGCGTTTTTGCCGCCATTCGGCGCGACATCAATCACGAAATGATCCGCCCCGCGTCCGCCGGTCAGCTTGTCGGCGCCGCTGCCACCCGACAGCGTGTCATTACCGGCGCTGCCGGTGATGCGGTCCTTGCCATTGAACCCCTTCAGTTCCACCGAATCGGCCGATGCCGTCAACTGGTCATTACCAGACAACAGATAAGGCAGCGCTTTCGCCGGTGCCTGCTCGATGAAACGCAGCACCGACAGCTTCAGCTTGGTGATCGTCGCATGGGCGAGACCGTCATCAATTTCTATCGATGAAATCGTGCCTCCCAGGTGGCCGGTGTTGAGATTCACCGACATCTTTCCCTTCAACAGATACGAACGCTCGCCGACGTCGATGGCGAGGCTGCTAAGCGAAGCATCATGGCCTCCGGCTGTGGCGCGGCAGCGGAGTTCAAACGATAGCTGCGGTGTCTCGTATGACAGCCCGGTGACGAAGCCGAAGTATTCGCCATTCCGCTTCACATCCACCGCAACGTCGGCATGCAGCGTTGCATCGGTCCAGAACAAATCCATCGTCCGGATCGCGCCAGAGCGATTGAAGAAGCCGCCGACAGCAGTGAAACGGCCGCCGGGGAAAGGTCCTGAGATTTCGGTACCGCCCAACAGCGTGTCATTGTCGATGGAAGACAATGCCAGATACAACTCCCCGAATGATGACGCAATGCCGAGCGTATTAAGGTCGATGGCGCCGACACTGTCGCCCAGATCGGTGAAGGACGGGAAGCTGCTGCTTGCCATTGCCATATTGGTTCTCCGGTAGCCATGCACTGCGTGAGTGCCTCTAACAAGGCTGATTCATCGAGGTTTCCCCGGGATGCATAAATCAGCACAGAAGACAGGACTGAAGTATGCGGAGTTGTGGGTGGGAAAACAATGGCCGAACCCGTCGCTCTCAGAGGGCCGCCGATGCCATCCGACGCTGCCGCGGCGATTACTTGCCCCGGCGCGCCCGTCACGGTATGTTGTGGCCCCCGCATGCGGACACCGCGACAAGATCCGCGACCACTGGACAAGAACCATCATGACAACTGGATTCATCGGCATCGGTTCCATGGGCATGGCCATGGCCGTCAACCTTCATCACAAGGGGCAAGCCCTCTGTGTTTATGACATCCGCGCGGAAGCGCTAGCAAAGGCACGCGAGCACGGCATTCCGGTCTGCGACAACGCAGCAGAGGTCGCCGCACAATCGGACCTGATCATCATCGTGGTCGTCAATGCGAAGCAGATTGATGCGGTGCTGTTCAGCGACGACGCACGCGTCGCGCGGGCCGCCGCAGGCAAGACGGTGATGATCTGCTCCACCATTGCGCCTGAAGACACCGAAGCCATTGCTGCAAAACTGGCGACCTTCGGTGTAGCGATGCTGGACACACCGATCTCAGGCGGGCCGGCACGCGCCGAGGCCGGCACGATGAGCATCATGCTCGCCGGTGACGAAACAACGATCGAGCGGCACCAGACGGTGCTCGACGCGCTGTCCGACAAGATCTTCCGGCTCGGCACACGCATCGGCGATGGCGCGCGCTACAAGCTGGTGAACAACCTCGCGGCCGGCATTAACCTGGTCGGCGCAGCCGAGGTGATCGCGCTCGGTATCAAGCTGGGACTCGACAAGGACAAACTGCTGGCACTGATGTCCGCATCAAGCGGACAGTCGATGATGCTGGAAGACCGGATGACGCGCGCACTGCAGGACGACTTTGCACCGCGCGCGCACGCACACATCCTGACCAAGGACGTCGCGCTCGGCTGCGCGATGGCGCAACCGACCGGGCAGGAGATGGCGATGTCGAAGCGTGCGCTGGAAGTGCTGAAGGCCACGCTGGCCTGTGGCTATGAAGATCTGGACGATGGCGTCGTGCTGAAAATCCTGCTCTGATCGCGACGCTTCAACCCGTTGTTCATGGCGCCGCCCGCCGGCGCCATTGCAGCACACCGCCCTCGTTCGTCGGCGACAGCGTCAGCCTGTCGGCGATGAGCCGATAGGCACGCACAGCGAATAAATCGCATGCGACCCGCTCATCCAGATACGGCGGCGCGCACAACGCGCGTGTAGTGGCGATGGGTCCGAAGCGCAGCGGTCCGACACCGGCCGATGCTGGCTGCGCCTGCCATGCACCATTGCCGCGATTGCAGTCCAGTCGCAGCACAGCGCGACCGTCCGCACCGAACTGCAGCGTGAAGCGCGCCGGGTCGTCGATGCGGATCTCCTGCTGTGCCGGATCCTGCGGCTGTATCGCGACCAACTCCCAGGACGTGCCGGCCAGCACCGGTTCGTCCGGCGCGGGCGGCGCGCCGTGGCATGCGGCGGTCAGTAACAGCGGTAGCAAAGCCGTCGACAAGGTAAACAAGCGCCGCATCGTTTCGGCTCTGGTACCGGCTCTGGTACCGGCTCTGGTACCGGCTCTGGTACCGGCTCTGGTACCGGCTCTGGTACCGATTCCCGGCGCGTCTCTTTTGACACCGTTCATCGCGCACCACCCGCCTTGTCGCCATGCCGGCGTTCGCAGGCCACCCGGAACACCTCCAGTCGACGCTGCGCACGTCCGAGCACACTGTCTGCCGCATAGCCGTCTGCAGTGGCGACGCCGAAATCCAGCCCGGTCAGCAGCGCCAAGCCGTCGCCAACCAGGTCGGCCGCGTAAATATGAAAGCGACCGGCCGCAACGGCATCGACCACGCGACGCTCCAGCATTAAGTGCCGCAGGTTACGCGATGGGATCAGCACACCTTGTTCACCATCGAGGCCGAGCAATTCGCAGGCGCGGAAATAGCCTTCGATTTTTTCATTGATACCGCCGACCGGCATCATCTCGCCGTTCTGGTTCACCGCACCGGTGACGGCAATGCCCTGCCGCAGCGGTACATCAGCCAGACTCGACAGTAATGCATAGAACTCGGCGCAGGAGGCGGAATCGCCCTCGATGCCGCTGTACTGCTGCTCAAACACCACCGCTGCTTCCAGCGCCAGCGGCGCGCTGTCCGAGAACAGTGACGACAGATAGCTCTGCAGGATCAGCATGCCCTTGTCGTGAATCGGGCCGGACAGTTCGACTTCACGCTCGATGTTGATCAATCCCTCGTCGCCGGCATAGGTGCGCGCCGTCACCCGCACCGGAAAACCAAACTGGTAATCGCCGAGGTCTATCACCGTGAGCCCATTGATCTGCCCGATTTTTTCTCCACGCACGTCGAGCAGGCGTTCACGGTCAGACAAGGTTTCAAGCAAGCGCTGCTCCGGATAATCCTGCCGCCGTATCCACGCCTGCCGCGCACGCAGCACATCGTCAGCGCTGACGCTGGTGGCGCCGCGTGCACGGGCGACTGCAGCACTTTCGATGACCAGCTCCTCGGACAACGCAAACAAAGCGCTCTGTCGCGCCTGGTCCTGGGTTTCGCGATGCGCTTCTTCGAGCACGGCCGCCACGGCGTCTGCTGAAAAATGCGGCAGCCCCATCGCTCGGCAGGTACGGCCGATGAAGATCGCGGTCGAGCGGCGCGATTCCGGCGTCGCGACAAAGCTCTCGGCGAAATCCACCTTGCAGCGGAAACGCCGCGCAAATTCGGGGTCGGCCTCCTGTACCGCGTAATACTCGCTCGCCGATGCGATCAGCACGATTTTTACCGTCACATCCACAGGATCGGGCATCAGCGACACCGCAGGCAGCGGCACGGAGAAGACACCGGATTCTTCCACCTGCAGGCGGCCGCTACGCATGAAGCGGCGTAGTCGCTCCCAAACCAGCGGATCGGCCATCAGGTCGCGCAGGTGCAGCAGCAGGAAACCGCCATGCGCCTTCAGTAGGCTGCCAGCGCGGATGCCCGAGAAATCGGCCACCATGTTGCCACTGTCCGACGCATAGTCGATACCGCCGAACAGGTTGCGCATCAGCGGGTTTTCTTCGACGAGCACCGGGGCGCCGTCGCGATCGTGATTGTCCACCACCACATTCACGCGCAGGTGCGACAGCAGACTCGCACGGTCGTCGAGAATCATTTCATCGTCCTCGTCGATGTCTTCAAACAGATCGAGGTTGTCGAGAATCTCGTCGCGCACCTGATCGAAATAGGTCCCGAGCTTGACGCTGTCCTTGATCTGCTTGCGCAACGCATTGCCCATCGACTGGAACTCCTGCTCCAGCATCGGCCGGACGATCTGACGGCGCAATTCATCGAGGCGCTCGGACTGTTCGCGCTCGATGCTGCGCACATGGTCAAGGTAACGCGCGATCTCCTTGCGCAGCGCGGTCTCTGCCTGATCGATCGCGGCGCGTTGCTCGGGTTGCAGCGCTGCCGTCGCAGCAGCGGTGTACGGATGGCCGTCCTTGTCCTTCAGCGTGAAAACCATGTTGCCTTGCTCACGCACCAGGCCGAAACCATGCTCGTCCGCATAGCGTGCCAGCTCCGCGTAGGCGCGGTCGTCCTGCTCCTTGGCGGCACGCTCGATATGCTCACTGGCGACCCTGAAGTCGGGTCCCTTGAAACGCTTCGGCAGCTCGGTCTCGAGCAGCTTCGCGAATTGCGCCATGCGCTGGCGCAGCAGCCGGCCCTGGCCCGCCGGCATACGCAGCGCACGCGGCCGGTCGGGAAATTCGGCATTGTGCAGATAGCAGAGATCGGGCGGCGTGGGTCGCTGCGCGGCTTCGGACTGCATCAGTGCGGTCAGCAACGCAGACCGTCCGCTGCCTACCTCGCCGAGCACAAACAGGTTGTAATCCGGATGGTCGATCTGCAGTCCGAACTGCGCCGCCTGCCGAGCGCGCTCCTGCCCTATCCACGGCAGCGGCAGTTCGGCCAGTTCGCTTGTATCGGAAAAACCCAGCGAATCCGGGTCTATGCTTAGCCGCAGACGGGATGCCTCGATTTTCTGGACGCTCATCAACAAATACTTTTCACAAGAGAGTGTTATCCGGTTGGACCGATGCCGGCCGACACCGTAAGAGCCCATCGTATCCGTATTTATATAGATTACCTGTGCCTTTTCAAACCGGAAGCCGGTGGTATTTGCGCATGCAAGGCAGGGGCAGGCTGGGAAGCACGGCACAATGCTTGCGATCCGCGATAAAGCTTCGGATAATCCACCGTCCGATCTACCGATTGTTTTCGCGTCCGCCGTGGTCCGGCCGCGCAATAACGAAATGGCACATTAATGAAAATGCTCCCGAAATGCCGACCGTCCATCGCGAGTAAAACGGCGAGCCTGCTGCCGCTGGTGCTGTCGCTGTCGCTGCCGCTACCGCTGATAATCGCTGGCTGCGCCATGGAAGTCGAAAACACCCGGCCCGCACGCGCCCTGAAAACACCGGCGCAGCCGACCGGTGTGGTCTATGCGGGCTGGCGGGTATTTCAGGACAAATGTGCCGCCTGTCATGGCACCGCGGCGACGGGCAGCGAAGGGGCACCGGATCTTCTGCCGCGGGTTCGCGAGATGAGCGCGCGCCAGTTTGCTGCACTGGTGCTCAAACGGTACGACCTTGACCATCTTGGCGCGATGAACGACCCATCGCAGGACACAACCGACACGCGGGTGAACGATCTGCTGCAGCGCAAGGACACGCCGATGACGATGCCTGCATGGCAGGGCGAGCCGAGCGTGAATGCGCACATCATCGATCTGTATGCATATCTCTCCGCGCGGGCTGAAGGCGCGCTGGGTAGCGGACGCCCGCCGCGCTGATTTTTATCTATATTGTGGCAGCCTGAACCGTTGCCGGTCCTGATAAATCACTGACATCAGCAACACCGATGTCGGTTTTGACGCGCCGGCGTCGGGGAATTATGGGCTTAAGCAAAAATAAACCCTGCCCTTAATTGTCGAAAAAATCCTCACACCGGGATTCAAACGCGGTCTTTTGCAGCGAAATCACCGCGCAGCGGCAATAAAAAACTCAAGATTATCAAACCCGCAATGCCGTAAAGATTGAAAAGGTAACTATTTTCCTCAATAATGGGCGCGGTCAATTTGCCGTACCCTTGGCTCGCTGACTTACGTTCGTTAAAGAAGACCGAATAACTCCCGGAGGGCTTGATGTCTTACATTACAAAAAAACACCTGTGCGTCCTCGCGCTGCCGGTTCTGCTCGCAGGCTGCGCCACCAACGGTGATCTCGAGGCGCTGAAGGCGCACGTTGAGCAGCTTGCTGCGAAGATGGAAGCAACGCGCGCGGAATTGGTGGCGGCAGTCGATGCTGGCATGAGCGCAGCCAAGTCGAGCGCTGAAACGGCTGCCTCGTCTGCCGAAGAGGCCCAAACTGCAGCATCCTCGGCCAAGGCTGTGTCTGACGAAGCGAAGGCGACCGCCGAGGCCGCAAACGCCAACGCTGATGCTGCTGTTGCCACCGCTGCACAGGCCAACGAGATTGCCGCTGCTGCGAAGTCTGACGCCGAGGCCGCTATTGAGACCTCGAACGCTGCACGCACTGCATCGGCGACTGCTGTCGACGCAGCCGATCTGGCACTGCAAACCTCCGAAGCTGCCAAGACCGCTGCTGACGCTGCTGTTGAGACGGCCGAAGTATCGCGCGCCGCATCGGATTCGGCTGTCGAAACTGCTGACGCAGCAAAGATCGCTTCCGAATATGCGACCGAAACCTCGAACGCTGCCAAGCTGGCTGCTGACAACGCCGTGGAAACTTCGGACATCGCCAGGTTGAACTCGGAGAACGCACTGGCCAATTCCGAATCGGCTGTGACCGCATCGCAGCAGGCGCACATGACGTCTGACGAAGCGAAGTCGATTTCGGAGCAGGCAGCCGCCAACGCTAACATCGCTCTGAGCATTGCGAAGGTCAGCGACAACAATGCTGCTCGTGCTGTCGACGCGGCCAATCGCGCGGATGTGCGCAGCATGGAAGCCGGCTCGATCGCCGCTCAGGCGAACTCGTCGGTGTCGTCGGTGCAGTCGAGCGTCTACGAGGCGAAATCGCTCGCGATGGAAGCCAAGTCGGTTGCCTACAGCATCAAGGCGGAAGCGTCGCGCCGCTGATCGCTGCAAATCGCACTACCGGGAAACGGCCTGCATCGCAGGCCGTTTTTCTTTGGGACTTCAGCGTGTAGAGATCAGACGCGTGGGTGCGGCAGCGTGCGCCGCAGCGCGTCGAAAAACAGGTCGGACTGAAGTCGCTCGCCGCGCACTTGTTCCTCGACATGTGCGGCCAGTTCAGCGCGCACCGGCATTAACGGCAAGCCGGTCTGGCGCGCTAGTACTTCCACCATGCACGCACGTTCGACGTAATACAGGTCGTCATACGCATGCACGACCGTCTCGCCGCAGACTACTACGCCGTGATTGGCGAGAAAGACGATGTCCCGCCCCTGCATCGCATGCGCGATGCGCTCCCCTTCCGTCACATCCAGCGCGAGACCGTTGTACGAAGTGTCAGCAGCCACGCGGCCGTGAAAGCGCATTGCATTCTGCGACAGCGTGGTATCGAGCATGCGGACGCCGGTGGTCGTCAGCGCGGTTGCATACGGCATATGCACATGCATCACGCAGGGCTTGCGTGCAATCCGGTGAATCGCCGCATGAATGTACATCGCCGTTGGCTCCACCGGATGCCGGCCGGCGAGCCGCTTGCCCTGTTCGTCGATCATCACGATATCGTCAGCGCCGATCTCCTGCCACAGCAGGCCGCGCGGATTCAGCAGGAAGCGGTTCGAGCCATCCGGCAGCTCGACGCTGAAATGATTGCAGACCCCTTCCGACAGTCCGTGGTGTGCCGCAGCGCGCAGCGCCAGCGCCAGATCGGCGCGCAGCTTTGTCACTGCCGGGGACAGATAGTCTTGCTCATGCATCTTGCGTCTCCTGTTCAGCTCCCGGTTCTGATGAAACTGGCCGGGCTCTTGCGGAAAATAGCATCAAATGCAGAAAAAAAAACAGGGCCCCGCTGGAGGCCCTGAAGCTCTGGAACTGTCCGGACCATGGCGTGGCCGGAAAAGGAGAGTCAGTGACGTTGCGGCCTGCCCACCGGGCCGCTGACGGAATGCGCCGGCTCAGGGAATGCGGTAACCGTAGCGCTCCATAATTTTTTTCGCCGCATCGGACTTCAGATAGTCCAGCAAGGCGCGCGCTGCCGGCATATCGCGTGCTGCATCCAGCAGCACCGCATCCTGCTTGAGCTGCTCATGCATTTCTTCCGGCACCACCCACGCAGAACCGGAACGCAGCCGGCCGTTTTCCCAGACCTGCGACAGCGCGACGAAGCCAAGCTGCGCATTGCCGCTGCTGACGAACTGATAGGTCTGCGCGATGCTCTCGCCCTGCACGACGCGCGGCTCGATCTGCGACAGTACGCCCAGCTTCTGCATCGTCTGCACGGCGGCGCGGCCATACGGCGCAACCTTCGCATTGGCAATCGCCACGAAGCGGAAGCCGCTGCCCTTCAATACGGCACCGCCCTGACCCACCAGTTTCGCATCCGGCGACCACAGCGCCAGCCGGCCTATCGCATACGTGAACTGGCTGCCCGCAATCGCCTTGCCCTCCTTCACCAGCTTAGCAGGCGTCTCGTCATCTGCTGACAGCAGAATATCGAACGGCGCGCCATTTACTATCTGCGCATAGAACTTCCCCGTGGCGCCCTGCGTCAGGCTGACGCGATGGCCCGAGGCTTTCTCGAAACCGGCGGCGATCTCCTTCATCGTCGGCGCGAAATTGGCCGCAACGGCGACCCTGATCTCGGCGGCGAATGACGGCACTGTCAGCAGCAGGGACAGGCACAAGGGCAGCAGATTTTTCGTGATGCTTTTCATGATGATCGTTGTATCAATGGATAAGGCTCAGAATTTGTACTGGGCACCCACGCTGATGCCGGACTGATCGCGCGTACCGGCCGACGTCTGCTGCTTGTTGCCGGTATCCGGGCGCCATGCGTCATAGAGCGTGAATGCGGCGGTCGCGCCATCCTTGCGGTCGACAGCCGCGTAATCGACGAAGAAATCCCATTCCTTGTAAGGCGACCAGGTCAGGCCGGTAGCGACCATGCGCACGTCATTCAACCCGTTCGTCGAGGTCTTGTCTTTGACCTGATACCAGCCGAGATTCGCGCTGAGCGAGGGAAACAGCTGATATACCGCGCCGGCGAACCAGGTATCGACATTGGCCCGGCCACTCGGCGATGTCGTGCTCAGCGTCGCCTCCGGTAGCAACGGATTGCGGGTGGCGACAAAGCCGACATTCAGCGTCAGGCTGTCGAACTTGTATTTGGCAGCGAGGAAATCGACACGGTTATTGGTTTCGGCCGGCGCCACGACCGGTGTACCGGAGCCGAGCCGCGCCTCGATGTGGCTGTAGGCCAGCTCGAACGGGCCCTGCTTATAGCGGCCGCCGAGATAGTAATTCGTGCCACGCTGCCCGTCGCCGGGCACGCCGCCCAGCGACACGCCGCCGTCGAGCGTGAAGCCGCCGAACTCGGGCGAGGTATAGCGGATCAGCTTGTCCGCTCGGTTGATCCCGCTCGAGCTGTGGAAGCCGGCGTAACGGGCGATCGGCTTCAGGCCGGCAAAATTCCAGTTCTGCCGCGCATCGAATGCGCCAGACAGATCATTCTGTAGCGTCGGACCACGTCCGATCAGCAAAGTACCGTAAGGTTTCGATATCAGCCTCACGCTTGCCTCGCGATCGAGCAGCGGGCTGATGCCCTCGCCGGTGGAAGCGGAATCCCTGCCGACAGCGCCTGTGCGCAAAGAGATCGTTGACTCCAGTGTCACCACGGCCGTGGTATCGGCGTCGATCTCGCGGAACACCTTCAGGCCCAAGCGGTTGTTGCCCTTGGGCTGATCGCTCATGCCCGATGCGCTCTCGCTGCCCTTCATGTTGGATGCATCGTAATAACCGGCCGACACCTGGCCATAGATCTGGGTCTTGTACTTACGCTCGGCCTCAGCGCGCTGCTCGATCTCGCGCGTGGCCTTGCGCACATCCTGCGCTTCGTTGAACTCGCGAATCTCCTCGGCCTCGACCAGCTTCTTCAGTTTGCTGTCGTACTCCTGCTGCGTGAGGATGCCCTTCTCCAGCAGGATCTCCAGCAACACCTTGACCTCGTCGCCGGCCAGCGCCGGCATCGCGAGGGACATCGCACCCAGCGTAACTGCGCCGATAGCGACCACGCGCGGCATCAGGAGATTTTTCATCGGGTGACCTTTTGAGCACACAAGTTGAAGGCGGGAAACGTATTTCATCATTTCAAAATATATCAATTGAATTTTGATTGGTCAAACGGAATGACGCAATTTAAGCGCGTTTTACAAGCTTTAACAGAGATAAATAGCCATAAATCAGTCTGATAAAATTACCAGCAAGACAATTTTATATATCGTTATGTATCTATACTTATTTTGAATGAGTTATCCTTCGCCCCATGGATGCGCCCCGCCTCACGCTGGATGCCGAACTGACGCTGCGCGTCGGTGAAGAACTGCTCGCGAATGCGAAGCGGATCGAGCTGCTGCGCCAGATCGGGCTGACAGAAAACCTGACCCGGTCCGCACGTATCGCCGGCTACAGCTACAAGGGGGCATGGGATGCGATCGACCAGATGACGCGGCTGACCGGCGGCAGCCTGCTCGAGCGGCAGGCCGGTGGCAAAGGGGGCGGCCGTACCCGGCTGACCGACAGCGGCAAGCAGCTGCTGAAGAATTTCATGCTGATCCAGACTGAGCACGCGGCTTTCGTCGGCCGGCTGAACAAGCTCGCCAATGGCCTCGACGCCGACTATGCGCAGCAGGCCGGTACAGCGCTCAAGACCAGCGCGCGCAACCAGTTCGCCGGCATCGTCGTGGCTATGCTGCAGGGCCCGGTGAATGACGAGGTGACGATGATGGTGAACGGCAGCCTGATGCTGACCGCATCGATCACGCACGGCAGCGGCCGCGAACTGGGGCTGGAAATCGGATCCAAGGCGTTCGCGCTGGTGAAGGCGTCGTGGATATCGCTGGAACCGCTATCGAGCGACCGTACCCGCCGCAATGCCTTCGCGGCGACAGCGCACACGATCGTGCGCGGCGATGCCCGCTCCGAAGTGACGCTGCTGACCGAAGCGCAGACCGACCTGGTAGTGACGCTGCCCAATGAGGGTGCTGACGCCCTTGGTCTACAGCCGGGTGCTCAGGTGCTGGCTGTGGTGGATCCGGCGAATGTAATTGTTGGCGTCGCTGCCTAAGTGCCTCTGACAAAACGTCGCTGGCGAGGCGCGCTGCCGCAGGCAGGTCGACCTGTACGGCAAGGCGGCGCAACGACGCCAGCGGCGTTTTGTCAGAGGCACTAAAAAAGCGGGGCGAGACCAGAAGGTCACGCCCCGAGAGGATTGGCATTTATGAACTTCGCTTGTGACCCGAAGGACACAGTCACAGAATGGGCAAAGCCGCTCCGCATGTCAATAAGTATTTACAGTGCATATGTAATGCTTTATTGACAGATATCCCCAGCAGCACTAGAGTGCGCTGAGAGTCCGGGAGTCCCTCCCGGCCGGAGCCGGCAGAGCGCACCATGAGGCAGCTGAAAAGACTAGTTGGAAGACTGACATCGTCGCTCGATGCGCGGTGGATGCCGTTTGCCGACGTCGCCGCGCCCGGGCTGCCGTTGTCCCGCCTGCTGCGCCTGTCGCTGTTTCAGGTAGCGATTGGCCTCGCTACCGCGCTGCTGGTCGGCACACTGAACCGCGTGATGATCGTCGAGCTGGGGGTGCCGGCCTGGTGGGTCGCGCTCTCGGTGGCGCTGCCGCTGGTATCGGCACCGCTGCGTGCACTGATCGGCTTCCGCTCGGATACGCACCGCTCTGTGCTTGGGCTGCGCCGTCTTCCCTACCTCTGGATCGGCACGCTGCTGCTGTTCGGCGGACTGGCGATCATGCCGTTCGGGCTGCTCGCGCTGTCCGAACCGCAGCCGGGCATGCTGTGGATCAGCCGCATCGGTGCTGCGCTGGCCTTCCTGCTGGTCGGCATCGGCATGCAAGTCACACAAACTGCCGGTCTTGCGCTGGCCACCGATCTCGCACCACCCGAGACGCGGCCACGCGTGGTTGCGCTGATGTACACGATGCTGCTGCTCGGTCTGGTCTGTAGCGGCGCGGTGTTCAGCTGGCTGCTGGCGGACTTCACGCCGCTGCGGCTGGTGCAGGTGGTGCAGGGCTCGGCGGTCGCAGTCATCATGCTCAACCTGAACGCCCTGTGGAAGCAGGAAGCGCTGAACCGCCAGCGCGCTGCACAGCCTGCGCAGAAGCAGGATTTCCCCGCCGAGTGGCGCGCTTACGCGAGCCGCCCGGGCGTGCGCCGCTTCCTCTGGAGCGTCGGCCTCGGTACCTGCGCCTTCAACATGCAGGACATCATCCTCGAACCCTATGGCGGCCAGGTACTCGGCCTCGGCGTCGGTGCCACCAGCCTGCTGACCGCGCTCACGGCGGCCGGCGCGCTGCTCGCCTTCGCGCTCGCTGCATCGGCCTTGTCGCGCGGTGTGGATGCGACGCGACTGGCCGCACTCGGCGCACTGGCCGGTATGCCGGCCTTTGCGCTGGTGATCTTTTCTGCGCCGCTGGACTCGCCCGCGCTTTTCCGTGCCGGCGCCTTCCTGATCGGCGTTGGCGGCGGCCTGTTCTCGGTCGGCACGCTGACGATGGCCATGAACCTGCAGGTAGAAAACGCGGCCGGCCTCGCGCTCGGTGCCTGGGGTGCGGTGCAGGCGACTGCAGCCGGCGCCTCGGTGGCTGTCGGCGGCCTGCTGAAAGATTTTGTCGGTACGCTGGCCAGCGCCGGCTGGCTGGGCGAAAGCCTCATCTCGCCCGTCACCGGCTACAGCTTCGTGTATCACATTGAGATGTTCCTGCTGTTCGCGGTACTGATTGCGATCGGCCCGCTGGCAGGACGCTCGGGTATCAGCCGTCCGTCGCAAGAGCGCAAGTTCGGACTGGCAGAGTTCCCGGGGTAAGAGGTGTAATCGAGGCAAGCCTTGCCCCGCCGATTTTCGTTTCACACGCCGGCAAGCACCGGCAATTGCGTCAGGCATCCCGTCCGGGAGGCCGACGCCACTAAAGAAGGAGACGCACCATGCAAACGGGCGAGATCACGCAATACGTGGATGTGGCACAGCTCGTGCTGTATCTGTTCTGGATTTTCTTCGCGGGCCTGATCTACTACCTGCTGCAGGAAAATCACCGCGACGGCTATCCGCTCGATCCGGGCACCGGCCGCGATACCAAGATGGACGGCTGGCCGCCGATTCCGAAACCGAAGACCTACCTGCTGGCCAATGGCGAGCAGGTAGTGATGCCCTACCCGCTGAAAGCACCGGAAACGCTGAATGCCGAGCCGCGTCATGGCTGGCTCGGCGCACCGCTGGAGCCGACCGGCAATCCGCTGCTGGCCGGTGTCGGCCCCGGCGCCTGGAATGCACGCGCAGACCATCCGGACCTCACCCCGCACGGAGAGCCGAAGATCTCGCCGCTGCGCGCGAACCCGGAGCACGGTGTCGCCGCCCAGGACTTCGATCCGCGCGGCCTGCCGGTTACGGGCGCAGATGATGAAATCGCTGGTACCGTGCAAGACCTGTGGCTGGATCGTTCTGAAATGCTGTTCCGTTACGTCGAGGTGAAACTGGCAGACTCGGACAAGACCGTGCTGCTGCCGATACCGTTCGCGCGCATCACCCAGGACGGCGTGAAAGTCCACGCGATCCTCGCCAGCCAGTTCGCCGACGTGCCGGGCCATCGCGAGCCGGATCAGGTGACGATGCTCGAAGAGGAAAAGATTTCTGCCTACTACGGTGCCGGCACGCTGTACGCGACACCGCAACGGCAGGAACCACTGCTGTGAGTCGCGCATGAAAGTCTATCCTGAGCACGAACTGGAAGCGGCACCGGGGCTGCCGCAAGCGCTACCCGCCGGCGAACGCATCCTGTGGCAAGGTCAGCCAGACTGGCGGCAGCTGGCGCGCGAAGCCTTCCATGTCGACGCGCTGGCCCGCTACTTCACGCTAATGATTGTGCTGCAGGCCATACTGTCATGGCGCAGCGATACTTCGCTCACAGTGAATCTGCAGCCGCTGCTGTGGTCGGTGCCGCTGGCTGTGGTTGCGCTGGCGCTGCTGTCGCTGTCGGCCTGGCTATCCGCACGCACGACGATGTACACACTGACCAACAAGCGAATCGTCATGCGCATCGGTATCGTACTGACGGTCAGCTTCAACCTGCCGCTGCGCTGGATCGCTGCGGCGCAAGTGAAGTCGGGACGTGACGGCGGCGGTGGCATCGGTGATATTGCGCTCGAGCTGAAAGGCTCGGACCGCATCGCTTATCTGCACCTGTGGCCGCATGCACGCGCCTGGCAGGTAAGCAAGCCGCAACCGGCATTGCGCTGCGTGCCGGATGTCGCGAGAGCGGCAGAACTGCTCCACCACGCATGGCGCGAGCGCATCGCGCAAACCGGCGACATCGACGCCGCCGAACGCATTCCGGTGCGCATGCCAGCGGCCGCGATGGCACGCTGAACGAGATCGGACTACACGATGCACGCCCTTCCGCCACTGCGCCGCTGGCTCAACCCCGGTGCGCTGCTCTTTCTGCTGATGACCAGCACCATCACGGCGGTGTTCTTCGCGCGCACCGCACCGCATACGGACACGGCGGTGAGCGTGGAAGTCGTGCAATCGCGCTCACTACGTTTCGTCGATCAGCCTGATGGCGCGGTCGACGCTATCGACAACGACAGCGGCCAATTGGTGCAGCGTTTCGAAGGCGAACAGGGCTTCCTGCGTGGCACGCTGCGCGCCATGGTGCGCGAGCGCCGCTTGTACGGTGTCGGTGCCGGCCTGCCGTTCGAACTGATCCTGCATCACGACGGCCGGCTGACCCTGCGTGATCCGTCCTCCGGCACGCGCATCGCACTCGAGTCCTTCGGTGCGACCAACACGCGCGTGTTCGCACGCCTACTGCATTGAATACCGCGACGCAGATGCCAACCGCCATCGTCATCGGCAGTGGCTTCGGCGGGCTCGCTGCGGCGATCCGTCTGTCGTGCAAAGGTTATCGCGTACAGGTGCTGGAAAAGCTCGATGCACCGGGCGGCCGCGCGTATGTGCACCGGCAGGACGGTTTCACCTTCGACGCCGGCCCCACGATCATTACCGCACCGCAGCTGCTGGAGGAACTGTGGACGCTGTGCGGCGAGCGCTTCGCCGATGATGTCACTTTAAAAGCGATTGAACCTTTCTACCGGCTGCGTTTTGACGACGGCAGCTGGTTCGACTACAGCGGCGACGATGCCGCGATGCGCCGCGAGATCGCGCGCTTCAATCCCGATGACCTGGCCGGCTATGATCGTTTCGTCGAAGCCGCTGACCAGGCTTATCAACTCGGTTTCGAAGAACTCGGGCACAAGGCTTTCAACAGCCTCGGCGATTTATTCGCCGCCCTGCCAAACATGGTGCGCATGCGCGCGTGGCAGACACTGCATGCAATGGTCGCGAAATACATTCGCAATCCGAAGCTGCGCATGGTGTTTAGTTTTCATCCGCTGCTAATCGGTGGCAATCCGTTTTCGGTCACACGCGTGTACAGCCTGATCAATACGCTCGAGCGCCGCTTTGGCGTGCACTGGGCCATGGGCGGCACCGGCTCACTGGTGCGGGGTCTGACCGGATTACTTGAACGACGCGGCGTCAAGGTGCGCTGCAATGCGGCAGTGACGCGTATTCATGTCGACCAGGGTCGCGCGACCGGCGTCACGCTGGCAAGCGGCGAAACGCTGGCAGCTGACATCGTGATCTCCAACGGTGATGCGGCGTGGACCTATCACCACCTGATCGAGCAAAAACACCGGCGTCACTGGACCGACCGCAGAATCGCGTCACGCCGCTACTCGATGAGCCTGTTCGTCTGGTACTTCGGCACCAACTGCCGTTGGGAAGACGTGCCGCATCACATGATCATGCTCGGTCCGCGCTACAAGGGGCTGCTGGACGACATGTTCACCAAGCTGCGGCTGGCTGACGATTTCAGTCTCTACCTGCACCGTCCCAGCGCGACCGATGCCAGTGTCGCACCGCCCGGCTGCGATGCGTTCTATGTCTTGTCGCCGGTGCCCCACCTCGGCAGCGGTACCGACTGGGAAAGCGAAGCGGAGAGCTACCGGCAAAAGATACAGAAGCACCTCGAAGCCACGGTGCTACCCGGCCTCGGCGCGCACATCATCAGCAGCAAACTGATGACACCACAGCATTTCCAGGACCGACTGTGGTCCTGGAAAGGCGCGGCGTTTGGCATGGAGCCCATCCTGCTGCAGAGCGCCTGGTTCCGGCCGCACAACCGCAGCGAAGACATAAGCAATCTCTATCTGGTCGGCGCGGGCACCCATCCCGGCGCCGGTGTTCCCGGCGCGCTGATGTCTGCGAAGGCCATGGCCCTGACTGTTCCCGATGCCTGAATCCACCGCCTCCCTCGACCTCGCCGCCTGCGAAGCGCTGATGCGCGGCGGATCGAAATCTTTTTTCGCGGCGTCCGGCCTGTTGCCACAGCGCGTGCGCATTCCGGCGATTGCGCTGTATGCGTTCTGCCGGATGGCTGACGACGCCATCGACGAAGGCACCGATGACCCGGATGCACTGGCCAAGCTGCAGAGCCGGCTCGATGCGATCTATGCCGGTGAGCCCGGCGATCTGGTGGAGGACCGCGCAATGGCGATGGTGGTGCATCGCTACCGCATTCCGCGCGCCTTACCGGAAGCACTGCTCGAAGGTTTCGAATGGGACGCCATCGGCCGCAGCTATGCCACGATGGACGAACTGCATGACTATTGTGCGCGTGTGGCCGGCAGTGTCGGCGCGATGATGGCCCGCGTGATGGGCGTGACCGGCACGCAGGCGCTGGCACGCGCATGCGAGCTGGGCAATGCAATGCAGCTGACGAATATTGCGCGCGATGTCGGTGAGGATGCGCGACGTGGACGCATCTATCTGCCGCTCGCGTGGCTGCACGACGAGGGCATAGCCCCAGATGAATTTTTGCGCGAGCCGCGCTTCACGCCGGCGTTAGCGCGTGTGACGGGCCGGCTGCTGCTGGAGGCCGACCGGCTGTATCAGCGCGGCGCATCCGGCATCGCCGCGCTGCCGCGTGACTGCCGCGGTGCGATCCTGGCCGCTGCCACGATCTATGCCGAGATCGGCAATGTCGTCGCTGCGAATGCGATGGATTCGGTCAACCGGCGCGCAGTCGTTGGCAGCGCGCGCAAGCTCACCCTGCTGTGCTTTGCCAAAGTACGCGCGCAATTTGCATCACGCTGCGATACTGCCGAGCCGCTGCCGGCGATCCGCTTCCTCGCTGATGCGTGCGCCGCAGCCGCACCGCGCTCGAGCGGCTTCCCGCGCCGCAGCTTTGACGAGCGCTGCGAATGGCTGATCGACCTGTTCGAGCGGATTTCGATGCCGCCGGGTCAGCGCTAAGGGTAACGCACTGCCCCACTAGCCCAGGCGCGGCATCCTGAACGGCAGCATTCGCTGCACGATCGCCGACGTAAAACGCGGGACATTCAGCGTCTCGTGCACACTGATCACGCTTTCACCGAATAAGCTACTGGCTAGCACTGAGCGGGAATAAAACGGCGTGTCCTCGAGCCTGTCGATCGTCCGGGCCGGCACACCTTCATCGCTGCGCATGCGGCGCGCAATGCGCCAGCCCGTCAATGGCAAGGCCTGTCGCGGTGGTGCGTCGAAGGCTTCGATGCGGCCATCCGGGAAGAAGCGCTGTGCGATCAGCCGGTCTGCCCCGACGGCAGGCTGCACGTCATAGATGACGGCGGTCGAACCATCGGCCAGCGTCGCACGGGACCAGTCCCACTCACGGAACGAGCGCTCGATCGGTTCGTCACCTTCATTCGAATCGAGATACGCATGTCCCTGCCAGCTCAGCGACGGCTGGCTCATCTCCACCTCGACACGCGCGCAGGGTGCAATCGGTCCCCAGCGATGCAGCCCGTCAGCATCCAGCGCAGTGCTGAAGTTCGACAGCTGCTGCGGGTACACACGCACGCGGCCGCGCACCGGAAACGGAAGCGGCATGCCGAATTCACGGATATCAATCTCGAGGCAATCGCCATTCCAGCGCAGCTGGCTCGGGCCGATGGTGAACTGCGTCGCATCGCGCTGCACGCTGTGCCGTCCGCGCTCGGTCATGGTCCAGCGGCGCTTCGGTCCGTACAGTGCCACATTCAGCGCGCAATAATTGTCCGGCGGCGCATCACCCTTAAGGAAAGCACGCCGGTAGTAAGGCGAGAAAACGCTCCCAACGAACGCAATCAGCGTCAGCCCATAGTTACCGCAGTCGCTGAGGGCGTCGACGTACCACCAGAGATACGCACCCGGCGCGACCGGCTGGTCGAATCGAGGTGCGCCATCAGCGTCGCGGCCGCCAGTTGCCCTGACATCGCCGCCATCGGCACGCCCGGTCCCGGATGCACGCTGCCGCCTGCCAGATACAGGCCCGGTATCCGGCTCGCCGCGCCCGGACGCCGGAATGCCGACATCCAGCCGTGCGTCGACATCCCGTACAGCGCGCCCGCGCTGCCCGGAAACATCCGGTGAAAGTCCGAGGGTGTTGTACGCAGCGAGTTCTGCGGCGTGCGCCTGATAGTCAGCCCGTAACGGGCCAGCAGGGAAAAGGAATGGCTCTCGCATGCGTCAATCTCCGGTTCGGTAAGCACGCGCCGGGCCTCGGGAGGCGCGTTGACGAGCACGAGCAGGCGATCGCGTGCAGGAGCCGGTTCGCCCACGCCACCGCGATCCTGCGCGCACACATAGACAGTGGGCGTGGCAGGCAGCCGGCCATGCGCGAAGATGTCATCAAACTCGCGCCGGTAATCCGGCTGAAAAAATACGTTGTGTCGCTCAAGCCGGAAGCCGGCGGTCTCGGCGTGCACGCTCCAGGTCAATGCAGACAGTGAGCGTTCGTCGGGCGCCAGCGGCGCGGCGGCCTTGCGCGCTGCATCGCCCAGCAACCCCAGTCCCAGTGCCGAGCGATCGCCATTGAACACGATGCTGTCGGCAGCGATACGCTCGCCATCATCCAGCAGCACGCCGCTGGCGCGGCCACCGCTTGTTTCTATCGCTGCGACGCAGGCGCCATAGCGGCAAGTCACACCACGACGTCTTGCAAGTCGTGCAAGTGCCACGGCCAATGCATGCATGCCGCCGCGCACCGACCAGACGCCATCGAGCTCAACCTGTGTGACCAGCATCAGCGTCGCCGGCGCCTGCCACGGCGACGAGCCGCAATAAGTCGCATAGCGCGCGAACAGCTGCTGCATGCGCGGATCATGAAAATGGCGACCTAGCGATTGCCACAGGCTGCGCATCGGTCCCAGCGACGCAAGCACCGCCAGCCCGCGCAGGCCGAGATCGCCGGACATACTCATCAGCGTCGGTGATTGCGAACGGATGAACGGCCCTTCGAGCGCGTCATATACCGCGCGTGCCTGCTGGCAAAACTGAGTGAAGCGACTCGCCTCGGCCGGGCCGGCAAAGCGCGCAATCGCATCGCGCGAGCGCGCGGGATCGGCAAACAAGTCCACCCGCTCTTTGTCACTCCATGCATGCCGCGCAAGTACCGGCAATGCGCTCAGTTCGAGCTCATCGTCGAGTCGTGTGCCGGCCGATGCAAATATCTGTTCGAAAATCCAGCGCATCGTGAACACGGTCGGGCCGCTATCGATAGCCGCGCCATCGACCAGCGGCTGACGCATCTTGCCACCCGGTGCCGTGCCTGCTTCGAGCAGCGTCACCGATAGCCCGCGACACGCGAGTTGCAGCGCCGCGACCAGTCCGGCGACACCCGCGCCGACCACCACCACACGATGTGCGCCGGGTGCGCTAGCCAAAGTCCCGCCCCTTCCAGCGTCCTTGCAGAGAGCGTGGCGCGAAGCGCACGAACATCGATTCCGAGAAAAAACGCTGCTGCCAGGCCGCGCGTATCGCCTGCTGGTGTGCGCCGGTACGTGCATACGCATCCATCGCGTTGGCATCACTCCAGAGGCTGAAGGTCGCCTGCCGCAGCAGTGGCGATTCGCCAAGGCCGATCGCAAGTGCACAACCGGGCGCCGTGAGCAGCCCGGCCTGTGCGGCCGGTGCGTGGCGCCAGAAGCTGGCAGCGGCGGCGGGACGTATCGAGGCACGGGTCAATGCAGCGACAGGTACGCCTGCAGGTAATGCGGGACCGGCGGCTATGGCCATGCCATCCCATGTGCCGCGCGACGATGACGGGCGCAGCGTCATCAGCAGGCAGTCGTCACCGGCGTACCGGTAGCGATCGATCAGTGGTGAAGTGGCGATAAATTCATCGGCACAGCAGTCGTCATCGAAAAGACAGAACAGGCCCTGATGCGACGGACTCGGCATCAGCCCGAAGCCGCCGTTGCGTCCGCTGCCGAGTGTTTTCATGAAGCGCAGGCCGCGTGCGGTCGGAGGCAGCCAGCGTGAGAAAGCAATCCGGTTCCAGCCCCACAGCCAGTGCGCAGGGCGCAGGTTCGCGAGTAGGACCAATGCGGTGCCGGCAATGCCTGCCGCTTCACCCGCATGCCGGCTACCCTCGGGCGTGCCGGCAGGTGCTTCGTCTACAATGCGTCGGAGTAGCTGGCCTGTGATCATCGGGGCCTCGGCGAGATGAATGAAACGAAGTAACTCACCGGGCCCCGAGGCTAGCCTACTTCGCCAACGGCGTACTCGCCGCTGCCTGTGGTACCGCAGGCGCAGCAGCCACTACAGCCGGCCCACCCGCAATCGCTGCCAGTTCCGGATAGCTCGACAACATCGATGCGCCATACAGCGGCTTGTAGGCCCCCTGATGGCAGGTCGCGCAGCTGATCTTCGCCACGTCGCCACCGGCACCCTTGCGCTCCGGCGGGAAAGTACCCGTCAGCGGCACCATGTAGGCGTTATTTACATCACGCGACATACGAATGCCGTGATACGCGGTGATGCGCTGCGGCGGACTGGTCTCCCAGCTCTGGAATGCACGCGTGTTGTGGCAGTAGGTGCAGTTCACGCCCAGCGATGTCGACATGTGCGTCATCAGACCGTAGGTCCACTCCGCCTGCTTGGTCGACGAGCGATTCCCAGAAGGCAGCGCCGTCGGACCATTCACGCGAATCGGCTTGTCTTCCAGCAGGAAGGGCGTCAGCGGATCGGTCGGCAGCGACGACATGCCCACCAGCTTGCCCGGCGTGTTCTGACCGGCCAGGTCGCCGATGAAGTCGGCCCGCTTGTCCTGCTCCTTCGGCGTGAACCAGACCTGCTGAGGTACCGGATTGCCGCGGTGGCAGGTGTAGCAAGTCACGCCGGTGTTGGCAACGTGATCCTTCCAGTTGCCGTTGATGTGGCGCGTCATCTCGATCATCTTGCGCGCAACGGTCTTGGTGTACTTGCTGTCGTCCGCGAAGTTCTGCGGATTATGGCAGTAAGCACAACCCTCTTTCGGCGCAACCCACGCGGTCATAGCCGTCATCAGGCCGATGAACTGCGACGCCGATACATCACCGAGCACCTGCACGTTCTGATACGCAGTCTTCGCACGCGGGCCGTCGGCCGGTGCCGGCGGCATCGCCGGCGGCGCCGTATTCAGCTCGGCCTGCTTGGCCAGCTGTCGCGGATTGTAGACCTCGACCATGCCGGTACCGCGGAAGCCGTTCTGCACGCTTTCCATCGGTGGTCGCTCGCAGCCGGACAGCAGCGCAGCGCCCAGCGCGAGGAGCGCGGTGATTTTCAGAATTCTCAATTTCATGGCTTCGCTCCCTGCAAGGTGGCGGGGTCGATCACGCTGCCCCACACATGCGGATAAGGGGGGGCGACGCCATGCTTGACGGCCCACAGATACCAGTTGTCGACCACGGTGCCGGTCAGCAGGATGCCAATGCCACCCGTCAGCGGGCACAGCACGGCGAACCACCAGGCCCAGCGGTGAATCGATTCCATCGTCGCGTTGAAACCCATGGTCCAGCGCCAGAACAGTGCGGCACGTTCGGTCGCAGTACCACGATCGACGATCTGCTCGATCTCGCGCTCGCCGCCGTAGCGGCCGACCGCGAGGATGGTCGCGCCGTGCATCGCAAACAGCAGCGCCGAACCGTACAGGAAGGCGATCGACAGCGCATGGAACGGGTTGTAGAACAGATTGCCGTAACGGAGCGAGAACGCCGCCGTCCAGTCGAGGTGCGGGAAGATCCCGAAGGGCACCGCCTCGGCCCAGCTGCCCATCAGCACCGGCCGGATCAGGCCGAGCACCAGGAACAGCCAGATCGCTGCAGCGAAGGCCCACGCGACATGCGTGCCCATCTTCAGCGCGCGT
>JACCDS012162954.1_pt1 | contig 43387 bp, 33 predicted proteins | sample 7446441 | NCBI WGS metagenome assembly JACCDS01 (sample SAMN15323445, study PRJNA562643) | freshwater metagenome | isolation source: river surface water | place: USA:Blue River Watershed | collected 2017-08-17 | reverse complement strand
GTGTCTAAGCCATTGTTGCCGCTGTTTGTCCATGTTTTACCAGAGTCCTTACTACAACTGTATTGGATGGCCGATGGCTGTGATTTCCATTTGAAGAGTACTTGGGTGAGTTGTGAATCGATGCCAGCGAGTTGGGGTGCAAAGGACGAGTCAACCACGGAGTAACTCAACGTTATCGGAACGCTAACACAACCATTGCTGCCTTTTACCCAAAAGCGCTCTTTTGGATTGGATAATTTCGCGATGGTGGTGATGAGGGTGTCGCCAGAGTATGGCCCTGTCGCGGCGACAGTTGATACAGAATCGCCTTTGTTCAATTTGGCTTTCCATGTTACTTTGCTGTTGACGCAATAGGCCGTGTTGAGGAACAAACTCACGTTGGCTGTGGGTTTGGGGTTGACCAAAATCTTGATGGGATCGGTGAGGGTTGAGCAGCCTTCCAAACTGGTGGCCAAATTGAAATAAGAGCCTGTATCCTTGAGGAAAATGGTGGTTTTTGTGCTGTTGTTGTGTATCCACTTTTGTTTGTACAAGGTGGTGTTCAAGCCTGCAACGCTCACTTTTAGTGAATCGCCGCTGCAAATCGTGCTCGTTCCTTTGGGATTTGTACTCGCTTTCGGTGGTGAAGTGTATGTGATGATGTTGAGTGTAACCGTATTTGATTTACCATAAGCGTTGGTGGCAGTAAACAGAATGGTGTGTTTGCCCGCAGTGAGCACCAAGGTTGGGTTTTGCGCAGTTGACAAACGGGTGTTTGCACCAGTGGCTGGTTTTTCCTCCCATAAAAACGACGTGGGGGAATTCGTGGCGCTGCCTTCGAATTTGGTGTCGTTGGTACAGGAAACAGGGTCGGCAATTTTTGCTGATGCCACAGGCAACAAGGTCGATGGGGTGATGGTAAAATCCTTCTTGTAAATGTAATCACCATTATCGCTCCCGTTGTTGTTGGTTGCATTCACTGTGGTAAACAATTTGACTTTGCCCACGTTGGTTGACGGGGCCTTCCATTTGAATGTCCAAGCCGTACTATCCGTGGCCACCCTGGCTGATCCCGTGGTTGTTTGTCCGATGTAATAGCGCGTCTTACCCCCAACAGAAGTTGAACTTGTGCTGGTGCGGGTGTCGGCGGTGGAGAAAGTGCCGGCAGCCGTATTTGTTGTGTCGAGTGCGGTTAATTGGAAGCCAAATTTTGAAATCCCCGATTCGGCATAGGTGATGGTGATGGTGTAAGTGGAATCGGGGAGGTAGCCCGTGCTGGGAATGTTGCTTCTCATGCGAATGCGATTCCATTGGGTGCCTGAGGTGACCAAGCTGTAGGATGAGTGACAGCTGGTACAGTTTCCTTCTGAGATCGCGCCGGTATAACCCGGGTTTGATCCGCTGGTGTAGGAAATTACATCGCGAATGAGTGCAATGCTGAGTATCAAAAAGAGGTATTTGATGTATTTCATGTTTGTGTGTGGTATGGACAAAATTAGGGAGGTTCTGTTGCCTTTGTCGATAAGGTTGGGCTTGATTCGATAAATGAAACAATCAATGCGATATTTGGTTGGTTAGGAAGTATGGCTCATTTCAATGGGTTTTGGTCTAGATGAATGATGTATTTTGTCGGTTGGTGCAGGGTGTAGGTCGATGCGGCCCGCAGGGTCCGCATCATAATCGCTATCTTTGCATTTATGAATCAATGGATTGCTGCAGGCCTGCTCGCCCTCAGTGGAATTGCCCCTCTGCAAGCACAATCAGTGCGTTACACCCTAGAGCAGTGTATCGAACAAGCCCTCAAACAAAACATCGATGTGCAACTCTCGATGCTCTCTGAGACACAGGCAGCATTGACCATGAATCAAGCAAAAAGTGGCTTTGCACCGGATTTGAGTGGTTCGGCTGGACAGTTTTACCAATCCGGACGGAGCATCGACCGATTTACCAACCAGTTTGTGCAATCGACCATCGGTTCAAACAATTTTCAATTACAAGGATCTGTTTTGTTGTTTGGTGGCGGACAAACACAGAACAATTTCAAACAAGCCAAACAGAACTGGATGGCCTCAGAGGCGGATTTGGCGTCGGTGAAACTCTCTGTAATCCTGCAGGTTTCCGGGGCATATGTTCAATTTCTTCAGGCCAATGAGGCCGAAATGGCAGCCCAGAACTCGGCCAATGCCAGCAAGGCGCAACTCGATCGCGGACAGTTGATGTACGATGCGGGGAGCAGTAATCGGGGCGTGTTATTGGGATTGAAAGCGCAATATGCCAATGATTTAGCGGCACTCACAGCAGCCCAGAACAACAAAAACGTGGCTTTGCAAAACCTCAAACAATTGATTCGCCTGCCCCAGCAACAATCGTTTGAACCCGCCACAGAATCACTGGGAAGCATCGAATCCCCATTCGGGTTCTCAGCCCAACAATTGGTGGATTCCATCCTGCACCGCCGTCCAGATTACCGTGCTGCCAAATACAGGGTGATGGCCGCAGAGTACGGTTATCGTGCCGCCAAAGGCGCTTTGTTGCCAACATTGAGTGTGGGCGGAAGCGTGAGCACGGTCTATTCCGACAATGCCAAAAACGTGGATGGGGTGAGTTTGACCGGATTTTCACCGATTGGTCGGGTACAAGGTTCGAACGACATCGTGGAAGCGCCGAGTTTCGAATACCAAATGAGCACCATTGCTTTTGGGGAGCAGGTTAAAAACAATTTCGGACAATCGTTGGGTGTGAATTTGAATGTACCCATCTATTCCGGTATGCAGCGTCAAAATCAGGTCAAATCGGCCGATGTGGCTTTGATGCGGGCGAAATTGAACTTGGATCGCATCGAACAAAATGTACAAAACGAAGTGTTATCGGCGTTCAACAATTACCAAAATGCCGAAAAGCGGTACGCGGCCAACAAAGAAAGTCACGAACTGCAAAAGCAAAATGAGCAATACGTAAAACAGCGTTTGGATGCTGGAGCGGCTTCGTATTTTGAATATCAGGTAGCCTATGCGAACGCGCAAACCGCTTATCAAAACTTCATTTCTTCCAAATATGAGCGTGCGTTCCGTCGGCTTGTTTTGGAATTTTACCTATCGCCCAATCCCAACATGAATGGTGTTGCACCCGAAATGCCCTCACTCGATAAATAATTTGAACATCCATCATCCAACAATAACAACCGAATGACAAAAAAACGCATACTCTGGATTTCTCTCGCCGCATTGGTCGTGCTCATCGTAGTGGCCATGGTGATGAAAGGCGGTAAAAAAGATTTGGAAGTGGAAACGGCCAAGGTAGAATCGCGCACGATTACAGAAATTGTGAGTGTAACAGGCAAAATTCAACCCGAGAGCGAAGTGAAAATCAGTGCCGATGTGAGTGGTGAAATCATCGATATGATGGTGCATGAGGGGGATAGCGTGACCAAAGGACAGCTTTTGTTGCGCATCAATCCGGAACTATACGAAACGGCGATGTCGCAGTTGAAAGCCAATTTGGACAACGCCAGAGCAGCTTTGGCAGGCGCAGAAGCCCAGAGCATCAAGGCAAAATCGTCTTTTGATCAGGCGGGAATCAATTACAAGCGCCAGAAGAAGCTGTATGACCAAAAAGTAATCAGCGACCAAGAATGGGAGAACGCGCAGTTGCAATACGAAGTGGCCAAAGCCGATTACGAGGCGGCCGGCAAATCGGTTTTGGGGAGCAAATACAATGTACAAAGTGTAGCCGCGCGATTGGAAGAGGGTAAGCGCAACCTAGGAAGAACCAGTATTTATGCACCGGCTTCGGGAATCGTTACCCATTTGACCTCCGAAAAAGGGGAACGTGTGGTAGGAACCGCGCAGATGGCAGGAACCGAAATCATGCGCATATCAAACATGCACATGATGGAAGTACAGGTAAATGTGAACGAGAATGATATTGTGAGAATTCACCGTGGCGACAGTGCCGATGTGAAGGTTGATGCATACGATGGTCGTGTTTTTCGCGGTGTGGTTACAGAGATTGCCAATTCTGCGGTGTTCAATGCGGCCCAGAACATGAGTGATCAAGTGACCAATTTTGTGGTGAAAATTCGTTTGGTGCCATCGAGCTATCAAGATTTAACGGCGGAGGGAGATTTTCCCTTTTTGCCTGGGATGACGGCCAGTGTGGATGTGAAAACCAAAACCAAGGCTGGCGTAATATCCGTGCCGATTGCCGCGGTGACCACCAGAAATCCGATGGCTGCACAAAAGGATGGGAAAGTTGCCGAAAGCAAATCAGGGGTTCAAACTTGGGTGTTTTTGTACAACGGCGGAAAAGCGAAAGCGGTAGAAGTGAAAACGGGTGTGCAAGATTTGGATTTCTACGAAGTGTTGGGTGGTTTGAAGGTGGGCGACGAAGTGGTGTCAGGGCCAAGTATGTCGGTGGCCAAGACCCTTAACGACGGCGATAAGCTGAAGAAGAAAAAATAAATTTACACAAAATGTCCACCCGAGGGTGGGAACTCTTACACAAAATAGTAGTTTTGTTGTGTTGCTAGGTTCAATGATGGATGGCTAATCCACATTGATGAAAAGGGAACTTCGGTGTAAAACCGAGACTGTACCCGCAGCTGTAACTCCAAGTCAATCATCGATTGACGCATTTTTTGGGCCTCTAACGCCACTGTCGCAAGATGGGAAGGCGCCCAGGAAGGAGAAGTCAGAAGACCTGCCTAACGACACCATTGCACGCTTTCGGGAAAAAAGGCGCGGCGAGGATTGAAGGGTCTTCCTTTTTTGCTCACCTTATTCCGGATTTCGTGCCCAAGAACTACCATGTTTGCACTGGGCTGGATATCGTTATTGGGAGCTATTGGCTCTTTTGCGTCGGAGGGCGACACCCTTCAGCGTGTGGCTTTTTCTGAGGAGAGGCCTTGCGATACGGTGTTTATTCGTGCCCAGCGGTTGGATTTTGCCACGGTTGGAAGGGTGGTGAGAGAAATGCGTTCGGGCGACAATGACCAACTGCTGACCTCTGTGATGCAAGATGCAGGGGTTTTCTTCAAACAATACGGCGTAACGGGCAGTAGCACCATATCCCGAAGGGGAGCCGATGCCAATCAAACCCAAATTAATTGGAACGGATTGCCCATCAACAACCCGATGTTGGGGATGAGCGATTTCAATACATTGATGAGCTGGGGCTGTGGAGAGATGTTTTTGGTGGAGGGCGGCAATTCCGCAGTAGTGGGCAGTGGTAGCATGGGCGGCACGCTTTTCATGCGAAATGGATTGCATTTTTTGGAAGGCAGTGCCCCAGAAGAATATCAAAGCAGGTCGAAGGCGATGGCTACCTTGGGTTCGTTCGGAGAGCGAAACATCGCCGCGGAGGTGAGTTTGGTGGGAAAACGCCGATTTTTTTCGGTCAATACAGCACATTTTTACCATGAGAATGCCTTTGAGTTTGCGGATTTGGGCTTGGAGATTCCCAAGCGTAGAATGGAAAATGCCTTGCGCATACAGGAGATGATGCGCATGGTTGGCGGCATGAAGACGGGTCGAAGTCAGTTGCGTACAGTGATCGAGTGGGCGGGGATGTCGCGACAGTTGGGCTTGGCGATGGGTTCATTGCAGCCATTGGGAAAGCAGTTGGATTTGAATTTGCGTGGGATGTTGGAACATCAGGTAACGTTCAAGCGCGGATTTTCATTGCTGCAGCGTTTGGGTGGGGTGATGGATCAGATAGACTATTATGGTTCGCCACAGGATTCGTTGGGCAGTTTGAGTCGGGGCAAAACGCTGCACTATCAAAATGAGTTGTATTACACTTACAGGAGTTTGCGTTTTTTGCTGGGGACGGATTTTCAGTACCAGCGCGCGAATACTGAATATTATTTGGGATGGGTGAATCGGGCTTTGCCGGCGTCTTTGTTTGGGGTGTATTGGTCGCACAGAAAATGGTCGGCCGTGGGCAATGCGCGTTACGAATGGAACGAGCGCATGCCCACGGCCGGGGTTTCGCTCCAGTTCCAGGCCAGCCGCAGGCTGGCCTGGAAATCCAACCTGCACTCCTCCTTCCGCAGGCCAACCCTCAACGACCTCTTCTGGGTCAGTGGTGCGGCGCTATCCCCCCTTAAATCAGAAAAAGGATGGGGCTCAGAAATGGGTCTACTGCTAAAAACGGGCCCTACCCATTATCACCAAACCGTATTTCACCTCACCGCAGAACTAACAGCCTACTACCGCGAACTCGATTTCCCCATCCTGTGGGTGCCCGCCGGAGCGGTGTGGCGTGCCACCAACCTCTCCGGCGGCGGACGGTATGCCGGTGCACAATTGTCGCTTCAAGCGCAAGCCCACATGCATCAATCCAACATTGGCATCCAACTCAACCTCGATCGCGTAAAAGCCATGGTGAAACAAACGGCCAATGGTCCCGAATACCAGCAAATATTTGTGCCATTGTACAACGGAAACATCGCCCTGTCTTGGCATCGCCCCAAACACCAACTTACGGTAAATACCCAGATGGTGGGACTGCGTTACATCCAAACCGATAACCAATCCAGCTTGCCAGCCTACGCGCTTGTCAACGCCCAATGGCGCTTTCCCGCCGTGTTGAGTAAGAAAGGTGTGGTATTTGACGTGGGACTTCAAACGCAAAACCTCACGCAAGCCCAATATTTCAGCATGCCAGGAAGACCCATGCCCGGTAGGTCCCTGCAGTTTTCGCTTTGGATCAAACACCTAAACAAATCATTAAAAAAATAAAAACATGAAAAAATATACAATCGTTTTGACGCTGGCCCTCGCGTTTTTTGGCGCCGCCAATGCCCAATTTTACAAGGAAGGATTTGAGGATGTAACCCTGGATTCTGGCAATGTAATCAATGGAAGTAAAGGTGAAAAAGTATTTGATTTTCCAAGTCTTCCCACCGGCTACTCCCTGAAAATGCCCATCCAATACGATACCTCATGGGGCGGTTATTGGTCGGGTGGGTGGGCCATTTCCAAACAGATCGATGGTTCCGCCGGTCCTTCTGATTTCATGAAGCACCTTTACTGTGCAAAACCTGGCAACGGGTCTGAGAAAAACGCCAACCGCAAATATGTGGGCAAAGCCTTTGTCGTGGGCATGAATGGGGCCTATTTTTTGCAAAAATCCACGTCCAACGAAGGTCTCGTGGAGTTGGATGTAACAAATTCAACCTATGCCTACAATTCAATGAAAAATGGCGACAATTTTGCCAAAAAATTTGGCGGAACATCAGGCAATGATCCCGATAGTTTTGTTTTGAACATCAAATTTTTCGTAGATACCCAATACGTGAAAAGCAAACGCATTGTACTTGCCGATTTTCGTTTTTCAGATAATTCAAAAGACTACATTCTGGATACCTGGCAAACCGTGTATTTGCCTACCTATTTTCCCGAAGGCTTTGTTGATAGTATCACATTTGAATTGGAAAGTTCTGACAATGGTCAGTTCGGCATGAATACCCCAGGGTTTTTCTGTGTAGACAATATTGCCTATGGCCATTGGCTGAATACAAAGAAATTGAACACCTTGCAAGCCAAAGTGTTCCCCAATCCAGTCAAAGACATCGTAGAAATTCAGACACAACATCCGGCCAAAACCATGGAAGTCATGGACGCTGTGGGTCGTACTGTATTGACCCAATCTTGCGATTCTCGTTCTGCTCATCTCAATGTGGCAAGCTGGAGCCCAGGAACGTATCAGGTCAAGGTGACGACGGCGGTTGGACAAGAAACGGCAACCTTCGTGAAGCAATAATTGCCTGTATAACAGGAATAAACTAAAAAAAGGCCATCGCATTCTACATGAAATTGCCCATTACTCAACACCATTTTTCAATAGTTAAACCATCACAGAAATTGGGATCCAAGTTCTTGTTGTTGGGTTTGCTGTCCACGGCTTTTGCCCTTCAAAGCTGCGAAGACCAAGTGGTCGGTCCACCCTTGATTGCCCCCATGGGCGATGACCGCGTGGCCGTGTTGTGCGAAGGCAATTTCATGTGGGGGAATGCCAAACTCGATGTGATTTCGACGGATTCATCGGGTACAAAAATTTGGAACAATGCGTTTGAAGCCGTCAACAACAAGCCCATCGGCGATGTGTTGCAAAGCGGGTTGGTGGCGGGTAACAACCTGTTTTTGGCAGTCAATAACAGCGGAAAGGTCTTGGCAGTGGACCCGAAATCGCTCAAACAAACGAAATCGAACAATACCCTAAAATCGCCCCGAAACCTGCTAATGGTGGGTGATCAAATGTGGGTGAGCGACCTGTATGCCAATAAAATCAGCGTCTTGGATACATCGAACCTGAAAACGGTGAAAGAAATTGCAATGCCTGGGTGGACGGAAACCATGGTGCGTTGGGGCGATTATGTTGCTGTGGCTGCCTACAAGGGAGAAGTATTGCTGCTCAATCCATCAACCCATGCCGTTGAACGCACGTTAAAAGTGGATTCTGGGGCATTGTATCTGGCGGTGGATGCGGCACTGCAGCTATGGGTTGGGTGCTCCTACAATGGAAAATCGTCGTTATCGGCCTATGCTTTGGGGCAAATTGATATCACGCAAGTGGCAAATTGGTCGATGCAAGGCGACCTCGGCAGTATTCAGCTGTCGCGCAATGGCGGAACCCTTTTCGTATCGCGAAAAAATAAACTCTATTCGTTTCGTGCGGATGCTCAATCCGAAGCCAATATGTCGGTTTTGATTGAGCCAGAAGTGGCCCAACTCTATGGTTATTATTATGATGGGGTATCGAATACTTTCTATTTCGCTGATGCCAAAGACTATGTGAGCAACGGTTCAGTTGTGCGATATCCGATGGATGATTTGTCGAAAAAGTCGGTGCTGACAACCGGTGTGAACCCCTCCGGCTTTGTGCGTTTGCCCTAAGTTAGTTTTACTATCTTTGGGGGCGAGAAATGAAGTGGAACTTTCTGAAGTTGAAAAAGGTTGACATCCTATTGCTGCGGTCTTATGTAGGTCCGTTTGCTGTCACTTTTTTCCTCAGCATGTTTCTCTTTTTGATGCAATTTCTTTGGAAATACATCGATGAGTTGGTGGGGAAAGGGATTTCTACCGACATATTGGCAAAGTTGATTTTTTATTCATTGGCCGATTTGGTGCCCATGGCGATGCCGTTGACCATCATGGTGGCGGGTTTGATGACTTTTGGTAATTTGAGTGAGAGTTTCGAGTTGGTGGCGATGAAAAGCAATGGCATTTCGTTGTTGCGCGCGCTGAGGCCGATCTTCATCTTAATGTGCTGCTTGGCAGTCATGAATTTCCTTTTTTTGAACTATGTGATTCCCAAGGCCAAACTGGAACAAGCGGGTCTGATGATTGATGTGCGACAGAAAAAACCCACATTCAATTTGGCGGAAGGGGTGTTCTATCACAACATTGAGGGGTTTGCCATTCGCGTGGGCAAAAAAGAAGCCGATAACCAGACGGTTCGCGACGTGTTGATTTACGAATACAAAAAGGACGACAGCAAGCGGTTGAATGTGTTGCGGGCAGAATGGGGGACCATGATATTGAGTCCCGACCAAACGGTATTGAATTTTACGTTGTACAAAGGGGTTCGTTACGAAGAAATGACTACGGCGCCGGAGTATCGCAAAACGCACCCGTTTAACCAGATGTATTTTGAGAAACAGCGGATGCAAATTGATCTTTCGAGCCTGGATTTTACCTTCTCTGACCGGGATTTGATTGCCAGCGATTACCGTTTGCAGAATGTGTCGCAGTTGTTGAAAGTGATTGACACTTTTGAGATGAAGTGTGCGATGTTGCGTTCAGACAATTCCAAATACTTGGGTAAGTATATTCATGCACCGGGTGTGATGACCCAGGATACAACGATGCAGCATTACCGCAGGAATTCGGTGGCATTTGCACCGTTGAAGGAGTCGCAAATGATCAAAAATTACCCGCAGGAACAACGCGCAACCATCGTGGCGGCTGCAGTGAACCATGCGCGTTCTTTGAAGGGGACAGAGGAAGGGCTTTTCACCAGTTTGGAATTCGAGGAAACCGATGTGGATTTGTATCGCAGTGAGCTGCACAAGAAGTTTGCCTTTTCCATTTTGGTGATATTGTTGTTTTTGATTTCGGCCCCGTTGGGTGCAATCATCCGCAAGGGGGGAATAGGAATGCCGTTGGTGATTTCAGTGATACTGTTTGTGCTCTTTTATGCCGTGAATTTAACGGGTGAAAAAATGGGCAAGGAGGGGATTGTGCCCGTTTGGATTGGCAGTTGGATGAGTTCGATGCTGTTGTTTCCAATTGGGTTGGTGATCACTTACCGGGCAAGCATAGACAAGAGTTTTCAGGGTAGTAATCCGTTGATGAATGCGGTGAAGGGTTGGAAGTTGAAATGGCAGAACCGCAAAAGCAGCGCAAAGAACCAGATATCATGAAGTTGTTGGTGATAGGGAACCGGGTGCCATGGCCGCTGCATGATGGTGGGGCGATAGCCACTTACGGGATGTTGAGATCGCTGGCCGAGAATGGGGCGGAGGTACATTTTTTTACTTTTAATACGAAAAAGCACTTTGCGGAAATCGCAACGATAGAGAAGTATTTTGGATTTTGTAAGGTCTATTTGCAGCCGTTGGATGCGGGGGTAAAAGTGGGGAAGGCTTTGTTGAATTTGTTGACGGGTGGGAGTTACCACATGGAGCGATACGATGACGGGAGGGCGGCATTGGCCTTGGGTGAGTTGATGGATTCGGAGGGGTTTGATGTTGTTTTGGTTGAAGGACTGTATTCGGTGCCAGTGTACCTGCGGGCGGTTTCCGCCCGCAGGTACAGTACGCCTGCGGCGTACCGCGCCCACAATTTGGAATACCAAATTTGGGCGCGCCTGGCTACCGCCACCGCCAACCCCCTCAAAAAATGGTACCTGCAACTCCAAGCCAAACGCCTGCAGAAATTTGAACAACGCACATGGTCCACCTTTCAAGCCATTGTACCCATCGTCAAAACCGATGCCCACACCATCAAACAGTACCTGGAAGGCATAAAATCGACATCTCAAACCGCCCCAATCACCCTGTTTCATACCTACCAGCCCGGCATCGCCATAGAAAGACCCTTCGCCTTCATTCACAAACCCCTGTCGCTCTTCCATATCGGCTCCATGGAATGGCAAGCCAATGAACAAGGGGTCATTTGGTTCTTGCAAAAAGTTTGGCCACTGCTGCTGGTGAAATACCCCCAAGCAAAGTTCCATCTGGCAGGGAAAGGATTGTCAAAATCCGACCCTCGCTTTTTTCAAACCGGTGTCATTAACCACGGAGAAGTGCCCGATGCCGAAGATTTTATGCAACAACATGGCATCATGATCGTTCCCATTCAGGCCGGATCCGGCATCCGAATCAAAACCCTGGAAGCCATGGCCCTCGGTGTGCCCGTCGTTTCTACCTCTGTGGGAGCACAAGGATTAGAAATCACCCAATCCCAAGAACTCATACTGGCCGATCAGCCCGCCGATTTTGCCCAGGCCATCGCTCACTTGCTCGGAAACCCTGCCATCGCCCAGCAACAAACCACCGCCGCCCGAGCCTATGTAGAACAATACCACAACCTCAAACGGAATACTGCCGAATTGCTTGGTTTTTTGCGTGGCTTGAATCACCTTTGAAGCATGTTGACATTGAAGGGAAGACTTTGTGGCGTGCTCTTTTTGTTGTTAGGTGTAGTAAGTGCACAAAATTTGCCCTTCGGACCGCTGCGCTGCCAAGGTCCCGTTCCGCCGGCGTTTCTGCAATCGAGTTCTGCCAAAGCAATGCAGAATGTGCAAGCCATCGATAAGCAGTCGAAAAATCGAAAAGAGATTACGGAGGAGGAAGAATTTGCACTCGCAACAACTTTCGTGATCGACGAAATTCTCAAAAGTGGTAAGGTTCTCTACGGCGATACCATCACACAATATATCCAAAAAGTTGCCGATGGGTTGCTCGCTCAACAACCCAATATCAGAACACAACTCAACTTTTTTACCCTGAAATCGAATCTGGTGAATGCCATTAGCACCCACCAAGGCTATATTTTTGTTACCACCGGCTTGCTCTCGCACCTGCACAACGAAGCCGAACTTGCCTTTGTACTGGCACACGAAATTGCCCACTTTACCCAAAAACACAGTTTGGCATCGGCCAAGTTGAAGAACCGCTTATTCGATGAAAAGAATGGGTCGAATGGACTTGAAGAGCGCGTTAAAACCGTATACCAATATTCGCGAGAAAACGAAATGGAAGCAGATCGACTTGGTATGGATCTTTTTTTATCCGCCGGTTATGGCTTCGATTTTGGACTTGATGCGCTCGCTCTGCTGGAACATGCCGATGAGCATTTTGTGAATGTACAGGCGAATCCATCATGGTTTGAATCGGGTTATTGGAAAATTCAGCGCAGTGATATGCCGCCGAACAACGATTTGTCGGTCCCCGGAAAAATGAATGCCAACGCAGAATTTACTTGGCCCAAATCCTTTCCCGAAATTGCGCTGCGTGATGCTGGCGATGTGGCCTTCAAAACCCACCCCGACGTGATAGACCGCCTACGTCAGGTGGAAGAGCAGTTTAAAGCGGAATTCGATAAACCCATTCAAAAAGACCCCTATAAATTTACCAATCCCCAATATTTTCAGCATGTACAGCAGCGGGCCTGGGTGGAAGATGTCATCTCACACTTGCGGCAGGCAAACTTTGTGGATGCGATGTATTTGGGGTTCGCCCTGGATTCGCTGATGCCCAATCAGTCGTTTTCAGCCGATGTGAAAGCCATGGCTTGGTATGGTTTGTTGCACCACAAAGCAAATGGCGAAGATCTGAATGCTTTCGGCCTCCAAGATGATCTGCGCGACCTCAATGCTCCCCAAGTGCGCGACTTGAACGAAGTGTTTAAGGGCCTATCAAAAGAACAATTGTCTGTGATGGCCGTGAGAAACATCGCATTGGATATTCGTAAAAAAGGCAGTTCGCCGTTTCGACGGAATCTGCTCGACTCTTGCATCAAACTGATGTTGTCTAACCCCACCTTTGAGATGTATAACTACTCCATCAAGGCGGAGGATGCGGTGAAAGATGGCAGCGCCAAATGGCGATCGGCATTCGCTGAGTTGGGTTTGGCGGAAATCAGTGGATACCTCTATTTTAAGCGATTGCGCTCAAAAGATTCGTTGGTATTGCAAGAGGAGCGAAACAAAGAAAATCAGAAGAAAAAACTCTTGGGTAAGGTACTTGTCGATAACCAAACCCACCTGAACACCCAGCAATTGGGCATCGATAGTTTGTGGATGTTTACCCCCAACTACGACCAGTTGGAAATGACAGGCAGTGGAAAAGTCTCACGCGATTACATCCGCGACGAAGCCATCGCCCAAACCTTTGAAAACGATTACCAACAAGCCGCTGAGGCAGCGAAAATTGACCTAACCATCCTGAAAAACATGGGCAGTGACAACCTCACCACCGAGGATGTGAATCGCTTTGCGCTCATGCAAGACTGGATGGAAGAGCGATTGAACAATGGACTGACACAGATGATGTTGTTTGAATCTGGTATTTTGCAGTCGGCACTGAGTCACGAGCGAATTGGACACCTTGCTTGGGCCGGTGCAGTGAATACCATCGAAGCGAGAAAATTCAATGCATTGTACCTGGCCGTTGCCATTGTTTATGTACCCGCGCTGCCTTACTACATCTATTGGCAGTCTACCAAATCCAAAAAGTTCCAATTCATGGTCTTGGTGTTTAACCCAAAAACGGGGGAAATAGATGGGGTTTTCTTGCAAAAATATGCGGCCGAATGGTCACGGGACTTTTTGCGAAGTCATTTGTACGATATCATGCTGCAAATCAAAACCAAACCGAAAGCAGTAAAAGGAAAGGGAGGCAAAGGATGAGGAGATTAATACGCAGCATTGATGGGGTGAGTAAACAAACAGCAATTGTTTTGTTGATGCTTGTGGGACTTTTGGATGGAAAATTACAGGCCCAAAGAGTGGGGAACCCAGGATACATGGGAAAAACAATCACCTTGGGTCTGGGGTCACAGGTTTCGGGGGGGTGGTATGGCGGATTCAAAACCCAAGCCTTGCTTACTGCGGTTGCGGAAAAATCAATCAATCGCCAGCATGCCATTACGCTGAGAGCCACGGTGGGAATGCTGAATGTACCTTTTCAAGAAATGGGTTTGTCGGTAGATGGGCCGGGTTCAGGTGCTGTAGCCAACTATTATGGCAGATTGAATTTTGGCAATCCACCCGCTTTGGTATCCAGGAGCTGGGGTGGGCAATGGAAGCGATATGTGCTCAACAGGGGCGCAATTTCACCATATGGAATGTATGTAACCTTGGGAGGGGAACGGAGAACGATATCGGCCACAGACTCCTTCTCGCAATTGGTGTTTATTGAAGATAATTACAACGATCCCTTCGCCTCGTTGCGTTATGAATTACCCGCCGTAATGCCGAGGACAGCCAAAGCTTTCAATGTGTTGGTGGGCGTAGGCAATAAACGGTTTTTCAATGAATCCTTCTTTTTGGATTATCAATTTGGGATGACTTGGATGTTTTGGTCGAACACAAATATGTATGTGGCTTCGCTCGAAAATGGGACAGTGGGACCCAATTACAATGCCCAAAATGCGCTGGAGTTGCAGATGCGACAGATGGATACGCGCCGACAATTATTCACCCTGAATCTAACCGCTGGTATGGTCTTTTAATTTGGAAATGATGGCAAAATTTCGTATATTCTTTTTGGTAGTAATTTTCTGGAGTGTCATCACGATGATGGTTGCTTGTCAGAAGATGGAGCCGTATTCTGAGACCAAGGTATCGCTCCGACAAGCGCAGAATGCCCCACAATTTTATAAGCCCTATGTATTCAAAAATTGCGGATTGTCCGCGGGCTACACGACTTCGGCGAATCAGTTTTTGAGGGATTCATGGAGTTATTCAGACAAGATTTTGGGGATTTCGGAGGCATTGAATTTTGTGAGTAAGGATGGTAAAAAGACCTTGAAATTTTCTTTTCCGCTGATCTTCAAGGAGAACTCGGCCTATTTTACTTATTCCCATTGGAACCTTGAAGACAATTCATGGAATCAGTTGGAAGATGCGGGGGGTGTTCAAATCACGGGAACCATTCAGTTGGCGGGAAAATCGTATCCGATTTTTATCACTGCGAATGAGATCTATGTGCGTCATGATGGAGAAAAACACTACATCGAACTATGCGGTGGCAATTGCATGTACCGTTTGAATGGAATAGAAGTGAATAGTGATTTTTCAATGAATTTAATTTGGGAGGAACAGCGATGAATAAGGGGTATGTTTATTTGTTTTGTGCGATGGTATTGGCTTGTTTGGCGCAAGCCCAGCCAGTGAAACCCACCATTTATTCACCCACCAATAACGCGGTGAATGTGGCGTTACAACCCGATTTTTCGATCAATTTATCGACAGGATTGGCAGATTCATTTTTGGTGGAGCTCGATAGCCTGGCTACTTTCACTTCCTTAGGGAAAAAGAGTTTCAAATCCTATTACAGCACTTGTGCAAATTGTGCCAAGTTGCCCAAGATCCAATTGAAGATGTCGCAGACATGGTATGTTAGGGCGCGGGCTTGGCGTGCGGGCTTGCAAGGCGCATGGAGCACAACAACCAAGTTTACGACGGCTTCAAAAGCATTGCCAACGCAAAATGCATCTTCGCATTTCGATTTCGCGGCCGTGATGCCGGAGTTTATTTACAATTTTAGCGCTACCAACCTGCAATACGAAGTGAGTGCCTCAGCGGATTTCTCATCGCCATTGCTGCGTGGACAGATGTATCCTCATGATTCCTTTGAAGGCAATCAGTATACCACCATGTATGCAAGGCTCAGAGGACTGCCTCAGAACACCACTTTGTACATGCGATCGCGTTATTTTTTGCGCAAGGATACCGCAACTTGGGGTCCTACCCACACCTTCGCACTCAAATATCAGCCATCGATGAGTCCGGGTGGTACGGTGAATACCTTGATTGTTGCGCCATCGGTGAGCTTGGCAGTCTATGTGTACAACAACTATACGGATACCTCGGTGTTCTATGAATACCAGCAAGCTACGGATTCGCTGTTTACCAATCCCACATCATTCAAAACCCCTGAATACTTTGTTACGTTGGTCCTAAAATCAGGAGCGAACTTCGTGAGATACCGGGTTGTTCATCGCAACTTGGTAACGGGGTGGTCCAATGTGGTGAAATATACAACGTCTACGGTGCTTCCAGCGCCCATTCTATCGAGCCTTGGAAATGCTTACCGGACGGCCCAAGCCAATGTGGGTCCTAATCTTTCCGTCATTCAATGGCAAGCCGATACCACCCTAAAATTCAATTCTTCGAGGTTGATTCAGTGGGATACCACCTTTATGCCCGCCAACGCCAACCGGTACATGCCCTTTACGAGCGATGATTTTGCCAAGTTTCGAAACTGTTACTTGCGCTATCGCACGGGCAATGGCACAGATTGGATGTCGTGGAGTGCCCCATCTGCCACTATTTTTTGGCAATTGCAAAGCAGTACTTTGAATCAGAATTTTTCACTGCTACAACGGTTCGATATGTTTAGGCTCAACGACTTGTTGGGTTACTACATCCTCTCGGATGTTGACTCAAACTTCAATACCCCCAGTCGTTTTGAGGTGAGCACTTCGGAAAACACCATGAGTGTGAATGTCGATGACATTTATTTGGATAAACCAACGGTGTATTACAAAGTTTATGCGCGTTCAACCAAAGGGCTGAGCACTCCCAAAGTGTTTAAAATCACCAATACCATTGTTCCCACCATTTGGGGGCCTGGCAATGGACAGTCATTCGCAGAAACCGTACCCTACAACATAGCTGGGAAAACAGGTACTGCAGACATGGAATTTCAAGTGGCCAAGGATGCCGCTTTTACGAAAATCGATGGGACGTTTATCACGGCCAACGGTGGCAATGCTGGCAATTTGCCAGTATCAGCCCCCGGAGACTACTTTTTTCGAGTTCGGTACCGCAACAGTCGGTCTGTTGGTGTATGGTCTGCGGTGATTTCGTTCAAAATCACCACCGTTTCTGAAATGGCGCCTCCCATTTTGCGTAGCCCAGCCAATGGAGCTTCGAATGTGGATTCGAAAATTTCAAAATTCACATGGAATACGGTTCCAGGGGCCACCCAATACCTCATTTCGGTATATGCAAATAGTTCGGGTAACCTGCTTTATCAGAATTTCACAGATTCAAACTGGGCAATGGTTTCTGGATTGCCTGCCAACTTGCTATGCCGTTGGTCTGTCCTGGCGATGGGTGAGAAGGCTTCCAAAAAGTACAGTGAAACTTGGAAGTTTACCACCAATGCCATGGTTTCTTCGCTGTTTCCGACCACCCGAGTTTCCGCCACAGACATGGAAGTATTTCCGAATCCAAGCAGAGACTTTCTCACGGTTTCCATGCCTATTATCCTAGGTCAACCCAATGTGATTGCCGTGTATAGTGGTATGGGACAGTGTTTGGGATGGTTCAACACCCCTCGTTCGATGGCCGCGACAGAAGAATTTCAGCAGGGCGGGAAGATTCGTTGCACAGGCGGTGAAATAGGGGAGGAAATGTCGACGTGGAAATTCGACATCTCTGGTTTACCATCTGGGGTTTACTACATACATTCCACGGCGGGAACGGCAACGTTTATCGTTACGGATTAACAGATTGATACGTCATTTTGAAGTGCGGAATACCCGCTTCGAAAAATCGCTCGCCATGGGCCTTGAATCCATACTTTTCGTAGAATCCCATGGCATGCTCTTGCGCGTGCAAATAAATGTTCCCTTCGGAAAAATTGAACGTCGGCGATAGCGACTCCAAACAATGCAATAGCAAAGCCGCGCCTGCGCCCGTACCCCGAAATTCCTTCAATACGGCAAATCGCTCCAACTTGAGTCCGTAATCGGTCCTTCGGTATCGACAAGTACCAACGGCAATTCCCTGTTGCGTGGCCAAAAAATGTTGGCTCGTTGTTTCGTATTGATCGTATTCCTCGTCGGGAGGACATGCCTGCTCAATCACAAAAACAATGCGCCGAATATCAAAAGCTTTGGCCATATCCTGTGGGTTTGCAATGGGTTTTACCTGTATCATCAGAAAAAAGGTTAAATTTGCGTCAAACTTAATACAAAAAAATACGCAATGGCTCAATCTCAAATTCAATCCTTGCTCGGTTCTCAAGCGGAATACTTGCTGAATCACAACTGTAAAACCATCAATCAGTCGATGATTCACGCACCCGGTGCCGACTTCGTAGACCGCATTTTTGCTCAAACAAACCGCAACCCACAGGTGTTGAAGAGTTTGCAACAGTTGTATGGAAACGGACGCTTGGCGAATTCAGGATATTTGAGCATCTTGCCCGTGGATCAGGGTATTGAGCATAGTGCAGGAGCTTCGTTTGCACCAAATCCCATCTATTTCGATTCAGAAAACATCATTAAATTGGCCATCGAAGGCGGTTGTAATGCCGTTGCTTCTACCTATGGTGTTTTGGCGATGCATGCACGCAAATACGCACACAAAATTCCATTTATCGTAAAGATCAACCACAACGAATTTTTGTCTTACCCCAATAAGTTTGATCAAATCATGTTTGGTTCGGTAGACGATGCATGGAACATGGGTGCAACTGCCGTAGGTGCCACCATCTATTTCGGAAGTCCCGAAAGTGGTCGTCAGATTGTTGAAGTTGCCCAAGCCTTTGAGCGTGCCCACGAATTGGGTATGGCAACGATTTTGTGGTGCTACACCCGCAACAATGGATTCAAAGTGGACGGTGTTGATTATCATGCGAGTGCCGATTTGAGCGGTCAAGCCAACCATTTGGGTGTAACCATCCAAGCGGATATCATCAAGCAAAAATTGCCCGTGAACAACGGTGGATACAATGCAACCAAGCATGGTAAAACCCATGCCAAAGTATACAGTGAATTGACAACCGATCACCCCATCGATCTTACCCGCTATCAATTGGCCAACTGCTACATGGGCAGAGCCGGTTTGATTAACTCTGGGGGTGAATCAAAAGGTCAGGGCGACATGGAAGAAGCCGTATTCACAGCCGTTGTGAACAAGCGTGCAGGTGGATCCGGTTTGATCTTGGGTCGCAAAGCATTCCAAAAACCCATGAACGAAGGTGTTCAATTGTTGAATACTGTTCAAGATGTGTATTTGGATAGCAGCATCACTTTGGCTTAATTTGCTTCCATGAATCTCGATTTCGAAGACGACGACGATCTCGCCGGCGACGGTCCAAAATGGTATCAGCGTACCTGGAGCGGTATCCTTACGAAAACCAAGGATAAAAAGCCCACGCCTGACGGCCTATGGGAGAAGTGCAAGCGATGCAAAGAAGTGGCTCCAACCAAAGATTGGATTGTGAACCAATACGTTTGTCCGTCTTGCAAATACCATGAGCGCATCGGTTCGATGGAATATTTTGATATCCTCTTCGATGACAACAATTTCACAGAAATCAATGCCAACTTGAGCAGCGGTGATCCACTGTCGTTCAATGATTCTGCCCCATATGTTGATCGCATTGTGGTTGCCCAACGCAAAACGGGCTTGAAAGACGCGGTGAGAACGGCGCATGGTGAAATTGATGGACAGCCTTTGATGGTGGCATGCATGGATTTTAATTTCATTGGGGGCTCCATGGGGAGTGTGGTGGGTGAGAAAATTGCCCGTGCCATTGACTATTCTTTGGCCACGAGAACTCCCTTTATGATGATTTCGAAATCGGGTGGTGCTCGGATGATGGAGGCTGCATTTTCATTGATGCAAATGGCCAAGACCAGTGCGAAATTGGCATTGCTGGATCGCGCAGGCATTCCTTATATCTCTTTGCTAACCAACCCAACCACGGGCGGTGTAACAGCCTCCTTTGCCATGTTGGGCGATGTGAACATTGCTGAGCCTGAAGCACTCATTGGATTCGCAGGTCCGCGCGTGATCAGAGAAACCATCGGCCGCGATTTGCCCAAAGGATTCCAAAGTTCTGAGTTCTTGGTAGAACATGGATTTTTGGATTTTATCGTAAATCGCAACGAATTGAAAAAGATAGTATCAACTTTGCTTCAGATCATTTGGAGCCAAAAACAAAACTAAACACTATGAACTTCCCAGATAATTTAAAGTACACCAAAGACCATGAATGGGTTATGGTGGATGGCGATGTAGCCACAATTGGTATCACCGACTTTGCTCAAAGTGAATTGGGCGATATCGTTTTCGTTGACATTTCTTCACAGGGCGACAGTTTGGGCGCACACGAGGTATTTGGTACAGTAGAAGCCGTGAAGACGGTGAGCGACTTGTACATGCCCGTAAGTGGTGAAGTGATTGAAGTGAACGGAGATTTGGACGCTGCTCCAGAATCTGTAAACAGCGATCCTTATGGTGCTGGTTGGATGGTGAAAGTAAAAATGAGCAACCCAGCGGAAGTGGATGGTTTGATGAGTCATGCCGACTACGTCGCCATGGTGGGTTAGAATATTATGATTACATACTTGAATAAGTACAAGAAAACAATATTAGTTCTTGTACTTATTTTATTTTTTTGCTTATCCCCAATACCAAAATCTGCCACTAATTTACAGTTCTCAGGTAAGTTAGGGTTGGATAAATGGTTTCATTTTTTCATGTACTATCTCCTCTATTTGGTTTGGGCCTCTGAAAACACGAGAATCTCAGAAAGAGTTTTCCTATTTGTAGTTTTAAGTATTCTTTTTGGTGTAATCATCGAGATATTACAGGGTATTACTTTATTTGGGCGGAGTCCGGAGTTAGCGGATTTTTTTGCAGACTTTTCCGGGATATTATTCGGATATTTTATCTCAAATCGAAAGAAATCTTTGTATTAGTTGCACTGCAATCCCTTGACATAATCCTCGATGATGCGAATTTCCCCGGCCAAGCCGCTGCCGTAGAAACCAGCAAAGTCAGCTGCGCTTACATTGTTGCTGTAATACGCCAAATATTGACTTGCCAATGGCATGTATGACCAATGCCAAGCTTCTGCCTCGTAACCCGTTAAGCGGCCAGTGCTTCTGGGAGAATATACTTCGCAAAATCCGTACTCCTTGGCATGTTTTCTCAGCCATGTAATCTCTGACAAGCCCCGGCCCATCTTGAAATAACCGGGCTCCAATGAATTGATGTCTATGTCGGTTCCCCAATGATGACGGCTGCTGCCGGGCATACTGCTGTACAATAGAATGTGCTTTGCATTTTCAATGCCCTTGCCAAAGCGATTCACATTGCCCATCCATTTGCGGTCCCAAATCGCCTTTTGTTCCCAAAAATTTCGCGTTCCTGAAATGATTTTCAAATCGATCCCCGCCGTCATCGCAGCCCTGCGCATTCGTTGAAAGGCCTCGATCACCTCTTTCTGTAAATACATGGGCTTGCTGCAAATCATTGGCGGAACATTGGCAAATCGCACATGGGTTTGGGCCGAGAATTTACCCATGACAAAGTCTTTGGTGATGTGGCTGTCGTTTTGTGCTTGAAGAACAAGAGCAGGTTGGTTCGTTGAAACCACCGCATCCAAATCCAAGGCAGCGCTTTGTTGTCCTTCAAAACCAAGGAGGCATATGGCAGCAAACCCCAAAATCAAACCAAACTTGCCGCGATTCATATAGGCAAAGTAACAACATTTTCAATGCATGCCCGTAAATTCGTAAATCATGAGGTTACAAGAATTTCGCAAAGGGGGACTGTTGATTTCCATGTTCGTATTGTTCACAATACAGGCTTTTTCGCAACAATCGGCGATGGAGCACGGTGCTACAGCACGTTGGCAATGGGAATTGAAGCGATTGGCAGATCCTGAAACCGGCCAAATTCCCTTGAATATGCGTCAGCGCGAATTGAATTTTGTATCCACTTTGCCCAAAAATACCGACGTGAATCCCATCGCCCGAACGGCCACTGGTTGGAAACACAGGGGGCCCTATTTTATTGGTGGAAGAACCCGCGCAATTGGCATCGATGTGGCTGACACTCAGCGCATTTTGGCTGGGTCTGTTTCTGGCGGTGTATGGCTCACAACCAACGGGGGAAAAACTTGGAATGCAGCGCAAAAAACCAACGAACTTCGATCGACCACTTGCTTGATTCAAGATGTTCGTCCCAACCACCAACACATTTGGTACATGGGAACAGGGGAGGCATACGGACAGAGTGCTGGTGCGCGTGGTGCGTATTATTTGGGTGATGGATTGTTCGTTTCTGAAGATTCAGGCAAAAATTGGTCGCCCATTGCCAGTACTGCCGCCGGCAACCCCGTATCGTTTTCAACGGGTTGGCAGCTGGTATGGAACCTCGCCCTAGACCACAGCGCACACGATACTGTACAAGAAATGTATGCCGCATGTTACAACCAGGTGCAACGCAGTTTCAATGGCGGGAAAACATGGACCAATCTCCTTGCTGGGGGTTATTTTACCGATGTGGCCGTGAGTAGCAAAGGGGTAGTGTATGCGACCTCCAGTTCGGAAGGACAAAAGAAAGGCATGTTTCGGGGAGCAGACAATGGCGCCTTGGTGAACATCAACCCATCGTTTTTGGGGACTACTTATAAGCGCATCGTCATTGGGATTGATCCCAACAATGAGAATGTGGTGTATTTTCTGCTCAATACGGACAACTTTGGGAAGTCGCTTGCGAATTTTCGCGGTGAAGTAGAATGGAATGCGTTGTATCGATATACCTACCTCGGTGGCGATGGCACCGGTGATTCCGGCGTTTGGGAAGATCTTTCAGCGAATTTACCCGCGGGTTCTGCGTTTGATCGATGGAATGTACAAGGTAGCTACGATATGCTGGTGAAGGTACGCCCCGGCAACTCCCAACATGTTTTCATCGGTGGAACAAACCTGTATCTATCCACTGCCGCTTTTTCAGACTCAACCCATACACAGAAAATTGGCGGATATAAACTCAATGCCAAATGGCCCGATGTGGGCGTTTACCCCAATCATCATCCCGACCAGCACAATTTGGTGTTTTATCCGAACGATAGCAACAAATTCCTCAGCGCCAACGATGGTGGCGTTTTTCGCTCCACGAACATCGGTGCGGTGCCATTCGTTTGGGAATCTCTAAACAACGGATACTTGACCACGCAGTTCTATACGGTTGCAATGGACCACGCAACGCCCCAAAGTCCTCTGTTGGTGGCAGGTGCCCAAGACAATTGCCAAGTGATGACGGTGTCAGATGCATCCAATGCCACATGGACAGAAACTTATTTTGGTGATGGATCCTATTGTGCCGTAGAAGACGGTGCCAAGTTGTTTTATTTTTCCAAGCAGCAAGGCAAAATGATCAAGGCGACAGTCGATGCCAAAGGGAATCGCACGGCTTATGCCAGAATAGATCCCATTGGTGGGTCTAAGTATTTGTTTATCAATCCGTATGTGCTTGATCCCGTAGACAACAATATCATGTATTTGGCTGGTGGTAAATACCTGTGGCGCAACAACCAATTGCGAAGCATTCCGCTCCTCAACAACAACGATAGCATCACCCAAGGTTGGCTCAGGGGGAGTGATTCTGTGGTGATTCGCAATGAATTTGTATCGGCTTTGGGTGTGAGTATTCAGCCGGCGCATCGATTGTATTATGGCACAACATTGAAGCGATTGTACCGGGTTGATAGTGCTCATCTGAGCGCCAACTTGAAACCCAAGGATATCACGGCAACGGCATTCCCATCGGCCTACATTAGTTGCGTGGCGGTTGATCCCAGAAATGCCGATAAAGTGATGGTTTCATTCAGTAATTACAATGTGTACAGCATTTTTTCTTCAGAGGATGGCGGTAAAACATGGGCGAAATCGGCGGGAAACTTGGAGCAGTTTGGTACGGGTTTGGGCGATGGTCCCTCGGTTCGTTGGCTATCGATTTTGCCAGTTGATGATGGTACGGTGTATTTGGCAGCAACCAGTGCGGGATTTTTCGCCACAGATACCCTGCAAGGATTGAATACCAAATGGGTACAACAAGCCAGTGGTGAAATTGGCAACATGGTCTGTGATATGTTTGATGTACGACCCAGTGATGGAACAATTGCGTTGGCCACCCACGGCAACGGAATTTACACAGCGAACATTGTTAAGAAGGGCGATATCTTGAATGCCGATAACATTGAAAAATTATCGGTTTTGAAAGCGATGATCTCCCCAAATCCTGCTTCAAACCAGATAAAAATCACCGGGAACTATGCAGGTATGGAAAAAAATGTTACACAAAATCAACTTTTAGCCCAAAGCAATGTCACCTTGGTTGACCCCCTCGGGAGAACGATAAAAATACAGCCGTTTACCGCATCAAACTTCTTGCCTAACAAGGGGTTTGAGGTTGAATTATCCCTAGAAAATGTCCCAGAAGGTTGCTATTATGTTCGCATGAAAGTGGGCAAAGCGTTGAAAACCTTGCCGGTTTTCGTGACATCCATCAGATAAACTGTGGTCGGAAATCCTATCTTTGTGAATACGCATGAACCAAATACGCTTTGAAGGCAGAAATGCCCAGTTCTTTTCTACGTTGCGTGCGCGAATCGACGCATACTTCACAGATAACAATATCAAGTCCTCAGGGAATTGGAAATTGTATAGCAAAACCATCATTTTGGGTCTTTCCCTGTTGGCTTTGTACGTAACATTGGTATTCTTTACACCAGGTACGGTCTTAGCCGTTGCTCTGTGCATGTTGTTGGGTGTGAATTTCGCAACCATTGGCTTCAATGTGATGCATGATGGCGCCCATGGCAGTTATTCGAGCAAGCCTTGGGTAAATAAAATGATGGCCCATAGCTTGAACCTGATGGGGGGAAACGCCTTTTTTTGGAACCAAAAACACAATGTAGCGCATCATTCATTCACCAACATCGAAGGTGCCGATGAAGATATCGATATCAGCCCTTACATGCGCGTGAGTGAGTTTCAACCCAAGTACTGGTTTCATCGCTTTCAACATATTTACGGTTTGTTGCTGTATTGTGTTACCTATTTGATGTGGATTTTTTACCAAGATTTCGTGAAATACTTCACAGGCAAAGTAGGCGATCGCGACATGAAAGTAAAGTTTACTGCCATGGATCACTTGACCTTTTGGGTAACGAAATTGGGTTATATCGCTGTGTTTATTGGTTTCCCCATTTACTACGTGGGACTTGCCCCAACGCTGGTGGGTTACACGATAGTGAGTATGACCACAGGGTTCGTGATTGCTGTTGTGTTTCAGCTGGCACACGTTGTAGAAGATGTTACGTTCGTTGAAAAAACATCGCCTGTGACTTCGGTGGAGGCAGACTGGGCTACACACCAAATCCAAACAACTGCGAATTTTGGTACCAAGAGCAAATTTTTGGCTTGGATGTTGGGTGGTTTGAATTTTCAGGTTGAACACCACTTGTTCCCCAAAATATCCCACATTCATTACCCTAAGTTGAACCAAATAGTGCGTGAAACCTGCGAGGAATTTAAGATTACTTACAAAGAATTCCCAACCATGTTGAGCGCTGTCCACTCTCATTTGCTTCACCTGAAGCATGTAGGAGCGTAATACGCCAATGAAAAGTTCCTACGGTCCGTTTGCGGTCAAAGTCAGCACACTGCGCAGCGATTACTCTGTGGTGGTGAATGCGCAAGGGTCCGTATTAAAAACACATTTGCAAGGCGAGTTTGCTGCCTGGCCTTCGGAGGTTGCACAATTACTTGCGAATGACCTAAATGCCTTGCCACAGCACGCGGATCTGCGTGAGAGTTTGGTATATTGTTTACTGAGCACATTTTGCGAAGAAAAGCAGCCCCAGTTCGAGTTGTTTGTGGAGGATGATCTTCAGTGGGATGCAGCCTATCGCTTGTCTGAAGACGATGAAATCGCAGCGTTACAATACGAAAGCATCGCACCACTTGTTCGCTTTTTGAAAGACGATTGGGTAACCCTGCCCGAGAATACTTGTCAGAATGTAGATGAGATGCGTGAGGCGGACATCGACTTTGTGCCCGGAGAGATCGTCAATTGCTTCATGGACTTTACCCAAGGATTCAACCAATACCAGAAATATGCTGTGGAATTGTTGCAGAGCATTTTCGGTGGGATTCACCTTTCCATGATATTGTTGTGGGTGTCACGGAAAGTTTCATCCGAAGACCTCATGAAATCTTCTCTGTTTTTAAGTTGTACAAAAGAGGATTTAGAAAGCCGCAAATTCAGCAAATCGGAGAGGGACGATATCGATTCTTTTTCCGCCAAATTGGATGCCCTGAAGCAAGCTTTGTACTTGCTAAAATCAAGAGATTAAGGTTGCACAACCACGGATTCCGTGCTCATGCCTCGTTCGGTTTCAATCCGCACAAAATACACTGTTAATCCCGCTTGCTTCTGATGGGTAAATTCACCAAAGTGAAGTACAGTTGTTTTCGATGGTTGTAAGAGATTCTCCGTGTAAACGATTTGTCCAGATGTATTGAACACCACCAAGCGCTTAATGGGGCTATCCGAAGTGAATGTTGTTTGATCCTTGGCAGGGTTTGGATAGCATTGTACTCCGGTTAGCGTGGGTTTGACAGTTTGTTTTAATCCAGCGAAATTGTCGTCGAGCCACAAATCTTCCAAAAATATTTGACTGTTTGGGTTACTGGCATTTTGGAAAGTAGAATCGGTCAAATAAACCCCCACCGTTGCTTTTGATGGTGTGAGTGTGAAACGACTGTCCCAAACGATGTCCTCTGCAAATAACATGTAGTTTCCAGGAACGGTGCTTTTGGAATCTTGTGAAAACATACCCGATCCTACGAGTGTATCTGCATGGAAAAAATTCACCATCACCGTGGCTCTGTCGCCACCCGTCAGCGATCCTTTCCAATATCCACGAATGCTGTTGTATCGCTTGGATACCGCAAATGAAGGAGTGCCCATGTCGGCATACGACAAGTTGGTATCTCGTGTTACCATCCAAGCTGGAATGATTTCTACGCCACTGGATGTATTGATACTTCGCTGTTTTAACAATGCCGCAAGCCCTGTGCGTGAATCGGTAGAACTCAAAATATACTCCTGTAAGCCGTTCATTTTGCCAACGCGCTCTTCGTAGGCATCCAAAGAAGTCAACCACTGATTGGGCTTTCGAACGAGCAAATTGCCCCAAGACTCGATACTCAAGTTTCCATCAGCGGATGTCTGTCCTCCTGGAAATGAAATGTCGTAGATTGCTATACTCCCATTGCTATTGGGTGCGATGCGTCTTAAACTACTGGCGATGTACACAAAGCCTGAATCAGCAACAACACCGGCAGTGGGATAGGAATAGGTCAGTGGCACTGTGATACTGTTGTCCCCGGAACCGGTTGCATCAGGTAAAATATAAAATTCTTGCAAGACCATTGGAATGGGGTCTGTGCCCTTTGTGAATCCCACAATGATCATCGCAGTATCATTGCCCAACTTTTCGCTGTTGTAGTTGATTTTGATGCTTCCTGGTGTACCTGAAATGCTGAAACCGCCTGTCAATGGATCTGGGTACTTTGATCCAACATTCATGGCAAAACTCACCGTTTTTGATGCTACGTCATTGCTCAGTCGAAAACCAACCACATTGCCCAAGGTTTTGGAAATGTCTTTGGATGTGTTGCCAATCATCATCCACTTGTTGGGTACCTCGTAGGACTGTGTGTTCCAATTGTTAAATCCCGCATTGGGAATGGGGTTTTGGGCCAGGGCGATGTTGGTCAAACTTACAAATATGGTAACGAGGAAATAGTTTTTTTTAGTCATTGGGCTTGTCTTCTATGCGATGTAAAAATACGAACAAGTAGATTCAGCAAAAAGCCCCTGAATATTTGTGGTTTCACAACATTCAGGGGCTTATGAAAAGTACTTGATTAATGGGCGATGACCGTTGCAATTGTCTGTACGCCACTGGCGTTTTTCAATACGATCCGGTAATTGCCTTCGCTCCAGTTGGCAGTCTCAACATAAGTGAGTTTGTCGCCTTTGCCGTTCGCAATGATTTGACCGGTTATGTTGTAAACAGTATATGTTGTACCGCCGGACAAGTCCAAATAGAATCCTTGGTCGGCCGGGTTGGGATAGGTACTGCCCTGCAGTCCTTGAACCGCAGTTTTTCCGCGGGTCTTCAATACTTTCACGGTGTAGCAATACACAGTAGAGCAAGTTCCTGTTGAATCATAAGCGGTTAAACAAACCGTATAAGTTCCTGAGGCCGAGAACTGATGTATTGGTGTTTTGTCCTTGCTATTGGCAGTGCTATCTCCGAAACTCCAAAGGAATGACTTAGCACCTGTGCTGGTGTTCTTGACATACATTTTCCCGTTACTTGAAACGCTATCCACTTGGAAGCTCGCCTTCGCGTTGCAGCAATCTACTTTTACAGATGTACAAATCAAAGTGTCGCAAGCTTTGCAAGAATCGTAGTATTTGATACAAACATTGTACGTTCCATTGGTTGTGAAAGTGTGGGTTGCGGTTCTTGCCTTGTACGTGGTTGATGCGCCACTGTTGCCAACAACAATGGTGTATTTGATGCAGTTGCCACCATTCAAGTTCATGTTTTTGCCTTCAAAGAAGTAGGTATTGCAGGCAGATTTGTTGCTGTAACCCAAAGTCGCACCCGCAGCAGCCCAGTTGCATTTGGCGGTGGTGGCAGGTTTGCATGTTACAGTAAAAGTGGTATAAGTTTGTGTGTCACAGCCTGTGCATACATTGCTGTATTTTCCGATAATCGCAAATTTCCCAGTGTCCCCAAATGTATAGGTTCCCAAGCGGCCGGGAGTCAATGCAGTAATTGCACCCGTTTTTATGTTGTACACGCTCAATTGGTATTTGATGCATGAATCCGCAAAGTTTGCCATTTCGAATGTGTACTTGTTGCAATCGTTCGTATATCCAATTTTGATGGGTAAATTTGCCCAAGTACATTTCTTTGCAGCGGGAAGCGTGATTACAATCTTTCTGCAGATATAGACAAAACACTTCTTTTTGGTGTCGTAGATCTTCAAACAAACTTCATATGTACCAGATTTTTTGTATACATGCGTTGCATCTTTCCCCGTTGAGGTAGTGCCATCGCCCCAATTCCAAAAGTATGTAGTGCCAGTGCCTGTGTTGGATGTGGCAAAAAACTTCCAGGTGGTATCGTTGGTCTTTTTCCAAGTCATACCGCCGATGATGCCGCATGGATTGCCAACCGTAACTGTTTTACAAATCTTAATCTTACACTTGCCAGTTTTGTCGGTAATGGTCAAACAAACTGTATAAGTGCCTGCTTTCGCATATTCGTGATACGGATCAATACCTGATCCAGTTTTCCCGTCACCAAAATCCCATGAATACGTATACCCTGTATTGCTGCTCGCTTTGAAACGGAACTTTCCGCCTGTATTAACGAAACCAAATTCACCTTTTAAATCGCAAGGTGTTCCGCAGCTTACTTTGATTTCTCTGCAGAATGTAGCGGTGCATGTTTTCCCAGTAGAATCTGTCCAAGTGGCGGTGACACATACCTTGTAGACACCCTCCGACAAATAACTCTTTACTGGGTCAACGCCAGTCCCTGTGGTTTTGTCTCCGAAATTCCAAGTGAATTTCGCGCCAGTTTGGTTTGAAGTGGCTTTGAATTTTACTTTTTTACAATCGGTTGAGAAGCTAAACTCCGTTGTCAACTTACAATCACAAGAAACCACCGTAATGGTTTTACAAATACTAGTGTCAAACTTGGTACAAGTGTTTAGCAATTTGCCACAAACTGTATAGGTACCAGCGGCAGGGAAGGTGTAGGTAACCTTGGTGCCATAGGCATAGGCAGTGGTGCCATTTCCTGTGATGGTCCATTTGAATTGCGCACAAGAATCGGCCAACAAAGTTCCCTCTGCACCAAAACTTCCCGTCAAACATTGGCTAGTAACACCTGTTGCCAAGCGCACTTTCGTTTGAGCATTTGCTGAAATCGCTATTGTGCTAATCAATACAACGGCGAAAAAGTGTACCAGTTTTTTCATGATATGGGTTTTGTCAATATCAAAAGTAGACCCAAAAGTTCCACAAAGCGTTGCCTTTCAAGTCCATTTTTGTTGAATTTCTGGGTGTTTGACAAAATTATGACTCAAACATCGGAAATTCATCATGGTTTCTTCATTTAATAGCAGATTTCTTGCCGTAACTAGTTGAACGTAAAGGTATGGCATCCCTCCGGATTCATTAATTTCCAGCGTAATTTTTGGTCATTGTAATGTAGCATTAGGAAATGCGACTGGGTTGACAATTGCTCGTAAAGTGCTCGATTGCAGAGGGTGATTTGACGCGACTTCCCTTTGATTTGAGATTCAAAATAGCACCACACGGCTTCCTCCTCAAGCTCATATCCTATCATCAACAAAGTCAAAGGTTTGCTGCCCCATTTCACTTGTAATTTTGGTTGTAGATAGGCGTTTAACGCTTTTGTGTCCTCCGGACGTTTCAATGCCAAATTAACTTTCTGACCAGACTCCCTATAAATGGCATCCTGAACATCGTCCACAAATAACTTGCAGCTCACCCCAACTTCCTTATTGGGATGTATAAAAATCTCCGTTACACCCACATGATACGGGTGATACGATGTCAATGTTATCGACAACATCAACATAGCAATTAATAATATCGTCCATGATAATTTTGGAACAATGTCCTTTCTTTGCATGCTTCAAAGTTACTCATCGCATGGAAGATTTTACATTTTGGTTGGAAATGGGCCTGTCGCACATCCTCGATTGGCAAGGTTACGACCACATGCTGTTTTTACTGACACTGTGTTGCGTTTTTACCTTTGGCGATAAACGATGGATTTGGTTGGTGTCGGCGTTTACCATCGGACATGCCATTTCCTTGGCATTGAGTGTGTTGAATGTTGTTCGATTGCCCTCTTCCTGGATTGAAGCCTTAATCCCAGCAACCATCGCGTTCTCCTGTGTACAGCATTTGTGGCCACTGTTAAAACCCGGCAAACAGGTTTTGGAAGAAAAATCGGTGCTTCCTACCGTGTTGGGTTTCGGACTCATTCACGGACTTGGGTTTTCCAATTTTCTCCGTTCGATGTTGGGCAGTGAAACATCCATTGCATTTCCCCTGTTTTCATTCCATGTAGGGTTGGAGATTGGACAAATACTCATCATTTTGGTGGTTTTATCGGTCACTACCGCCATGGATCGGCTCCTGCAAATCCGTGAAAACAAGCGCATTGTTCTGTTGACGAGCCCCGTATTGTTGTTGTCGCTTTGGATGCTGCTTGAGCGATTGATGACCATCTGATGACTCCATTCTCCTGAAGGATAATCCCTTAGCCCAATGTTGCCGCCATTTGGGGGGATTTCCTTATTTTTGTTGACTTCGACATTTGTAATGAACCCCTGTAAATCGAACCACGTGAAAAGTTTGTTGGCTTCAACAGCCTTCTTCGTTGCTGCCATCGCGCCTGGCATCGCCCAGAATTTGCAAAACAACCCCACCTCAAACCATGGCAACAAATTTGAGCAGTTGGGTACTATTTTGCCCGATGCCAATACCTACCGAACTGCTTCGGGTGCACCCGGCCATGAATACTGGCAACAACGGGCGGATTACCAAATCCAGGCTATTTTGGATGAGAAGAAGCAGTATTTGCATGGCGAAGAAACCATCACCTATTTCAACAATTCTCCCGATGGATTGACCTACTTGTGGTTGCAACTCGATGAAAATGAGCATAATCCCAATGGCGAAAACAACTACTTCAATGAAAGTGGCAAAAGTTTGCCGCTGACACCTGCGCAGATTGATGGCATGGACGTGAAAGCGCGTTTGGCGGGTTACGGCGTGAATATTTTGAGTGTGACCGATGCAGGAGGAAATGCGCTGCCTTACACCATCAACCAAACGATGATGCGTGTGGATTTGCCGAAAGTACTCGCCAGCAAACAGAAATATGTATTCAAGGTGAAGTGGAATTACAAAATCCCGGAGCGCATGAAAATCGGCGGCAGGGGAGGCTATGAATATTTCCCGAAAGATGGCAACCACATTTTCACCATTTCACAGTGGTATCCCAGAATGTGTGTTTACAGCGATTACCAAGGATGGAATCACAAACAGTTTACCGGAAGGGGAGAGTTTAGTTTGATTTTTGGCAATTTCGATGTGAAAATGACCGTTCCGGCCGATCACGTCATCGCAGCGACCGGTGAATGTCAGAACTATGGCGATGTGCTTACTTCTGCCCAGTTACAACGTTGGAATCAAGTACTGAAAACGCCTGTGCCCAATGGAAGTACTGTGTTAGAGCCCACAGAAATCGTGACGTTGGAAGAAGCCAAATACCGCGAGGAGCACCGCGATACCGTTCAAACCAAAACTTGGCACTACAAAGCGACCAATGTGCGCGACTTCGCCTGGGGCTCATCGCGCAAGTTTGTTTGGGATGCCATGCCCGAATTCGTGCAAGGCAAGCGCATTCAATGCATGAGCTACTACGGAAAAGAAGCCTACGGACTCTATCGCAAATATTCCACCAAAGTGGTAGCCCATACCATCAAAACCTACAGCAAATACACCACACCCTATCAGTACCCGGTGGCCATCAGCGTAGAAGCCTCCAGCGGAATGGAATATCCCATGATCTGCTTCAACTACGGCAGAACCGATGAAGATGGTACCTACAGCTCACGAACCAAATACGGCATGATTGGGGTGATTATCCACGAGGTGGGTCACAATTTCTTCCCCATGATCATCAATTCCGATGAGCGTAACTGGTCGTGGATGGACGAGGGATTGAACACGTTTGTACAGTTCCTTACAGAGCAGGAATTCGACAACAATTACCCTTCACAGCGCGGACCGGCCCACAAAATCGTGGATTACATGAAGATGCCCAAAGAACAATTGGAGCCCATCATGACCAACTCGGAGAACATCATCAACTTCGGTCCCAACGCCTACGCCAAACCCGCAACAGGGTTGAATATTTTGCGCGAGACCATCATGGGACGTGAACTGTTCGACTACGCCTTCAAAGAATATTGCAACCGCTGGGCCTACAAACATCCTGCCCCCGCCGATTTCTTCCGCACCATGGAAGACGCTTCCGGGGTGGATTTGGATTGGTTCTGGCGCGCTTGGTTCTTCGATATTCAACCTGTAGATATTTCGATGGACTCTGTGTTGGCATATCGCCCTTATTCTCCCGAGAGTATGCCTGTAAAACTCGATTCCACCCTGCGCATCGGTCGCGGTCGCGGTTTGGGTATGGGCAATGGCAAAGGCCGCAATGGTGTAGCCAATCTGTCTGCCGCTGAATTTCAGCATGTAAGCAAGCTTCGCAACAAAGCCTCGGGTATACAATTTGCCGTAGATCGAGATACTTCCCTGCGCGATTTCTATTACTATTACAATCCCGCCAAGGATACTGTGGGCAGTGCCGCAAGAGCCGCATTGGCAGCACAAGGACAGCCCAAGCAAGAATCTGTGGTGCGCGATCTTTACAAAGATTTCACGCTGCTAACACCCGAAGAGATGAAGCCCTATGAGAATGCTTATATGTATGAAATTACATTCAGCAACAAAGGTGGATTTGTGATGCCCATCATTCTGCAATGGAATTACACAGACGGTACTTCAGAGGTGGAATACATCCACGCCTACATCTGGCGTAAAAATGAGCAGAAAGTAACCAAGAATTTCCTCAAGCGCAAAGAAGTGGCGAGCATTGTATTGGATCCGTTCAAAGAGACGTCCGACATTGATGAAAGCAACCACACTTGGCCCCGCACAGCGGAACCCACGCGTTTTGAAATCTTCAAAAACAAACCCGTGCCCGCGAACGAACAAGTGGAAATGACACCCATGAAGCGCGCATTGCGCAACAAATAAAGGTTAATTGCCATGGTTTGGCTGGCAGCGGACATCGCAAAAGTCCCCTTCTAACTGAATTTAAGGGTTTTAGAGCCTGCCGGTGATAATTTCATCCACCACGTTGGGATCCAACAGGGTGGTGGTATCTCCCAGCGAAGCCAACTCTCCCTCCGCGATTTTGCGCAGAATTCGACGCATGATTTTGCCGGAACGCGTTTTCGGTAACCCAAAAACTATTTGAATTTTATCGGCCTTGGCAATGGCTCCGATGGTTTTGCTCACCATGTCGTTGATGCCCTTGCTCAAAGCGTTTCGATCACTGACATCGCCCTGGTAAATCACAAATGCATAAATTCCTTGGCCTTTGATGTCGTGCGGATACCCCACAATCGCACTTTCCACAACTCCGGGGTACAAATTGATGGCATTTTCCACCTCGGCCGTTCCGATACGGTGCCCACTTACGTTCAGTACATCGTCGACCCGACCGGTGATTCGATAAAACCCATTTTCATCGCGCAACGCCCCATCGCCGGTGAAATAGAAACCGGGATAGGTGCTGAAATACGTTTGTTTGCATCGTTCGTGATCGCCCCATGTCGTGCGCAAAATCCCCGGCCAAGGCCTGCGGATGCACAAATTGCCGGAGACATTGTTGCCCAAAATCTCGACGCCCTGTTCATCGACGAGCAGGGGTTCCACGCCGGGCAAGGGTAGTGTGGCATAGGTGGGTTTGCTTGGGGTAACACCCGCCAGGTTGGTAATCAGCACCCCACCAGTTTCGGTTTGCCACCAGGTATCCACGATTTCGCACCGACCTTTTCCTACCTTTTCATGGTACCAATGCCAAGCCTCTGCGTTGATGGGTTCACCCACAGTGCCCAAAACCTTGAGCGATGGCATGGCATGACGAATGACCCACTCGTCGCCTGCACCCATCAAACTGCGAATCGCAGTAGGCGCTGTATAAAGGATGTCTACGTGATGCTTTTCCACCACTTCCCAGAAACGATTGGGGTTGGGGTAGGTGGGAATCCCCTCGAACATCAGGGTTGTAGCCCCCGCGCTCAGCGGTCCGTACAAAATATAACTGTGACCAGTAATCCATCCGATGTCGGCCGTGCAAAAATGAACCCAGCCCGGTTGGTATTGGAAGGCTTGTGTAAAGGTATAATGTGTCCACACCATGTAGCCCGCGCAAGTATGCACCACGCCTTTGGGTTTGCCGGTGCTGCCGCTGGTATAGAGGATGAATAAGGGGTCTTCGGCTTCCATGGTCTCGGCCGGGGTTGATAACGCTTGGGCGACATTCACCGCTGCAATGGCATCAGACCACAATATATCTCGGCCGGATTGAATGCTGATTTCGGTTTTTGTGCGTTGGTAAACCCATACTTTTTTTACCGAATTGCATTGGGTCAAGGCTTCGTCGATCACCGCTTTCAGTACGATGTCTTTGGCGCCCCGGAAAGCCCCATCGCAAGTGATGATGGCGATGGCTTGGGCATCGTTCACGCGGTCGGCCACACTTTGGGCGCTGAATCCCCCAAAAATCACAGAATGAATTGCACCAATGCGTGCACAGGCCAATACCGCGATGGCCAGTTCAGGCACCATGCCCATGTAGATACAGATTCGATCGCCTTTGCGGATACCTTCATTTCTCAATGCTTGGGCAAACACGCACACAGCCTCGTGCAATTCGCGGTAAGTGTAGGATATGCTTGGCTCGTTGGGGTCGTTCGATTCCCATATCAATGCGAGATCTCCACCGCTGGTAACCAAATGCCTGTCCAAGCAATTTTCGGTGATGTTCAACTGCGCTCCATCAAACCAACGCACACTGGGCTCCTCAAAATTCCAATCCAACACCCGATCCCATTTGCGCTTCCAGGTAAATTGCGCTGCGATATCACTCCAAAAAGCATCAGGGTTTTCGATGCTCGCTTCGTAGGCTTTGTTTCGGGCTTCGATACTTCGGATTGGCTGAGTTGTGCGCATTGTTCAAATTTGGTGAATTGTTTGATAAGTTGTGGTGCAGATCGGATGAAACTTGAAACTTTTATCCATTTTGTGTAAATTTTTTGTTGTTGACATTGGCTTTGGCGATAATCATTTGTTACAACAAGTAAATAATTGTGTAAGTTTGTGCATTATGACAGATAAAACCAAAAACCTTTTACAATGGATTGCTGCCGGTTTGGTGGCGGCCATTTTCGTGATGAGTGGCATCATGAAATTCAATTTGCCCGCAGAGATGGTTGCACAAATGACCAGCCGTGGAATCACGCCCCCGATCGCCAAAACATTGGGTGCAATTGAAATCATCAGCGCCTTGTTGTTTTTACTTCCCCGTACTGCGGTGTTGGGAACCCTGCTACTCGCCGCTTACATGGGTGGTGCCATTGCAATTCACCTCTCTTATGGCGAGAGTTTGATTGCGCCTTGCGTCATCCAAGCCTTGGTATGGATTGTGGCAGTGTGGAGAAATCCTGAATTGAAAACCCGTTTGTTGGGTTAATGATTGCGGATCATAAGTTATAATCCAATTGTAACCCGTAAATGTAAAACAGCCGGTTGTAGGTCGTTTTGCCGTAATCCGGACGATAAATGAAATAGGGATTCAATTTGAGTCCCTTTTTTATTTCCCATTTCACACCCACTTCGTCGCGCCAGTTATCGACCAAAAAGTCTGCGCCAAACTTCATGATGGGCTCCACCGAGGCATATACATCCAAGCGCTTGTTGACCTTGTATTTGGCTTGTGCCCGCACCCGCCAGTAACCCTCCGATTGGTCGGGGCGCGTTGCATCGTCAAAATCCTGTACTTGGTTTAGAATTAGCGCCCTGCCGGAGAGTTCGATTCCGTGAAATTTGTAATCGCACAGCAATCCTCCTGAGAACCGGTTGTAATTGCCCTGTTGCACCATCGCCAATCGGTATTCACCCGTTAAGTCAAGGTGTTTACCTAATTTTCGCTGCACGCCCGCGCTCAAATACGTCCCACTGTGCGTTTGAATGTTGTTGAAATAGCGCGATTGGACATCCATTTCCAGCTTCCATTTTTTGCCGATGTTGTGATTCAATCCCAAACCTGCCCAACCTTGGACATCCACAGGATCTGCTTTGGTGGCTTGGGCATACATGTCTGAGTACCCGCAAACCAACAGTGCCAAGAGTGGGCCACATCGGTGAAACATCGCACCGCGAAAGGACCTCCAGTAGCCGTTAGTCAACATAGAAAACGGTTACCTTACAAGCGTCCTTCAAGTAGTCCAAATCCGTCACCTCGCAGCGTACCACCTTTAAGCCAGTGCGCAATCGCAAGTCCTCAATCAAGGCCGACCGCTTGTCTGTGTGCGCCAAAGTGATGTTGTCGTACAGCACCTCCATGCTCCGTTCCTTGGCGAAAATCCATCCGCTTTCCAGCACAAAAACCAACACCAAAATCAATGCCGCCATGGTGGCTTGCAATTCGAGGTTCTGTGTGGTGGCGCCCAGCAATCCCAACGCAATCGAAAGGAACAAAAAGGTCATGTCTTTGGCCGATAATCCCTCGGTGCGATAACGCAATATGCTAAAGACGGCGAACATCCCGAAGGCCGCGCCAGTGCTTAAGTTTACTTGGTTTAAAACAATCGCAACGAAAAAAATGATGGTGTTAAACCCAAAGAAGGTCAGAAACAAATCGGTGCGTTTGTAGCTGCGATAATATAGGCCGCGAATCAAGATGAAGACCGCCGTAAAATTGATCAAGTAGGGGATGAGTATGTCAAGCATGTTCAATGGATAAAATGTGTTTATAGGTTTGTTTGAATTGGTTTTGTTTGATGCCTTGATTTACCGCCAATGTGCCCAAGCAATATTTGCTCAAAGAACCTTCGCGAATGCCGTGTTTTTTGACGATGCCCTGAAAGGTGTTGAAATGCAAATTGGTGCTTTTCACTTCCGCGATGATGACGTTCTCAAATGGTACAATTGGGCTGCTGTCCGACTCAGTCCTTGGGTCCGCCCAAGTGATGCCGAAATCTAGCGTTACTTTCTCGTTCTTTTGTTTGTGCAACAGGGTGATGCGCGTGTATCTGACCATCAGCGAAGGTTGCAATTGCGCTGCTGTGGTTGCACCAATGTGTTCATGCAGGAGCGATGTTGCTAGGGACAGCGATTTTCCCGCTACCCTTAACTTTTGGGTATTTCCCTTGTGGGTCTTGTGCTTGACCTCGATAAATTCTTCACCCGTACCACCGTATAGCCGTCTTCTGACCTTGTATCGATTGCCCAATCCCCGGTGGTGTTGGAAGTAAAACAACCGTTCAGGTGTATCGAAATACTCTGTTTCATAGGCGAATATTCGCTTTGCATCCATTTCCAAAATGCTGTATTCAGCGGTGCAATCATCCAGGATATCCAGCAGCAGCCTGCGATGAAACACAAACTTTCTGTCGGTGCGATCCATCAATTCCGCCCGATCCATCAGCGATTCAATGCTCATGGATTCAAATTTTGACAGGGCTTGGGATAGATTCATCAAGGCAAAAACTGGTTGATCAAGGCGATGCGATTGCTTACATGGGTTTTTAGCGCGCTTCGCTCCGCGGTGAATGCCGAAGCGCTGCTCAAATGGGTGTATTTTGGCTGTTCTCCGTCGGTTCCTACCACAAAAGGCGTAATCAAATCATAGTATTTGTCGATCATCGCCCCAATCGTGCTTTCCGTGAAAATGCCGTTCTTGAAATCGCGCATGTGCGATTTATACTTTTCAAAATAGACTGCATCATTGGCGATGTAATTGATCAGCGGCCAACCGGTGCCCACTTCGTTCATGGTCAATGAAATGGCATTGCCTGGGCCTGTTGGTCCGCCAGTGGTGCCCGTAATACCCGGACTTTTACTGAAAGATTCATTGTTGTCCCACGGTATCCACAACAACCCTTTGGTGCTGTGGTTGTACAAATAATAGTTGTGGGCCATCACGCCATAGGTGTCCCAATTCACAATGCTATTGTTGATTGCCAGGTATTTTGCGAAGTGGTCTACGTTGAAAACGGCTTCCAAACCTGAGCGCCATGCCGCAACATCACTGCTGCGCTTGGTGCTTTGCAGGGCCTTGACAAGTCCGGATACATCGCCAAAATCGCCAGCCAATTCGTTATTTTTCTTTTCGAATTCTGTTTGTACAAAGGTCGCCAGTTTCGATTCGGGTTTATACAGATTGCCAGCGTCTTCGCCCAATTGTTGGATGATCATTTTGTCATCTGGCAGTTCCAGGCCACAGTAAATACCGCAGTATTTCATGCCAGCGCCGAAATCGATGTAAACCTTGTAGAAGGCCGACTGCGCCGAAGGAATGCCCGCCATGCGAAAGATGTCAGATCCCAATTTTTCGCGAATGAGGGAATTGTCTTTTACCCCGGGCGAGAACGACAACTCTTTGAATCCATAAAATTTCTGATTCTTAACACTGGGCTGTACATCTTCAAATTTGTCGAAATCGAGGCGAAAGGGCAATTTGTAAATGCCGGATCTCCAAGCCGAGGTAAGGGTGGAATTTCCTTTTAGGCGGAAACCCACATGTTGCCATGTTTTTCCTTTGAATTTTACCGTGGTTTGGACGTAATCCGGTTCTGTTGTGGGAAATGCCCCTGGAGGACCTCCCATACCGCCGGCGCCAAAGTCATAACCAAACAACGACTTCATGTTGTTGCGAATGGCCGACCATTGATCTGCACCAATGGTGATCTCAAGTTCATTGACTTGATCTTGCGGGAACACCATTGAATAATTGGGTGCGACATTGCCGTGCGATGCCTCCGTCCAATCGGGATTGCTTCCGCCCACATTGTCGATAGGGTCGGGCCTGCATGCCGATAATCCCACGAGGATAAGAACTCCAATTAATTTTGACTTCATGTTAATGTTAGACGCGGGTAATGGTGATTTGTTACGCGCTGCAACAAAATAAATCGAAATTGGGCACAACCTTGCCATGGTGCTGCAAAATAAGAGCCCATATCGTTCACATATCCACCGGAAATGCCACATTGGGGTTTGCCCTCAATAAGAACTACCTTTGTGGTATTGGAACATTTTATTAAACTCGGCATTGCGCCCGAAATCATCGAAGCGCTCTCAGCCCAAGGCTATACACAGCCAACCCCCATACAAGAACAAGCCATTCCGGCAGCATTGGCAAAAAATGATATCCTCGGCACCGCGCAAACGGGTACCGGGAAAACTGCAGCGTTCTCCATTCCCATCATTCAGCAACTCATGGGCGATGCCGGCCGTGGAAGGGGGATAAAAGCCCTAATTCTCACGCCGACCAGGGAATTGGCACTACAAATCGACGAGAGCATTGAGTCCTATTCGGCCAATGTACGGTTGAAACATGCGGTGATTTTTGGTGGCGTGGGTCAACAACCACAAGTAGATGCAATCAAAAGGGGGGTGGACATCATGACCGCCACGCCGGGAAGGCTACTCGATTTGATGCAGCAAGGCTATATCGACCTGAGAGATATTCAATTTTTTGTGCTGGATGAGGCCGACCGCATGCTTGATATGGGTTTCATTCACGATGTGAAGAAGGTGATTGCGAAGTTGCCGACCAAACGACAAACCCTGTTTTTCTCAGCGACAATGCCCGCGGAGGTGGTGAAGTTGAGTCAAAACATTTTGGTGGATCCTGTGCGTGTCTCGGTGGCACCCGTATCAACCACCGCCGAAAAAGTAACCCAAAGTGTCTTTTATGTGGATCAAAAAAACAAACGCTTTTTGTTGCGACATCTGTTGGATACATCGGTTGAGGTGATTCCGTCTGTGCTTGTATTTACCCGCACAAAACATGGTGCTGACAAAGTGGTGAAGGATTTGGTCAAATTAAACATCACCGCCCAAGCGATTCACGGAAACAAGAGTCAATCGGCCCGACAGTCGGCCCTGTCAAATTTTAAAAATCGCACGACGCGGGTATTGGTAGCCACGGATATAGCGGCGCGCGGGATTGACATCGACGAATTGACACACGTGATCAACTATGAAATTCCAAACATCCCCGAAACCTACGTCCATCGAATTGGTAGAACAGGTAGGGCGGGAAATAGCGGTGTGGCTTGGTCGTTTGTGGATAGAGAAGAGGTGCCTTTTTTGCGTGATATCCAAAAGTTGATTCAAATGGATATTCCGGTGACTGCGGAACATCCCTTTTTGCCGGGTACGCATGTGGCTGAGGCCAATGATGCAAAACCATTCTACAACGATGGGAACAATGGAAACCAACGGGTGGCAAGGAAAAAAGAGAACCTTCGCCAAGGAGGGAAATCGGCAGCTCCTGCAAGGAGGGATTCAAGCTTTTCAGCACCGGCCCGGAACGAACGCCGAGATCAACCTGCCAACGACGCACCCAAGCAAAAACCCAAAAGCGAAGGTCCGCCAAAGCCCTTCACGCGCTTCAAACCCCGCGATTAACTTATTTCTTCGTTGCAAACAAATCCATCGGCATCATTTCAAATGCCGCCTTCACGGTAAGCTGATTGAAGGGATACTGCTGCGCTTTTTCGATGTGGTAATGTCCTTCCGAAACATCCGCGACCTCCAAATGAACTTGCCCTTGGTCATTGTAAACAACCGCGATTAATCGTGCCGTTGCGCCAACAGGGAACTGTTTCATGACATAGTTGTAGCCCGTGTTTTCCATGCGAGTGATGCTAGGTCCCAGCAGTGCATTGTATTCCTTGAAATTCAAAAACACCAAGGCTTTGGCACGGTCAACTGCATAGGTGATGCTATCAGTATGTTTTGGGAATTTTGCAAAACGGTCACAGTTCACCATGTTGGTGGAGTATGATTCCAATACCCATTTTCCGTCCCGAGCGGTTGCCATTTTGGCGATACCAGCCGCAGCAGGTGGCAATGGCAATTGTTTTGTGCCAATGAAATTCTCGTTCAAAGTGGAGAAGCGAATGGTGAGTGTTTCCGGCATGGGAAAGGTGTCGAGAAATCGCACCGGAGGGGCCGACATCAACAATTTGCGGAATTCAGCGATGTAGGGGCTGATGAGGCTGTTTTTTGCTTGTTGACTGTCGAGCAGTTCTACAACCGTAATCTTGCCTTTGCCATCAATCTTTAGCTGGGCTGGGAACACAATTCCATCGCGTTTGATGAGTTTTTTGAGGTCTTTGCTGATTTTGGCTTTTTGAAAAAACCAGTTGCTCAAGGCCATGTTTTTATCGAAGTCCTGCACGACAAGGGGTTGTGCAACGCCATTGAACGATCGTGTGATGGGTAGTAGCGATAGCGTGTATTTTGCGTTTTTGCTGTTGTTGTCCTTGTTTTCATTGGCGCCACTTTGTGCGGAACTGGCCGATGTGCTCCAAGTGGTTTGGTCGCCTTGAACGCCATAGAATGTCTGAAATCCATCTTCGTAGGCACTGTTGCCAATGATTTGATAGCTCTTGCCGTCAGCCATTCGAATATCCGCATTGCCTGATTTTGCTTGAATATTCAGCATGCCGCCGCTGATCAAGGCATCGCCGTTACTGGTGCTGCTGGTGAGTTGTGCGGAGGCGAAATCGGTTTTGCTCTGGAATGATTGAACACTGAGGGTGATTTTCCCCACGACAGGGTTGCCCAGTCCGTCGGAGAAGGCTTGGTCGGGAAACTGTAGTTCGATGCCTTTTTGTGTTTTGACATTGAATGCTTTTTCGCAGTGATTAATTTGGAAGGTTTCGATGGCCGGTTTTAAGGCCGATAGGGTATCGAGGGCGCCAGATTTGAGCAGGGCGGGGTCTATGGGTGATTTGGTGATGGGCCAATGATACATGCGATACTGATAATTGCTTTGAATCATCGGTACATGGATGACACCGTTGGGATCGGGTTCGTGATTGGGGTAGGAAAGGAATGTGTACTGAGTAGGCTGGTTGTTGGTTCGAGTCGGCAAACTGATGTCCGAAACCGTGGTGGGGAAGTTTACCCTCGGTGTTGCGGGTGGCTGGGGCTTGGGGATGTCCGATTTTGGCACATTGGGTTTGGGTTTCGGTATATCGCCTTTTTTGATGGTGGGTCTGGGGAAGTCGTTGACTGTTTGCGACACTGCGGTATTGGCATTCAAGCAGAGTAGGGCTGAAAGCAAGCCCAATTTTATGGTGGTAATTCGTTGCATCCGATACATGTTGGTGTTTGTGGGTCAAATTGTGTACCAAAGATATGGGATGATCTATCGCATTGATATTGTACGGGATGCATTTTTACGCAAGTATGCCACTGGGTCTGCACAAAGACTTTCTCATTACTTTTTGCAAAAGACATACTTATTGCTTATTTTTGCACCCCATTGGAGAGATGGCAGAGCGGTCGAATGCGGCGGTCTTGAAAACCGTTGACTGTTACAGGTCCGGGGGTTCGAATCCCTCTCTCTCCGCTG
>JACCDS010942296.1_pt1 | contig 43406 bp, 36 predicted proteins | sample 7446441 | NCBI WGS metagenome assembly JACCDS01 (sample SAMN15323445, study PRJNA562643) | freshwater metagenome | isolation source: river surface water | place: USA:Blue River Watershed | collected 2017-08-17 | reverse complement strand
TGCTAGTATTGGGGTTTTTCTTAGCAAGACTTCAAATATAGAGAATTTTTCATAATGGATGGCGGAGAAAGAGCGGGAAGTAAGGCCCCTATAGAATAATAAGGGCCTGAAAATCAACTGATTTAATCTTCTACTGTTGGTAATTTGTCAAGAAGACTACGGGTAATACGCTTACGCTTCCCTCTTCCTTTTTTAAATGCTTGTATTTCAGCTTCAGAATAAACCTTACTACGTCCTTCTTTATGATATTTAAGTAATCCCTTTTTCTCATAATTAATTAAAGTGGTAGGGGTCACTTTCAAGATTCTTAAAACGTCCGGTGTAAGAATGGCATCGGTGAGCTGACGCTTCTCTACTGGCTTTTTATCCTTCTCGCCCTTAGCTGAACGTAGCTCTTTGCGAATCGATTTCAATTCTTTAAGTATTAAATTAAATACTGCAAGATCAATTACTATTCTATTTTTCATACGGCTTTTGTCGACAAATATAACCAATTAAGCGACGAAAAAGACAGTTTCGTACTTCTATTTGTGTTATTTTTAAGTATTTATTTCTTGTTTTTTTAGGTATTTACCACAGTTCTAGAGGCATTAGTCAATTATTTAGGCTTTTAGCTAGTAATTAGGGCTCTTATTCTACTTAAGATTTTATAATTATTAATTGGGCGTGCCCCTGAATGGTGGTCCTTGGCCCCTCCTTCTCAGCCATTCAGGGTCAGGCCCTCCCTCCAACCCCGCTTCAAAAGGTCGCAACCACGGCCTTCCGCGGTCTTTTTGTATCCAAAAAGCCTGCTCATGGCTCGTGGTTGCAGACCTTTTGTGCGCGGGGGTTTCCGTTCGGTCCTTCACGCACTTTACGGCCTGTTTCTTCCATCAACCCTCCTCCATTTACATGAACTTGTTCTTCTCATCTTTTATTACAACGCCGCTTTTAGAACCAACTCGACTTTAACTAGTATTATCTTTCGCCTACTCCATGGTTCATGAATTGGCCGATTGGCTAATTTCCAAAAGTTCATAGGGTGGTTGATCCCTCTAAACAGGCCAGAGGTCAACATCAAAAAGCAACGGGCTCCGCCCGCCGTTTATTAGTTCCCGGCTCGCCCTTTCGAATAGGTTACTTCGCAATTGGATTAACTTCGTTCATCCCTTTGGGCAGGCCAGAAGTCAACATCAAAAAGCATCGGGCTCCGCCCGCTGTTTTTTAGTTCCCCGCTCGCCCTTTCGAATAGGTTACTTTGCATTTGGATTAACTTCGTTGATCCCTCTGGGCAGGCCAGAAGTCAACATCAAAAAGCATCGGGCTCCGCCCGTTGTTTTTTAGTTCCCGGCTCGCCCTTTCGAAAATGAATTTTCGAGGGCTCGCCGGAAACTAAAAAAGCAGCGCTTCGCGCTGCCTTTTTGATGTATTCGTGGTCCCGAAGGGATTCAAACCCCTAACCTTCTGATCCGTAGTCAGATGCTCTATTCAGTTGAGCTACGGAACCATTTTGAGGACGCAAATATACGAATTTTTTAATAAATCACCTGCCTCAAAAAAGTTTTGTTTTACTTTGCTCACGATTTTTATTCAAACCATGCAATCAATTATTGAACAAGCCTGGCAGAACCGCGAACTGCTAAAAGATAAACATACGCTAAATACTATCAATGAAATTATTGATCAGTTGGATAAGGGAATTCTCCGTGTGGCAGAACCAGATGGCAACGGTAATTGGAAGGTAAACGATTGGGTAAAAAAAGCTGTTATACTTTACTTCCCCACTCGTAAAATGGCTACAATGGAGGTGGGACCACTCGAGTTTCATGATAAAATGGCCTTGAAACAAAATTATGCTGCCCTTGGGGTAAGGGTTGTTCCCCACGCCGTGGCGCGTTATGGGGCTTTCATAGCTCCTGGTGTTATTCTTATGCCAAGCTACGTTAACATTGGTGCCTATGTAGATGCTGGTACCATGGTAGATACATGGGCTACTGTTGGCTCTTGTGCTCAAATTGGCAAAAATGTACACCTCAGTGGGGGAGTGGGCATTGGAGGGGTTCTCGAACCAGTGCAAGCAGCACCTGTGATTATTGAGGACGATTGTTTCTTGGGCTCACGCTCTATCGTGGTCGAAGGGGCGCGTATTGGTAAACAAGCTGTTCTTGGAGCGAATGTGGTGATTACAGCGTCGACAAAAATTATCGACGTAACTGGTGATCAACCGATAGAAATGAAAGGATATGTGCCTGAAAGAAGTGTGGTTATCCCTGGCGCCTACACTAAAAAATTTCCTGCTGGCGACTACCAAGTACCTTGTGCTCTGATAATCGGAAAACGAAAAGAAAGTACGGATTTAAAAACGTCGCTAAATGACGCACTGCGCGAACATAACGTGGCAGTTTAATTCCAAAATGAATCAGGCACCTAATGGGTGCCTTTTTTGTTTATCACTTGTGACCCGTTAATTCACCCTTCGAGGCAAATTGTAAATCGGCAATGAGTTTTAAAACAAATTCTAATTGCTGTTCGCGCGACAATTCACTGTTATCAAGTACAACGGCATCTTCTGCCTTAACAAGCGGACTCTCCTGTCGGGTCATATCATCATGATCTCGCTGCCTTAAACTTTCCTTGACTTCTTCTAAGGTATAAAATTGCCCCTTGCTACTGTACTCATCCATTCGCCGTCTCGCCCTAACATCGGGATCAGCGGTCATAAATAATTTTAACTCCGCGTTAGGAAATACACGGGTGCCAATGTCCCTACCATCCATCACTACCGCTTTGTTCCTGCCCAGCTTCTGCTGCAATTCAACCATCGTTGATCTCACCTTTTTTATGGCAGCTACCTTACTAACTAGTGAACTGACCTCCATGCCTCGAATTTCCTTCTCCACATTTTCACCATTCAAATACACATCCGATTGATGCAACTCCTCATTGTAACGAAAGGCAATATCCAATTCTTCTACTACTAATTCTATCTTTTCCGACAGTGGCACCCCGCCTTCAATCATCCCCTCACGTAAGGCATACAGTGTAACTGCGCGATACATAGCCCCTGTGTCAATGTAATTGTAATGCAAACGTTGCGCTAAGGCCTTCGCCATGGTGCTCTTTCCACAACTACTAAATCCGTCAATGGCTATGGTAATTTTCTTCATCACCACTAATTTACGAATAGAATGAACAAAGGCGTAAAAAAACCGATTGGAATTGTTCTCTCCTTATAAACGATGTTTAAACACATTTATTCAAATAGGCTGACCAATTAAGACTAGGTGGCTAAAAGAAATGAAATGGTCTTCTAATCGCTAATCAAATGTTTCCCCACATCAATCCGCTACTAGCAGTTATTAATGATTAATTAATGGCCCAACTAACTGACATCCCAACAAATACCAACTAAAAAATCGGTCCGTGAAAATAGTAAGTGTGTCTTACGGTTCTGCCTAAATTAAAATAACGATAACGTATGTTACCCTTTCAAATACTTATTAATCAATTCACCCTTACTGTTAATTTCTAACTTTCTGTAAATTCGAGTGATGTGTGTCCGAACCGTGTCAATGCTCACCTTGTGCCTTTCTGCAATCATCTTATAACTTAAACCATCTAATATGCTTTGAGCTATCTCACTCTCCTTCGGACTCAACGTTTCTTGAAATTTACGAACAGGGCTAAAAAAGTTAATCACCTGGCGTGCAATGGCCGGCGACATGGCCGAGCCCCCTTTGTGCACAGCTAGTATAGATTCTTGTATCTGTTGCAGGGAATATCCCTTTTCTATATAACCCAAGGCACCGGCACAAATAGCCGAAAAAACAGTTTCGCCATTCTGCAAAATACTATTTACCAAGATCTTGGAATTGGGTATTTTTTCTCTATAAATTGGCAATACTTCAATCCCCGACAAACCGGGTAATTGTATATCCTGCAAAATAACATCTGGATAAAACCCTTTTTGAATGGCTAAAACAAAGGACTCAGCATCGAGAAAGGTTCTGATTTCTGAATACATCCCAGTACCACTTAAGTACTCTTGTAAGGAATCACACACTTCCTTTTCGTCTTCTACTACTGCTAATTTTATCACAAAACTAAATTGGGTATTACAACTCTTCTAAGATAATGAAACGGCAATTGCTTACAAAAAATTGATTTAAATCGGCATTTCTACGTAAACCTCTACTCCTCTTTCTTTAAATAACTCTATCCTTCCACCCACTCTCGATGCCCGCATAGTCATATTCCTTATGCCCTGGCCCCCGCTCGTAAATGGCTCTTTGTATGGTGAATCGCAATTAACCGAAAGCCTTAAACGGTCATTCTGCTTCCACAATCTAATAACGACCTTACTGTTATTACTACTGTGTTTCAAAATATTGTTCAAGGCTTCTTTGTAAATCAAAAACAAGGCCTGTCGCTTCTCTGGTTCCAACGAAAACTCATTAGTGATTGAAAAATCAAACTCGTATTCAAAACGGTCTTGCAAAATGACAACAGCATACTCTCGCATTCTGTCCAATAATCGATCTATGCCGTCATTACGCGAATCTAAATTCCACATAATGTCCCGCATACTTTGCATGGCTTGCCTGCAATTAACCGCTATGCGATCCAACGATTCAGCAAACTCTAAGCCAACTTTGTTTTTCAGCACTTCTGATTGCATGGCACTTTTATGTAATAAACCTCCAACTTCATCATGTAAATCACTCGCCAACCTTAACCGTAACTCACTAATGGCCTTGATTTGCGCCACACGTTGACGAAAGCGGATGTAAATAACTAAAATGTACAGGATGGATACCGATAAGACAATTATTACAACAAACCACCAAGTTTTATAAAATGGAGGAACAACTTCTAACACCACCCTTATTTGTCGGTTGTTCCAATAGCCATTGCCTGTTTGTGCTTTAATGACCAAAGTATAGGTGCCATAGGCTAAATTTGAAAAGCGTAGGGTATTCTCTGCAATGTAATTCCACTCTTTATCAAGACCTTCTAATTTGTAAGCGTAATTCTTTAACCCATTTTCAAAATCCAACAAACTAAATTGCAAAGAAAAATAACTGTACCACGGCTCAACGCACAGTTTTTCTTCTCTTATCACACGCTCAGTAGCCTTTTCAAGTTCTCCGGTCCTAGTATTGAAAATTTGAAAGTTGGTAATTTCAAAATTGAAATTCACCATACTTGTATCACCAACAAAATCAGAAGGATCAAACGAGGTGAAACCAGAGACACCACCAAAATATACCCGACCTTCACGTGAACGGTATTGCGACCCACGATTAAATTCATTATCCGTTAATCCATCACGGGTAGTATAGGTTTTAACAAACTCCGTGTTTTTATTGAACTTGGCTATACCATATTCCGTACTTAACCATAGATTGTTGTAGGGGTCTTCTTGAATACAATAAATCTGATCAGACAATAAGCCATTACTTCGGTTGTAAAAGGTGAATTTTCCTGTTTCTCGATTCCATCTACACAAACCCTCTTCTCCTGTGGCAATCCAATAAATGCCATTTTTATCGATGTGCAAATCGTTAATAATGATGTCAGGTAACCGTTTTCGTTCATCAGCAGCATGGTTACCATAATAGTCACGAATTTGCCCCTGCTCATCTAATATAAATACGCCATTGGTAGCAACCGCAATCAGCTGGCCATGGGCATCACGGAATATGCGATAGACAAAATAGGGGGATGAAAAATTTGAATTTCTTATTTCAAAGCGTTTACTTTTAAAATAATACTTATCAAGCCCACTTGTAGTTCCTAATAAAAGAACCGAATCATTTAGCTGGTAAATACTCCAAATTTCATTACTGTTGCTCTGTGTAATTCTCGTTAAGCTTTTGTGCTTGGGGTCTAAGAATCGAAGCTCAAATGAGCCGTTCCAAAAACCGCTGTCCCGCTTCAATAACCCATAATTATTCTTTAACGGAAAAAAATTAGTGTCCTTGCCTGTTACCAATAAAACGCCATCGAAAAAATTAACACAAGCGGTATCCGCCTCTAAATACATCCCTCTTACCGAACGATTAGAGCCATCTATGCTTCCATGGTGGCCAAAGTGAGGCGTGAATTGCCTTTTATTTACAGACAGCTGCAACAACCCCTTGCTCATACACAACCAATAATTCCCAAAACGGTCACGCATGAACTGGTTCAAAACCCCATTCACCTGCTTGGTTTGTTCGGTTATGTCTATTAACCGTGATTCTCTGTCAAGAAAAAAATTACGCCCATCAGTGTATTGCAAAATAATGGAGGCTTCATTCGCACAAGTTTTGGAATTAAATAGATGGGCTTTTTGCCTTAATAATGTGCCATTACCAAATAAATCAATAGGCGAAATCTCTCCCCATTTATTCATTTGATAAGCCTTATCTGGCATTCTTTTAATTGAGTCAACGTGGTAAATTAAACACCCATCCTTTCTGGCTCCAAGGGCATGAAGGTGGCTACTGGTAGTTGAATACAACCGTTGTTCTGTAAGAGCGAATACCTTCCAACTATAGCAACCGCCGTACAACACGCTGTCTTTCTCGTCAACGAAGGACATATTGGGCGTAATAAACTCCCATTTGGTAAACGTGCTATTGCCCTTAAAGCGCTGAACAAATCCTTTTTCCTTAGTATAATGCCATATGCCATTCGGTTGGTAAGTAAGAAAAGATAGACTGCCATCTTCCGATTTATGAATGGAAGCTATCTGGCTCTCTTTAAATGGTAGATTACTAAAGACCTCAGAGATAGTTGAATAATTGAGGGAAATAGTGTTTATGACTACGCGAACCCTTGGTTTTATACTAAATGCAGGGAGATAATAAGAAACAATTATGGATTCATCATTGTCGGTTACTAAACTCTCAATCCGATAATGCTTGAGACTGTCTGACGCGCTCAAAATAGACTCAAATTTTTGCCCATCAAAACGACACAAGCCGCTTCGGGTACCTAACCAAATATAGCCACGTTGATCCTGAACAGCACAATAAACATCGGCCGAAGGCAAACCTTGTTCTTGTGAGTAGGCATTGTAATTCAATAACCACTGCTGCTGTGCATTAAAAAGGGTACTTAACAGAATTAATTCTGTTAAAACAAGCAGTCTGACAAAACGATTATTGCTGGTGGGCATGAAAAAAGGGCATTTCACAACGGTTGAATTTACATCAAAATGATGAATTCGAACTGTAAATAGAGCGGTAATTTTACGAATCGGTAATTACAACCCTACGACTAAATTCCTCTTGTTTTTAACCTCAAAACCTCTTAAAAATGGGGGCGGAAATAGATACCCCGCTGAAATAGTTTTTAACGTCCTATTTGAAAACTTTCACTGCCTACTTCTCTATAAATCATAACTTTGTCCTTTAATATCTGATATATGAGTAAAGCTGACGTGCTGTTGGGATTGCAGTGGGGAGACGAAGGAAAAGGAAAAATCGTCGATGTCCTCACCCCTCATTACGACATCATTGCACGATTTCAAGGGGGACCAAATGCTGGTCACACGCTTGAATTCAATGGCATCAAACATGTCCTTCATACTATTCCTAGCGGGATTTTCCATCCTACTGCTGTAAATATCGTAGGTAACGGTGTGGTTATCGATCCGGTGATTTTTAAAAAAGAAGTGGATGCGCTTCTCGCTCTTGGGGTTGATGTTAAATCTAAATTACTTATTGCTAAGCGCGCACACCTGATTTTGCCTACCCACCGCTTGCTAGATGCAGCCAGCGAAGCAGCTAAAGGCAAAAATAAAATCGGCTCTACGCTCAAAGGTATTGGTCCAACTTATATGGACAAAACTGGCCGCAATGGCTTAAGAATTGGCGATATTGAGTCCCCCGACTTTAAAGAAAAATACAACCAATTAGTAGAAAAACACCGTCAGCTCTTAGCGTTTCATCAATATGAATACAATCTTTCTGAATTGGAGCCTGCTTGGTTTGAAGCGATTAATTTCTTGAGCCAACTTACTTTCATTGATAGTGAACACTACCTGCATCAAGCTATGAGCAAGGGCAGTAAGGTCTTGGCGGAAGGTGCGCAAGGGTCGTTACTCGATGTTGATTTTGGCTCCTACCCTTTTGTTACAAGCAGTAATACGATTTGTGCTGGAGCCTGTAATGGCCTCGGTATCGCCCCTAACCGTATTGGTAATGTTATAGGCATTTTTAAAGCGTATTGCACCAGGGTTGGCAGTGGACCTTTTCCAACAGAACTCAACGATGCAACAGGCGAGCAAATTAGACAGACAGGGAGAGAATTTGGTTCTACCACTGGGAGAGCGCGCAGAACGGGTTGGTTAGACCTTCCTGCTCTCAAGTTTGCAGTAATGGTCAATGGAGTTACTGAATTAATGATGATGAAGGCTGATGTGCTTAGCGGTTTTGATAAGATTGGCATCTGCACACATTACGAAGTAAACGGTCAACTAATAGAGCATCTTCCATACGACATTTCTGAAAATTGCGTTAAACCCGTTTATACATTTCTTGAAGGCTGGAACCAAGATTTAACAGGGATGAGTGAAAAGGCTGCTTTACCTAAAGCGCTGCTTGATTATATTCTCTATATAGAAAAAGCTGTTGGTGTTCCTGTTAGCGTGGTGTCCGTTGGTCCCGACCGTAGTCAAACCATTCACATGAAGGCATAAAAAAAGGGAGCACGTTAAACAATAAACCGTGTGCTCCCCTTAAATTGCCGTGTGTGTTTGTTAGTTCGGCTATGCAAGTTACTACAACTATGCCATCAATAGGAGGCGAATTCTCGATATTCTAAAAATTTAACGTTGCATGCGTCTCCCAGAAATAATTGATGAAATAAAATCATTAAAAAATCACGCCAATCATCGTTCGGTTAACGCTATTTGCAATTACCTCGTTTCATTTCACGATCAATTCAGCCAGCACATGGCCGTTGCAGATTTAGATGCCCTTACAACAAAATTTAAAGAGCTCTCTGAACTTCGACCAATGGACTATAAAACGGAAACGTTTGAAAATGATTACAACCGTTCGTATGGCTTGTTAGTATTCTATTTAGAGCGTATTCTCTAATTATTGCCTTACTTGTTGCTGCTGTTGAACACCGTAGTAACTATCGTGGAATTTGAAACTAAGGCCAATCTGCATTAATGGTCCGCCCCCACCAAATTCAATGTTCAAAGCTGTTTTAGGGTTCAAAAAGAAACGACCGCCAACAGCTAAACGAACAGCTATCGGTGGTCCTGAACTAAATGAAACATTCGATGAGTAAGGATTACGGTAAGTTACACGAAAATCCTTATACCCTAAACCTGCTGTTATGTACCCGTCGAAACGCTCAGAAAAATTGGTATGCATAGAAAATTTAGCGAGCACACGCAGCTTTGTCGCCTTGGCACTGATGAGTGTGTCTTTGTTAGTTGTAATAGTCCCTTGACTCCTAGCAATGCGGTAGCTATAATCCCATGATTTATAAGCGTAGGTGCCTTCTAGCCCAACACTAAATAAATCGTTCAATTGATAGTCAACTCGCCCCATAATGTGATTAGTGCTGACGTTAATCAAATTATTATTCAACGAGCCAAGACTAACCCCGAAATATTTGGCCTCACTTTCAGGCAAGAATGGATAGCCGTATGCAAACTCGAATAAATAGTCGTCCTTTTTTAAGGGACTTTCCGTGGCATTTGCTTCCGGTGTATTGCCTCCGCTTTTCTTATTGAAAACTTTTGGTATGCCATTCACATAAACCGTATCGTATTGTGCATTAGTTTGAACAGCAATACTTAGAAGCGCAAAAAGAAAGAGTTTTTTCATCATAGACTTCCTCAAAAATAGAAAATAAAACAAAACAAAAACGGGGTATTACTTATAATAGTATACCCCGTTTCCAAATTAAACTAGTTCTAAATTAGAACTGCCACAAGTCATGTTCAAATTGAAATATATCTTGTTTAACCCTGTCTGATTCCAATAAAGCATCAATACCTTTTGAATAAGAATCAATTGTACGATCAAACACATTGGACTCTTTTACAACTTGGCTAGCAAATTGGCGTTTCCAGAAAATATCTTCAAACGTACGGCGTTCACTATCGTTTTTAGGGTTAAATACTTCGTACTTAGCAAAAACAGGGCGGCAAGCAGGGAAGTACACAAAGAATTGTGAGAATTCACCCGCATCTTCCTTACCACGTTTGTAAGCATAAATTTCTAGCCCAATAATTCGAACTTCGAGAACTGACTTTTCACGATCAAAAAACCAATCTTCTTTTACTTGAATTGAAGAGAAATTGCGATACAACCATAGGCTATCCACCGCTCCAGCAACGCGTTGAGTGTAAGTATTACCCAAAGAGTCAACTAATTCCTGGTCAGTAGAATCATCCTGCGCTATCCATTTAGAACGTAAATCTTTTGGATCCAACAATTCCATGAACTGCTCATCTTTAAACGCCAAAAGCGTACCGTTCATGATGTTCTTAGTCAAGGCTTGAAGAAAGCTAGTCCTGCTTACCAAGAATTCAGTTGGATAGTACAAAGCATGGTTACGCTTTTCTCGAAGATCGATACGGCGCCACACACGACGTTCCCAAGTCACGTCTGCTTCACGCAGATAAGTGTAAGGAACCAAACGTTTGTTTACGGCGTTCTCTTTCTCGTAGATCCCATCCTTGTAATCGCCAGGTGTGAATATACCATTCTGGCCAAAAAGGCCTGAAGTGAAAAGCACGAGTAATACAAGAATCTTTTTCATTTTACTTTAGTTTTAACGGTTAACCTTTATCGCACAGGTAGGAGAGTGAGACTTACCATCCGGGCCAACCACCTTAATGTCGATGAATATACGGCTGTTAGGGTCGCAGTTCATGAAGATGTTCTTCGCTTCTGCAGACAAGTTACTGCCTGTACCTTCAACCTCATAGTTCTTACCTTTTACTTTACCAAGTACTACGTAACTCTTTACAATGTAGTTAACCTGTAAGTCGAATCCTTGTGCACCAGCGCCAATTGAACCAATTGTAGCTAATTCACCCTTTTTCATTTCTGAAGGAGAAAACTTACCGTTCAAACGCGCTTCTGGTTTAGGCAAGGGCTTCACTCGGAATTTGAATTCGCCTTGTTTCTTAACACCCTTGTCGTCCTTAGCATTTACAACAATTAAACATTCGCCTGTACCGGTAAAGGTTAGTTCGTACTTGCCAGGACCACCCTTAGGCACATATTTCGCTCCAGCTCCAGTTACAACAATGCTGATATCGTTAGGTGATTTACCAGCAGCAGAAGCTGTAATAGGGTTCGGCACACCAGCGTAGAACACGTTCATCTGGTCAGCTGATACTGCAGCTGAAGATGGTGCTACTTTGTACTTTTGTTCGAATGGGTAGTATTCAAATTCTCCTTTAGGGTTTTTATACTTAATTACCCCTCTGTAAGTTTGATCCCCTACTGAACCACCACCAACTTTATAATGTCCTTCACCATTAATTACTTCAATTTTATTACCAGCAGCACCTTTAACTGCAGATGCAGAATCGACACCGATAATAACTTCCATATCTTCCGGTTTGATATTAGATGAAGATGCGCCTAAGAAGATATCTGCTTCATAACTATCGCCTTGTTGGATGTATGAAGTAGGAGCAATTACACGAGCACGGATACGGTCAAACTTAATAGCGACTTTACCAGAAGCGGCACTGAAAACCTGAAGCAATTCAGATTCAACGTTTTTCAAATCCACCTGCATCTTGTTCAAGTTAACAAACACAGCAGCCATAGGAAGGTGATAGAAATTATCCATCGGCCAAGTGTATTTGAAACCATCTTCTTCACGTCCAGAATCAGTTGGCTTGATGAGTGCAATTTTTTTCTTTAAGTTAGCTACCTCATCTGGCAAGATATACGTCTTAGAATCCTTTGCCATACGATCAACCTGCGCAATTAACTTATCATGCAATGCATTTAGTTTATCACTAAGTTCCTTCGCGGTCAACGGTCCCTCTTTCAAACCTTCTTCAAAGTTTGGTCCAAGTAAAACAGTTGTTGGCATATCGTAATCGTCGATCTTATCCTTTTGAGGATGGTTACGCAATTTGATGGTGTCGCCGAGAACTTTCACACTTTCTTCCAAGCCAAGTACGGCACGAACCATGTTTCCCTTTACGTCATCTAAGTACCTGTAGATTTCTTCTACATCCTTTTGAGACTTAACATACTCGTTATAGTAAGGTTCAGCAGCACGGTTAACTTCAATGGCGGCCTTAAATGCCTCCATTACGCGCTTGTTATTCTCTTCAATATTAACTTTTGATTTTTCCAGACTGTCGTTCACAGACAAGTAACCCTGCAAAATCTGCTTGGATACGTTGAGTGCGAGCATGGCCGTGAGTACTAGGTACATCAGACCAATCATCTTCTGCCTGGGGGTTTCTTTTCCGCCTGCCATTTTCTAATTAGTTTCCTTAGAAGTGATAATACTATTTTGAATAACTCAAAAAAATTATTGTTGTGGCTTAATGTTCATAGCGCTGAGCATATTACCATACACTGTATTCAACGCTGTTAGGTTGTTTGACAATGTAGCCATTTGCTCGCGATACTTCCGTGTATCTTCAACTGAATCGTTGAGGTTACGCATCAAGTCACCAAGTCCATCATAAAACTTGCTAGTTGCTTCTAAATGAAGTTTGCTACCATTCAATTGCAACTCATAAGTCGCATTCAATGCAGTCAGGTTTTCTGAAACTTTATTGAGAGACTGACCAATGTTCGTACCAGCTTCATTGCTTGATGCTAATGAAGACATTGAGTCGGCTGCTGCTTTGTATGTATCTGCTAATTCAGACACATTGCTTGAAGCTTTCTTTACGTTACTCACGTAATCGTTAGTAGCTACAGCCGCATTGCTGATATCAGCAATTTTTTCAGTGGTGTTAGTTAAGTTACGAATACCAGAACCTAGACTTTCGATTAATTCCGGACCAATTTTAGCATCAGCCAATAAATTATCTAATTGAGCAGTAACTGGTAATTGATTTTCTTCTTCTGCTTCTTCGATTGCATGATGGGTTTCATCATGTCCCATTCCTGCCAATTCAGGATAAGCCAATGTCCAATCCACTTCTTCATGAGGAATATCGAGACCAAAGGCAACGAAAAGTAAGGTTTCTACAATAAGACCCACGGGTAACATGATACCAGCACCAGGATAGTGCATGATTTTGAAGAGAGCTCCGAGGATCACGATGGCTGCACCAAAACAAGAGGCTAGGTGCATCACTTTTTTCATGCCTTTTACTTTAGGTAATCTACTCATAACGGTGTTTGTGCTAGATGGTTTGTGTTTTTGTTAGATAGTTATGGATTGGTTGAAAAATTTAGAAGTTGTCGAATTTCGAACGACCGAGGTAAGTCATGACGTTACGGAATCCTAGGTAACATTTTGCGGTATCTTGGTATTCGTAGGTACGGGCACTTGTTTGCAAGTAATAACCCACATCCTTCCAACTACCACCGCGGATAACTTTACGCTTTAAAACGTTGGCGTCTTTTTCCTGTGCTTCGTATACATAATCTGCGTTCAAATCATGTTGGAAATCATAAGCGGACTCGTCGAATGCATTGCTTGTCCACTCAGACACGTTTCCTGCCATACAGTACAAACCGTATTCGTTTGGATTGTAAGAGTAAACGTACAGGGTATGAAAACCACCATCGTCAACATAGGAACCACGCATTGGCTTGAAGTTTCCAAGGAAACAACCTTTAGCATTGCGGATATAAGGACCACCCCAAGGATACGGTGATTTTTCCAGACCACCACGGGCTGCATATTCCCATTCACTTTCTGTTGGTAAGCGGAAATCGTTAACAATGGACTGTCCTGTGCCGATTAAATAATTGTTGAGTAAGTGAGATCTCCAAATACTGAAAGCTCGCGCTTGTTTCCAACTCACACCAACAACTGGGTAATCGTCGTATGATGGATGCCAGAAATACATATTCGTCAACGGCTCATTGAATGCATAAGTGAAATCGTGAACCCAAGCTAATGTATCGGGATAAACATTTATTACATGTTTTACAACGAATACTGAACGGTCCACGTTTTTACGCTCACGTGCCTGGTAATTTCCTTGACCCTGAGATAATTGATCCTTAACGTTGTAGGTACCAATCGTCTTATTGTCCTTAGTTGGGTCGGTTACTGGTGTTGACGGCGAACCGGCAGTACCATTATTACCATCATTCAAAGTTACACCGTTGATATACTCCGATTTTTTATAATCGTGGGCAGGATCTTGGTTATCAAAGCTTTTGTTTGCAGCGAAACGGTTGTTTTTCGAAGCTGCCAAACGAATATCAATCCAATAGTACTCGTAATTCAACTTACGGGTATCAATTTGCTTGCGGTTATTATAGCGTTCTATTTCCGGCAAGTACATTGGCTGAAGGATGGCACGGATATCTTCATTATCAGATCCCCAATCAACTTCTTTCTCCCAATTTACATAAGGATCTTGCAAGTTATTGTCACCAGTGTAGACAGGCCACATGCTGAGAAATTCATCTTGAGGGATTCCGAAATCTTCTTCCTGTCCGCCTGCAATTAGCAAACGACGAGCAATCGAGTCACGAACCCAGTAGACGAACTGACGGTATTCGTTATTCGAGATTTCTGAATCATCGATGTAGAAGGCCTGCACGGACACCATTTTCGATTTGGTAGTGTGCGCCATTGGAGCTTCTTCATCATCAGGTCCCATATGGTAACTGCCCATTGGAATGAACAAGGTACCAAATGGATCAGGCTGATACCACTTTTCACGGCCGACAACGCCTACCAGTTCCCCGGAGCGCTTGTTGCAACCTGCAACCACAGCCACGAATGAAGCTAAAATCAGGATCTTTTTCATACTTTCTTCTTTTGTTTATAACCACCTACCGACTGCAAAGTTACATTTACTTTTTTAATCGGAGTTATTAACATGCATTGTTAGTATTAAGTGGTTTAAACGAGAATATCACAAAAAGGTTTCGTTTTAATCCAAAAAGCGTGGATCTGAATAAACTGTAGGTACTTTCTTACTTGGAGTGTAACAAACACTTACCATTATCTCATGGGAGCCATAACGGCCTAAGTTGGTATTACCTGGTACATCGTATGAATAACCGATTTTATACCCTAACTTATTGTCCGGCAACGCTTTGCCTTGATAGCCCAATAGGATAGAATAACCGTCATCTAAACGATACGTGCCACCTAACCATACCATGTCACTCCACAAATAGGTTAAGTTAAGATCCATAGACGATGAACGGATGTCGGTCTTAAACATAATGTTCGGAGTTAATTTGCTCCATTTGTTCAATTGCATGGTATAACCTGTCATAAAATAGTAGTGACGGGTAACTTGGAATTGAACCGATGGCAATGTTTTATCAGCCAAATTCTGACCAGTTAAGTGAGTTGATGATAAACCAGCATAGAATTTGCCTGGAATTTGATAAAATGCACCAAAACCAAGGTCAAAAGATGCTCTTCCCAAATTAGGATTGGTCGCTATACCGTAGTTACCAGGTATAGAATTATCTATCAAAAGGGGCTCAGGTGTAATGAATGTGCCAGAGATTGTTTTCTGGAGCATACCGAAATCCAAACCGATACCTAATGTTCCACCAGCAATCTTCAAAATATTGTATGAAGCAGCTGCTCGTAAGAACATTGTGTTCATAACACCAATCTTATCAGACATAATATTAATACCAACACCTATCGGCGTTAGCTCGTTAGGAAGTCGCATATCTGCAGATAAGGCCATTGTCTGCGGAGCGCCGGTAAATCCTGACCATTGTTGACGAAACTGCATCATTCCACACATCGACCCCGATGTGCCTGCATAACCAGGATTGTAGATGAGTTTGTTGTACATGAATTGGGTGAACTGAGGATCTTGCTGAGCCTTAGCTACACCAGTGATTCCAGCAACAAGAAGTGCGATCTTTGTGAAGAGTCTTTTCATACTTTTTCCTTAAGAATAAATATCAATGCGCTCATAAATGAGCACACTGAATCGGGGCTAAGGTAGTTAAACATTTTTAAAAAACAAAAGAAATACACAAAAAATGCTATCATTAGTGATGGGATTGGGAGATTTACCGCAGTTTTGGTGGACTACTCAATATTTTTCTTCAAATGATATCCAACTCTAACAATATTTACATATATTTGCACCCCGAATTTTAATAGGCTTAATCATGAAAAAGGAAATTCATCCTGAAAATTACAGAATGTGCGTGTTCAAAGATATGAGCAATGGCTACACATTTTTGACCCGCTCTTGTGCTGATACCAAGGAAACCATCAAATGGGAAGATGGCAATGATTATCCATTGGTAAAGCTTGATATCTCAATGACTTCACACCCTTTCTACACCGGAAAACAAGTGTTAGTTGACACTGCCGGCCGCGTTGACAAATTCCGTTCACGCTATCAGAAGAAAAAATAATTGATCCTTCAATGCTAGAAAGGCTTCCCAATGGGAGGCCTTTTTTATTTTCCAATGCAAAATTTACTGAAAATGTGCCCCAATAACTCGTCACTGTGCACTTCTCCTGTGATAATGCCGAGTAAAGCAATGGCTTCGCGTACCTCAAATGCAATTAATTCGCCAGATACATTCGATTCCATAGCTGTTTGTAGTCTGGTTACTGCCTCCAGCGCCTTGGTAATAGCGTCGGCGTGGCGGACATTGGTAACCAAAATATCCTTCTGTAACAGGTCACGATAGGGTGCAACCAAATTGGCTTTTAAGTCCTCTATCCCTACTCCATTTTTTGCGCTAATCGGTACTACTTTACTATTCTGCCAGTGTGTATTCAAACCAGACTTGAGTTGATCGCATTTGTTGGCAACTAATACAACACGGGTACTTTCTGGAATTGCCAAATGTTCTAACTCTGTAGCCACCTCTTCAAGTGACATTTCCAGCGTGTCAAATACGTACAAAATGACGGCTGCCTTTGCTACCGCTGCTTTCGCACGGCTAATGCCTATTTGCTCTATTAAATCGTCGCTTTGCCTTATTCCAGCCGTATCAATCAATCGAAAGGTGATTCCGTCTACCACTAACTGGTCCTCAATGGTGTCGCGCGTAGTGCCTGCAATTTCGCTTACGATGGCGCGCTCTTCGTTTAACAAGGAATTAAGTAGGGTCGACTTTCCTGCATTTGGTCTGCCCACAATGGCAATTGGGATACCTTTTTTTATGGCGTTACCCGACTGGAAACCCTCTAAAAGGCCTAACATGTGTTCTTTGATGGTAATCAGCAAGGCGTAAAAGCGTCCTCTATCTGCAAACTCAACGTCCTCTTCACTGAAATCTAACTCTAATTCCAGCAAGGCAGCAAACTCTACGAGTCGGGAGCGCAATTCAGAGATTGTTTGGCTATACCCCCCCCTCAGTTGATTAAGTGCAAGGCGATGGGCTGCTGCAGATTCACTTGAAATCAGATCCGCCACTGCTTCTGCCTGGCTTAGATCTAATTTACCATGCAAAAAAGCCCGCATTGTAAATTCACCGGGATCGGCATAACGCGCGCCAGCCTGAATAAACATTTCGAGTACTTTTTTCTGCACATAGGGGGAGCCATGGCAAGAGATTTCTATGGTGTCTTCACCGGTATAGGAGCGTGGACCTTTGAAACAAGTCACCACTACCTCGTCAATGGTCTGCTGATCATCTTTAAGCAACCCGAAGTAAACACGATTTGCCTTGAGTTGTGCCGTATCTCGAACCGCACCATCAGGTGAGAAAAATTTACCCTGAAGCAAGCTAAACGCTTTGTTACCTGAGATCCTGATAACAGCTATGGCAGCCATCCCTTGGGCTGTAGCTGGGGCTACTATGGTGTCATTCCTAATCATTGGTTACGTGAACTAATGTAAACATTCTCTTCCATTGAACATGCGTTATTTTTGTATTATGTTAAATGCTTTCCGGTTAAATTCAAGTCGCTATGAGTCCGCTTTTTCTTTCTGTATAAGATGTTGAATTTTAGACAGAAAAAGTCCTCTATAAAAATTAAAACAAATCAAATATTTGCTTACTTGCACTTGATTTGAAAACCCGTTGGAACATACTTTTTGCGTTTGATCTGCTGTTCATGCTATTGTGTACTGTCAGCTGCAATAACCAGTCAGAGGATTTACCAGTTGAGGCCAATGCAGATCAGCAAACAATGCTAAAGGTCAGTGGTCAGGTGTTTTGCATTCCTTCGCCTATTGAAGCGGCATTGTTTTTGCGAGAAGACGGCGAAATCTATGCTCCGAATATGATGCTGAATCTAACTACAGCACATCAACGTAATGCGAAAGATGACAAAGCCTTGTTGCTTGGTGCTTATGGTGCAGATTTAGCCTACAGTGCAGCATTTGAAGATTCAGAGCATACTTTGAAATGCTTGGCTGTTATGCGTCATTTGTGTGAAGATTTAGAACTTAACACCGCATTAGGGGCTGCAGAAATAGCAGAACTAGAAGCGAGTCTAAAAAATAAGGACAGTCTCACAATAAAGATCGGTAGGTTGTTTTTTAAAATTGACAATTATTTAAAGGCTAATCAATTCGAAAAGCTGAGTAGTTTAATACTTGTAGGTGGGTGGGTGGAAAGCATGTACTTATGTGCTGACCGTTATTTATCAGGGAAAAGCAAGGCATTGGAGGCGAGGATGGTTGAACAAAGAGCCGCAGCCAGTGGATTGATAAATATTTTAAATTCAGAAAAGGAAACCACTTTAAAGAAGCAGTTAGAAGGATTGGCATACAAGTACCAGCAAATTCCAATTGCGTATAAATACCAAGAACCACTTACTGATTCTGTTGCTGGCATAACTGAGTTGCGGGGGGAAGACCGTGTTGATCTACAAGCAGATAAAGTCAAGGAACTCGCAGAATCTATCATAAATGTTCGTAATTTTTTCTTCAAATAAATGAGAACCACCCATTTACTTGTTGTACTAGGCCTATTCTTCGGTTGGCAAGGAGTAAAAGCGCAATGTGACACGTTGCCTCCAGCTTGCGCCGCCATGTTGTACGAATTTGTTTCAGACGGGCAGTTGCACAGAGCACTCATTCTTAATAATGGGGAATATGCTGAGTTTAAGCAGTTATTTTTTGGTGGAAACGTCTATCGCCTTGGTGTTTGCAATGGTTCAGGCCAAAGTGCCTTGATATTCAGGGTGTACGACCGGGAGCGGCATCTGTTATTTACAAATAGAAACTACGGATTAAAACCATTTTGGGACTTTAAAGTCAATTACACCCAAGAAGTTACCGTTGAAGTAGAAATGACAGAGGGAAGTGCAGAAAAATCAGCTTGCGTGATGTTAATGGTTGGTTTTAAATCCCTTTCTGTAAAAAAACAGTGATTTCTTTCTTCTTTGAATTGTGTATATTAGAACCTGCTAAAAAGTTTGAAGGTTTTACTTTACATATTCCTCTTAACCACCTTTTGTTGTCGTCAATCAACAGCGCAAACATGTGAATTACAGGTAATCCCTGATACCATGACCTTGCATGGACAGAACAAAGTTCTAGAGGGTCAAAGAATAAGCATACCGTTAAAAAAAGGCGGTGAGATTAGCTTCTTTGTTGGGCAGGATGGGAAAGTCTATTTACGATTTATTGTGAAGGAAAATTTCTATTTTGACAAGACGGATATTTTAGAAGTGCGCTCGGGTAGCAAGAGTTATTATGTAAAAAATGTAAGGCAATTCAAGGTAGACAAAACCACTGGCTTATTCGTATTTGAAATATACACCAATTATTTATCGACGTTAAAAGAAGATGGCATTACCGCCATCTATTTTAGTAATGCAGAAACAGATTTCACCAGAAAGGATGCCGCTGAAGTAAGAAAAGCCGCGGTTTGTATTTCTGAATTAGTGGGAAGAAAATAATAAGCAACATGAGTGAACGAATTTTAAGAGCCCTGATGCAAATGTTTGCGATTATCGCAAGAGTGGATGGCATCAATAACACAGGCAGGGCAATTGTACAGTCCTTTCTCAAACAACAATTAAGTTTGGATCAAGTAGAAACCTACTTGGCAGTATTTGATGAATTTTTAGAGGCTCACTTAAATGCCAGTAAGAAGAAGGAAGGAGCCGCCAAGCGCACCTCTCTCAATTCTGTGAAAGTTTTGCGCATTTGCACCCAAATCAATCAGGAGTTGGAGCAACCGCAAAAAGTAATTGTATTAATTCGTTTGATGGAATTCATCCATTCAAGTGGTGAGGCAACTGAACAAGAATTAGAGTTTGTTAAAACTGTAGCTGAAACCTTCAACATTCCAGATGAAGAATATCAATTATTGAAGTCGTTCATTGAAGACGAAATAACTACCATCCCCGACAATAATCGTGTTCTAGCAATTAACAGCAAACTCAATGGTTACAGCAATTCCAGTCGCCACATTCATTGTGACACGATGACGGATGAGGTGCGTGTTTTGCAGATACAAAGTGTGGGCATGTACGTGTTACGGATTTTCGGAAAAATGAGTCTGCAGCTTAATGGCCAAAGCATTTCAAGTGATCGCATCCATATTTTTACGCCAGGTTCATCCATCCGTTCGAGTAAAGTTAAACCTATCTATTATAGCGATGTCATTACTCGTTTTCTCAGTGATGAATCAAAGGCCAGAATCACTTTCGAAGTAAAGAGTCTTGAGTACAAATTCAAAGGCGGAAAACTAGGACTTAGAGATGTCAACATCAACGAAGAGAGCGGTAAGTTAATTGGCATCATGGGTGGATCTGGCGCAGGGAAGTCCACCTTATTAAACGTTTTGAATGGCAATGAGCATCCAAGTGGCGGCTCTGTGACCATAAACGGAAAAAACATTCACACTGAACGTCGACAGATTGAAGGCGTAATTGGGCACGTGAGTCAAGATGACCTTTTGATTGAGGAACTCACTGTCTATGAAAACCTTTTCTATAACGCAAAATTGTGTTTTGGCAATTTACCAGATGAGGAAATTTCAAAAAAATGCAATGAGTTGTTAGCAGATTTAGGACTCAGTGAAACCCGCCATTTAAAAGTGGGTTCCCCACTTGAAAAGACTATTTCTGGTGGACAACGCAAGCGCTTAAATATTTCATTGGAATTGATTCGCGAACCAAGCGTCCTTTTTGTAGATGAACCAACTTCTGGTTTATCCTCGCGAGATTCTGAGAACATAATGGATTTGCTAAAAGAGCTTGCTCTCAAGGGCAAGTTAATTTTTGTAGTGATACACCAGCCATCATCAGACATCTACAAGATGTTCGATAAATTGATGATTCTTGACGTTGGTGGATTCCCCATTTATTACGGAAATCCTGTAGATGCCGTTTCTTATTTTAAACACCTTGTCAACCATGTAAATGCCGATGAAGCAGAGTGTGGGCATTGTGGCAACGTGAATCCAGAACAAATTTTCAATATCATCGAAAGTAAGGTGCTTGATGAGTATGGAAATCTTACTCATAAACGTAAAGTCAGTCCTGAAACTTGGAACACCCACTACCGTGATTTGATAGAGAAGAACATTCACACGGATAGGAAGCACACGGAGATTCCTGAAAGTATTTTTAAAATACCAGGCAAGCTCAAACAATTTTTTGTTTTTGCAACTCGCGACATAAAAAGCAAATTAACGAACACCCAATATTTATTAATCAACTTTTTGGAAGCGCCCTTGCTTGCGTTTATTCTTGCTTGGCTGGTAAGGTATTTTAATACAGACGAGGAAAATAGTAAGGGATATGTGTTTTTGTATAACGACAATATTCCCGCCTATATGTTCATGTCAGTTGTGGTAGCTTTATTTATTGGTCTTACCGTAAGTGCAGAGGAAATCATACGTGATCGCAAAATTCGAAAGCGTGAATCTTTTCTCAACCTTAGTAAAGGAAGTTATCTGTGGAGCAAAATAGGCATCATGTTCATATTATCTGCTTTTCAGACCTTGACCTTTGTTATTGTAGGTAATTCTATTCTTGGTATCAAGGGCATGTACACGGATTACTGGTTGATTTTATTCAGCACCTCTTGTTTTGCGAATATACTTGGATTGAATATTTCATCTGCCTTTAACAGTGCAGTAACCATTTATATTCTTATTCCATTCCTGATCATTCCGCAATTATTATTAGCGGGTGTAGTCGTAAAATTCGACAAACTAAATCCATCATTAGCTACACAAGGTAGTGTTCCAATTGTAGGGGAAATTATGACAAGTCGTTGGGCATTTGAAGCTTTGGCAGTGAATCAATTTAAGGAAAACAAGTATGAGAAGAACTTCTATCCAGAGCATAAAAAAATAAGTATCGCCAGCTATAAAAAAGACTCTTGGACACAAAAAATCTTTAACAAATTGGTGAAAATTAACAATGAACTTTCAGATCGTTCTCGGGATAAGGAGTTAGAATCAGATTTGAAATTTTTGAAGGCTGAATTAAAGAAAGAAAGTGCATTTAGTCGAAAACCATGTCCCGTTTTAGAGCAAATTGATATCAAAAACTTCAACGAACAGGTTTCGAATGCCATCAAGACCTACGTAGATGAAACATTGAAAAGTTACTACATTAGTGTCGAAAATAAGGCAAGAAAAAATGAAGAAGAAATTGTAGAGCAGTTGATTAAGAAGAACGGGAACGATTGGTTGATCGAGTTGCGTGAGAATTATGAAAATGAGAGTTTGTCTCATTTAGTTAAGAATTCAGACGACCTCAGCGGTGAAAAAAGTTTAGAAAAAGGCGGGCGTTTAATCCAACAAATTGACCCTGTGTTTCAAGACCCTACTGAATCAAATATTGGCAGGGCTCACTTTTTTGCACCACGTAAAAAATTCCTAGGCCGTTATTATTCTACCTTCAGTTTTAACATATTTGTTATATGGAGTATGACAGCTGCCTTAATTTTGACACTTTACTATGATGGGTTGAGGAAGTTGCTTGAATCACTTGGTTCACTTGTGACCCGATTCAAGAAGAGCTAACCGTTAAAATTGAAAGTAGATAAACGGTTGCATCTCACTGCTCATGAATTGATAAACAATTAATATGGTTAACACAGTGGCAATCGTCATCAGCGGCCAGCTGAGTTGCGAGAAGTAACTTCTATATCTTTGTTTTATTCCCTCCGGCAGCCAGTGTACTAGGTAACTAAAAAGCATTACCGCTACAATTTTCCAATAACCTGTAATTATTTTTGGCAGTAATTCTGGATGAAGATTAAATCGAATGCCATCGAACAATTGACCAACTGTTTCAAGATCTTGACTTCGGAAAAATATCCGAGTAAAAGAAATAAACGAAAGTGTCACTAACATGAGCATAAAACGAATGACCCAGTTTGTTGTATCGCGAAATGGGGATATTTTTTGCCAGTACTTATGAATGATTAATCCTATACCATTTAACCCACCCCAAATCAAAAATAGCAAGCTGCTGCCGTGCCATAAACCTCCTAATAACATGGTGACCAGTAGATTGATATTGGTATTCACTTGTTTTCGGAAACCAGGAAGAAAGTAGGCTAACGCAGCTATTAATACTCCCATAATAACTAAGGTTAATAATAACATCGGGTTGCCTGTAATAAGCACTAGAAATAATAAGAGAATTGAAATAGAGAAATAAGAACCTAACCCACCCGAACGATTTCCACCGAGAGGTATATAGAGGTACTCCTGTAACCATGATGAAAGCGAAATATGCCAACGTTTCCAAAACTCGCTGGTGCTTTCTGCCTTGTAAGGTGAGTTAAAATTGAGGCCTAAACGAAACCCCAAAATTAGAGCTAATCCGATGGCCATATCGGTGTAGCCGCTAAAATCCATATAGATTTGCATTGAATAAGCAAACATGGCCATTACCATTTCTGAACCACTATAGAGCAAGGGATTCTCAAACACCCGGTCAATAAAATTCAATGCGAGGTAGTCTGCTAGAATCTTTTTTCCAAAGCCGTTTAATATCCAAAATACGGCAATACCGAACTCTTTTTTGGTTACTTCATAAGGTTTATAGAGTTGGTGTATAAAATCATGTGCTTTCACAATTGGACCCGCAACCAAATGAGGAAAAAAACACACAAAGAAGCCATAATCACCCAGGTGCTTAACAGGTTCTACCTTTCCCCTATATACATCGATAGTATAGGAAAGGGATTGAAAGACGAAAAATGAGACGCCAACTGGTAGTAAAATTTTATCAATTGAGAAGCCGGTATTGAACCATGTGTTACTAAATAAAGCGAAGTGATTAATGAATGATAAAGGTTGACCAATAATCTCACTAACGCTGTTCACAAAAAAATAACCATACTTAAAATAGGAAAGTAGGCTCAAGTTAATCAATACACTCATTGTAAGAAAAAACTGCTTCTTTCTTAATGTAGTTGCTGAATGAATCCACCTTGCCCAATTAAAGTCGGCAACAATAGTAAAGGCTAACAAGGATAAAAAGACCCCGCTTGTTTTAAAATAGAAAAAGAGGGAGACAACTAATAGATACGTATTCCTTCTTCGGTTTTGGCGATAGACAAATAAATAGCCCAGAAGCACAATTGCAAAAAAGGCCCAGAATAGAGTTTGTGTGAACAATAAAGGAGACGTTTCTGAAAACGAAAAGAACTGATATAACCAAGTCTTCGACTCCATAATTACTGCATCAGAGGGGAGGCATTTCTTATTGATTGGAACATAAGTCGACCTAGAATGGCATACCCCTTTGCATTGAAATGCACACGGTCATATGATGCTAATCCGGCTTTTTGCCATTTCATAATTGACTTGTAGCCTCCCATCACCGTGTAAAGATCCCAAACAGCTACTTTTTCTTGCTCAAGCATGTCGAGCATGACATCCCTAGTTTTAGCTGTTCGCTTATTAGCCGTTCTTTTCTTGATAAAATTATCTGTCGTAGTTGTTAAAACGATGGCTGCATCAGGACTTGCAAGTCGTATTAACGTAATAAGGCTATCGTAATTTTCTTTGTAGATTTCATTTTCGTAGGCTCCCGATTGCACATCATTTACTCCCAAGGAAATTACAACAAGATCTGGTTCAAGTGATTTTAATTGAGGGACAAACAACTTCGATTTAAGAAAAGACTTGGTGCTAGCTCCATTTGCTCCCAAAGGTGCGAGAACAATACCAGGTAATGAATCGTTAACCACGCGCATCCCATAAAGGCGGAAAATTGAAGATGTATCCGTTCTGGTTGCCTTAAACACCAATGAATCGGTAGCCATAAGTAATTTAAAAACTGTATATCCCTTTTTAACGTCATCTTCCCTGATTTGCATGCCTTGCGGGATACTTTCGAGTTCAATAGCATATCCATGAACAAAATTATGGTATACACGGACCTCATTAATTTTTCTGATAGCTGATGCCTCCCTTAGCGCCAAACCAAACCTACATATCGTATCATTTGTTTCCACACACAGCGCACTCATTCCCAAATTTTCACCATCAACATGCGCTAATGGCCGAATTAACTTCCATTTATTTGTCGAAAAAGTTGTGGCAAAAGGCTGTCCATTCGTCTTACCAATACGATAAGGGAAAACAAAATAACCTCCCCCTTGTGTATTACTCCACTCACGAAACTTGTCTGCAAATTCGTTTGACCAAATACCAGCCTGTACGTGCGACCCTCCTATATGTACGATAGTTACGTTTTTTCGTTTGAGTTTGCTTAAGTCTTCCATTTTAGAATAGAATGACTCCATCAAAGCACTGTCCTTTGGTAAAATTAGTTTGCCAGCTGTTGTATTGATAAAGGGATAACGCGCCAAGGTGTCTTGAGCATTTATGAACCAAGGCAAGAAGTAAAAAAAGACTATTATTTTCCTGATGCTTGCCATGAATTAAATTCATTAATTAGTGCAGTGTAGAGCATAATCGCCATTTTACGGGCGCCTTGTGGACTGAAATGGGTATAATCAGGTGCGGCCAAATTTTGTTCAACCCAAACTGGCATACTGTTTTTTCCCCCCATACAATCGTACATATCAAAAAAGGCACAGTCACTTTCAAGCACTACTTTTTTTATGGCATTTCTAGTCTCTTCTAAATAAGGAACGGTTACATATTGTGTCCCCGATTTGGTACTCATATCTGAAGGTCCGATAAACAAGATACTTGCCTCTGGAGCTAATTTTTTAATTACAGCAATTTGGTACTTGATATAATTGCCATAGGTGGTTGCGCCGGCAGCATCCTTTATGGCTGGCATCGCATTACCTCCAAATTGTAAAATAATTAATTTCACATTTAGCAAGCCATAGAAGGTGCGCAATTGGGCAGCGTTTATTTGATGGAAAAACGTACCACTACTTCCCCTAAGAGGGATATTATCGACCATTATCCCAGAATTGCCTTCGAAAGAAACTGCATAAAAATCAGGACTATCCTGGCCCTTAAATCGGAATTCGTGCGTTGAGGACCCTAGCCCTACTTCAAAATCTTTTACATTCAGAACTCCCCCCACTTTCAAGCTGTCGGCTGAAGAAAGCGCAGGTCCATCATAGAACTCGCACCAAACCGGTTTTTGAGCTCCACCATAGAACAATCTAATTTTCTTGTAGTTTAACGCATTGGCACCACCCATTTTTGTGGTTGTTATGGTAACTGTGCCACTCTTTTCAGAGGTAGTGTCAGTAATTTTAGAATATCCTGCATACCGGCAAAAACCAGCCATAACACCGTAATTGGAATGATTCACCCTTGAATCTTTCATCGTGTAAATGGAATAACGGTCCCAACCTGGACTATTACTGTATCTCGTAATTAAGCCCTGAGCAATTGGCATTAGCGACTGCAAGCCTGAACCTGCACCGCCAAAGCGCGCCTGAAGTTTGAGGCGGAGATAATCGGAAATGCGGTCACCTTCAATTTGGCTATCCCCATAGTGCAAAACCCTAACCATCCTTTGATCCTTAATATGCAATAGTGATTCGAAAAAACTTCGAAGCACTTGTCTGTTTTTGTATTGAATTCCCGTATTTAGCCGGATTGAATCTGCTACAATTTCATTGACACTTTTTTCGACGGTGTCAATGGAACTGATAGTCTCGATAGCTTTAATAGCCGTTTCATTTTTAATAGCTGTTTCGAACACCTCCTCAAATTGAGGAAAATGCCATTCCAATGGTCCTACCTTAACTGAAGCAGGTAAACAACCCATTGCCAATAAGAGCATTGCGGCTATTGACAAAATAAACAGTAATGAGCGAAGCGGCGTTTGCATGATTTTCGGATGTAATTTATTAAAAAGAGGGCTTATCAAAATTCTAAATCAGGAAGTTAATTAACAGCCTTACCTTACATTTGTAGAATGAGCCAATACCTCCCCAATTTGATTGTGATAACAGGTGCCACTGCTGTTGGTAAAACAGATGTGTGCATCCAAATCGCAGAAATATTGGGGACGGAGATCATTTCAGCCGATTCTCGTCAATTTTACAAGGAGCTTTCTATTGGAACGGCCAAGCCCGATGCCTCTCAATTAAGCCGTGTAAAGCATCACTTTATTAACAGCCATAACATCACTGACCTCTATGGAGCCGGTCATTTTGAGCGTGATGCATTGGTTTTATTGGAGAAACTATTCCAAAATCACCAACAAGTCGTATTAACTGGTGGATCAGGCATGTATATCAAGGCTTTGTTAGAGGGTATGGACGATTATCCAGAAGTACCTTTAGACGTTCGAGAACAGATAACCACTCTTTATCAAGAGAAGGGACTTGAATGGCTACAGAAAAGACTTTTAGAGTTGGACCCTGTTTTCATGGCAACTACCGATAAAAACAATGTGCAACGGTTGATAAGGGCCTTGGAAATAGCGGAGTATACTGGCCAACCAATGTCACACTATAAAAAAGGAAGCACTCGTCATAGACCATTTACTTCAACAATTATCTCTCTCGAGCGCGACCGATCCGATTTATATCACCGCATTAATACCCGTGTTGATACCATGATTGAAAGTGGCTTAGTAGATGAAGTCAAACAATTAATCCCCTTCAGAGCACACAATGCCTTACAAACAGTAGGTTACAAAGAGCTATTTTCATACCTAGATGGAGATTATACCTTAGATGAAGCTATCTACAAAATAAAGCAACACACTCGCAACTATGCAAAACGTCAACTCACTTGGGTGAGGCATCAGTTGGAGGCACAATCCTTTCACCCCGATGAGCTGACAACTATACTTAATTATATTAAGACTAAAAATGAACTTGCGCCTTAATTTATTCAACGAGTATAGACACCTCTCGCGTTCAGTTAAAAATGTCATTGCCTCTGAATTTTTTATTCAATTGGTTAATGCCACCTTTATGAATATCCTTCCCCTGTATATGGCACGAGAAGGATTTGCTGACCGTGAAATTGCTCTTTTTATTACCTTTCGATTTATCGGCGTGTTTGCACTTGCCATTCCACTCGGCAGGATGATAAAACAAAAACGGTTGATGCCCTTATTTGTTGCATCAAATATTTGTGTTCCGCTTTTCGGTTTACTTATTGTCTTATTTATTTCTGGAGGATTTAAAACCGCCGCCATAGTGGCCCTGTTGTTATGGGGGGCCTCATTTACTTTTACTCAGATTCCCGTGCTACCATACATCTTAAGGAATTCAGAGAAAACCCACCAAACCGCCGCCATCTCTTTAAGTTACAGTACCTGGAGCTTTGGTGGCATTGTGAGTGGTATAGTCATTAGTGTGCTCGACGCTATCAATCCCCTCCTATTTGACGAAAAGTTCATCCTAATCTTATTTTCACTTGCGGGTTTCGGTGGACTTTGGTTTTTATATAAAAACAAACACACCATTGAAATTATGGATGAGGAAGTTCAATTAGATGCGACACCAACCGCCAATAAAACCGACTGGCCATTGGTCATAAAGGCACTAATTCCTACATTGATCATTGCAACAGGTGCGGGATTAACCATTCCCTTCATTAGTTTATTCTTTGAAAAAGTACATGGTGTTGGGAAAGGTGGTTTTTCAATTTTAAGTTTCATTGCCTCCTTGCTTGTTGCTTGGGGAGCTATGTTAGTACCCAGGATTAAAAACACGGTTGGTTACCAAGTTGCAATACCAACCACTCAGAGTTTAGCGGTGGTCTCATTAGTAGCTTTAGCAACCACGCAATTCTTCAGCCATCTTCCTGTTGCGTTAGCCATTGCATCGTTCTGTTATCTATTACGTCAACCTTTAATGAACATGGCTGGTCCTATGACATCAGAAATTGTTATGAATTACGTTGGCAAGAAAAACCGTGAAATTACCAGTGCATTAACTTCAGCCATTTGGAGTGGAAGTTGGGTTGTAAGTGGATTTATGGTCACCCTATTACTTGCATGGAATCTATCCTTTGGTAATATTTTCTTAATAACTGCTGTGTTATACGCCTTGGGTGTTGTGTTATATTATTTGTTGATTTTAGATTATAAAAAACGTGTTGAACAAGGATTGTCCGAATAAACTGAACTGGCTAATTTGCTTGCTGTTCAGTATGACTGTAAGCGGTCAATCCCTTATCGTCCCCCTATCTAATGGGTTTGTTTTGCCCTATCAAGGAAAATTATATACTGGCGGCTATGATAGTTCCAAAAAGAAAATCATAGTTTATGAACTAAATGAGCTATTGCAAAAAAAAGACTCTTTGTCTCTTGAAGAAGATTATCATCCCGATGGCTACTACCCCATTCTTGCTGATACCATTCATCGCTATCTTCAGATAGTGCTTCAGCGGAAAAACGCCTCTACCGTGTCTTTATTTCGACTTAGAGGTTGCAAATTAGTTAGCCGAGCGGAGAACGTTGAGATTCCACGATTATACCTCTCCAACCAACCAGGAAACTTCTTTTACGAGGCCACATGTTTTTATAAAATTGAGAAGCACATATTCAATGACTCAGCGCGATTTGTGATAACTGCCCATCAACTTAAAGACACAACAGGCAACCTATCTTATTCCCAAAAATGGCAATATACCACCGATAAACCGGGAGTGATGGCCATGAACATTGTTGGCACAACAAGCAATTTCCTTTACGTTTTTGTTATTCGAGAAAATCATTCACGTTACACCAGTTGGCTATTAAAATTCTCACGGCTATCCGGTAATTTTATTCAGGCTAAACGCATAGCGCCTGAAAACGACGAGGTTGTGGTGACCCCTACCGATTGTAAGATTGACACTTTGAATCAACTCATTTTTATTACAGGGCAAGTGTTTTCACAAAAGGAGATATCACGAATTGAGAACCAATTAGTTTTTAAGTCTTCACAACCGGCATTAGTAGCCTTGAAGCTCGACAGCCTAATGGAGAACCTAGAGTCGAGACGTATAAATTTTCAAATGGACATTAAGTCCGGTAAATTCTATTGGCAATGTTATCCTAAAATGACGGCTCAATCGCCTTTTCTCGTTGAAGCCGTTGTTCCATTTTACTTCTCCATAGAGTCCAACCAATACTCTCCAGCGTTTAATCAACCGGTAACCTTCGATTTTATGAACGAGTCTACATTAATCACCATTAAAACAAGTGGTCCTATTTACGATTTCATTTCATTGAAAAATAAGTTTGGAACGGCCTTTTCAATAAACCAGATGGAAGTAAAAGATCGTTTTTATGAGCGACATTCTGCATATCGCGCTTATACAAGCGTATTTCATGATAAAGAGGTCGTCTATTTTTTCACCAATTCTGAAAAACAGCACACCAATGTATTTAAATACGCGCTTACTGGTAAAACCTATCAGCTAATTCAACAAAAAGAACCACTTGCCTTAATTACAGAGGTAATTAGATTAAATGGCAGTATTGTAAATTGGATGATTTATTCCAACGCCATTCATTTAAAAACCTTGTTTCACAAGGATTAGTTATTTTTACAACATGATTCAAAGAAAACAAAGCCTGCTGTTGTTCCAGGTAATTTTCCTGGGTATTTCGTTATTACTAATACCTGTTGTGAACGTTATTCATTCCAATGTTGAGTACCATCTATCGCTGTTTTTTAATTCTCCTGCTGCAGAAATAAAAACTTCAATTGGGCATACCGCAGCAATTCTGCTCAACTTGCTAGCCGTGTTAATTTCTTTATTTACCCTTTTTCAATACAAAAAGCTTGCCCTGCAACAGAAGCTAACCAAGGTTTTAATCATCTTATACCTTGCCTTAACCCTAATGATATTATTTTGTCCTTTCGTCGAATTGGCAGAAGGACAAACATCGAAACAAAGTTACCTTGCAGCCACAGTTGGCTTAGTTGCGGCTTTTGGAGCTTGGCAAGCCGGTCGCTTTATCAAAAAGGATATTGAATTATTGAAAAGTGTGGATCGTATCCGCTAAGACTAAAAAGTAATATTTAGTACCAGCATTTGACCCCCTCTCTCTACTTCGATGGTGGTTGAATCCCCTTTTTTATACTTAGAAAGCGCCTTCATATATTCCTGTACATCCTTAATGGCCACATCCCCTATTTTTTTAACCACATCCCCTTTGTGAACACCCGCTTTAGCCGCTGGGCGGTTATCTGTTACCCCATCTATCCGCATACCAATTCCTTCGAAAGTATAATCAGGCATCACGCCCATCGTTACTTTAAAAGAGACCTTGTTTGATTCAGGGGAGCGCGTTTTTTGAAACATCATTTTTGGGTACTTGCAAGTATGTTCGATCAAATTGGCTATGTACTGCAAGACCAAGACTTCACCTTTTACATTAATTTTCTCGACATCATCTGAAGGCTTGTGGTAGTCGCTATGCTGCCCTGTAAAAAAATGTAAAACAGGTATGTCCTTTAAATAGAACGATGTTTGATCGGAAGGCCCAATACCGCTGCTATCCTTTTTGATAACCAGACTAGATTTAAGTGAATCGATAAGTGGGACAAAAACAGGCGATGTTCCAACTCCATAAATAACCACTTTTTTAGTTGAATCATTTAGTCTACCAATCATGTCCATGTTTAACATGAAATGAATCGAATTGAGTGGAATATCTGGTGATTCGCACCATTTTTTAGAGCCCAATAATCCCAATTCTTCACCACTGAAACACAAAAACAAGAAATTATAGGATTCTTTGACTCCATTGCTGCTAAAATACCTAGCCAGTTCCATAACCCCTGCTGTCCCACTGGCGTTATCATCGGCTCCGTTATGAATTTTTCCATCAGGATTTGCATCCAAACTATTGTGATCGTGACCTAAACCCAAATGATCATAATGTGCACCAATTACAATGGTGAAAGGCGCCTTATTATCAAGAAAACCTACGACATTGTAACCAGACCGTTCTACAACATTCGCCAAGGCAGTGTCGTGCGGATTAGGATTCTTCTTAAACGAAAAGGTTTTGAGATACCCGCCATTTAATGCCGTAAGACCGGCTTTTTTAAACTCATCCGCAATATATTCTGCTGCTAGCTTTTCTTCCGGTGAGGAAGTACCTCGACCCTTCAACTTATCGCTTGCGAGATAAGCGATATCTTGATGGATTTTCTTTTTGCTGATATTCTGAGCCAATGAAGTCGACCAATTAGTCGCTATCAGTGCCAAAAGGAGTATAAAGGTGAAGCGTTTCATTACCCAAATTTACCAATTCGCCCCGAATCTAAACAGTTCAGGTGATTTAGGACAAAAATAGCCTCGTACTTTCGTATCTTTGTTCTGATTATGACAAAGCGTATTCAGCAGATCAAAATTGGCTTACTGGGGGGTGGTCAATTAGGGCAAATGATGATTCAAGAAGCAATTAATCTCAATCTGGATATAGCTGTGATGGATCCAGACGCTCATGCACCTTGTAAACACCTTGTAAAGAAATTTACCCAGGGCCAACTCACCGATTTTGATGCCGTTTACAAATTTGGTAAGGACAAGGACCTTGTAACCATAGAAATTGAAAACGTTAATACAGAGGCTTTAAAAAAACTAGAATCAGAAGGTGTGCAGGTATACCCTCAACCTCACATTATTGAAATGATTCAGGATAAAGGGCTACAAAAAATGTTTTACCAACGTAACAACATCCCATCGCCCGATTTCTTCCTCATTGATAATCACGAACAGATAACGAAGTATGAATCCTACTTTCCCTTTTTTCAAAAATTAAGAAAGGGCGGATATGACGGAAAAGGAGTTGTAAAATTAGCACACCCAGGCATGGTTGCGCATGCCTTTCAAGCGCCGAGTGTATTAGAAAGGCTTGTTGATTTTAGCAAGGAACTCTCAGTAATCGTTGCAAGGAGTGCCAGCGGCGAAATAAAATGTTTCCCTGTGGTTGAGTGTGAATTCAATCCTCAAGCCAATTTGGTAGAATTCCTATTTTCGCCCGCTGCTATTTCCAAGAAGATTGAAAAGGACGCCATTCAAATTGCAACGCAAGTAGCAGAAAAACTGGGGATTGTTGGTTTGTTAGCTGTAGAAATGTTTCTTACAAAAGACAACCAAGTTCTTGTTAACGAAATTGCCCCACGTCCCCATAACAGTGGCCACCACACCATCGAAGCGAACGTAACCTCACAATTTGAGCAACACATACGTGCCATTCTCGACCTTCCACTTGGTGATACAAGCGCTATTCAAGCTGGCGTTATGATTAACCTTTTGGGAGAACAAGGCCATGAAGGCATCGCCATATATAGTGGATTAGAAGATGCCTTAAAATTTAGTGGGGTGCACGTGCATTTGTATGGAAAAGAGAAAACACGGCCTTTTCGGAAAATGGGACACGTTACCATTGTTGACAGTGAACTTTTGAATGCAAAAAAGAAAGCCCGAACCATTCAAAACCTCATTAAAGTTATAGCTTAAATTTTGCTCATGCGCCCAAATGAGAGAAAATGCAGTGAGTGTGGCGAGCGATTAACCGGTCGAAGCGATAAGCGATTTTGTGATGACCAATGCAGAAGTGCTTATAACAATCGCGAAAAGGCCGATACTAACGCTTACATGCGAAATGTGAACTATCTACTTCGACGAAACAGACGAATTTTAGCTGGTTTATTAAAAGAACCATCGGTCACCGTTCCAAAAGATCGGCTTGCTGAAATGGGCTTTAGCTTTAATTATTTCACCCATCTCTATGAAGATAAAAACCGGTGTTTTAAATTCTGTTATGAATTTGGTTACATCCCAAAAGGGAGGGATCAATTAACCATTGTTCGCCGTCCCGATCAAGCGGATTGAGTTTCGTTAACGAAGTATAATTTATAAAACTTCAAACCCCGTTCTTCATCATAGCCCCGTTCAACATAATCATGGCGCGAGTGGATGTAAATATGAAAGTTCTTATCCAGCTTGACCACACTGCGCATAAACTTTTGATTTTTTTTGACGGCAGTAGAAGAAACATCGAACTCATCAATAGCTGTAAGATCCATTTTCTTGTTATAATCCTGTCGATAATCCCGAAAAGCCTCAATTAATTCAGGCTGCACGAGTACATCGGTTTCAAAATCGCGAACATTCACACGGTCTTTTTCTTTGAAATAGGACGTTGCCTTGTTAAGCATCATCATTTGATCAGGTTTACTCACATGGTTGGCTTCCGTAAGAATTTCCTCACAAAACCCCCTTGAGGTATCAATAAAGTTCTTGGTGTGGTAGTAGGCATTCGGTTTTAAAGTACAATTGAGAAAATCTTCTTGCCAGTACATTGCACATTCAGCAAAACGATTATTCGTATCAACTACACTTATTTTGTACCCATTCTTTTTATCCGTATTAAAAACCAGACACCCTTTGTCCAGCTTGTGAATATTGATACCTGTATCACAGTCCACGCCAAACTCATCAACATGTTGAAAGACTTTTAAATACGTCTCTTTGTTTTCTGTTTTAAACATGCCCACTGCTTCTACCTGCTCACCATCAACCATAACATTTTTGAAAAAGCAGACAAAAAACTCTCCACCCGCAATCTTAGGATGCATACTTTGGTTATAAAGATGATCGGCTAAACGAGACGCTTTCTCAATAAATACCTTTTGATCTTTAAAAAGATCTTCACATAAATTCGAAACGCTATCCACACTCGTGTCGAGTCGTGATTTGAACTGAAAATAGATATCTGTTTTAAAAGGAGCTAGGAAGTAGCGCAACAGCGTATCCTTCACAAAATCATCTGAAAAAGAAAATAAATTCGAAGCATTTGTAAGTTCTTCACCTAACCCTTTGTTTCCCACATAATGTATGGTAAGGTGGGTTAATTCTGCGCGTGTAAAATCAATCATAGCAATACTACTGATACCAAATATAACCTCCAATGTTTTCGGGGGTTTAACAATATTTAAACAACTTTTAAAGATAGAAGGTCATTGTACTTGATAGACGGAATAACATTTGCATCTTTATGCGTTACATTTGCAATAGAGCCTGATATATGAAGATGAATAAGAAAATAGGAATAACTCTGGGTGTTACAGCCACCTTGTTGATGACCTCGTTTACGATTTACAAAATAGCATTCGATAAGAGTGATGTAATTTTTGCAGTAATGTTTGGTTCCATCCAACAACAACACTATGCTCCACCCGCCGTGGATGATGCTTTTTCTCAAAAAGTATTCGATTCCTACATAAATACCCCCTTTAACAAGCAGTTTTTATTAAAGAGCGATGTTGACATGCTTACCAGTAAATACCGGAATAAGCTAGACGATGAAATAAACTCTGGTAAACATGAGTTTTTCAAGGTAACACAAGAAATCGCCACTCGTCGTATAAATGAAAAGGAAAATTGGAGTAAGGACATCCTTTCCAAACCTTTTGATTATAACCAAAACGACGAATACGAGACCGATTACAAAAAACTTTCCTTTGCTGGAAGTGAAGAAGAGCTAAAGCAACAATGGGTTAAAATGCTCAAATACCTCACTATTTATCGCATTGACGAAGCCCTCAGTCGTCAGGAAAAAGCGCAAGAGAAAAAAGATTCCTCTATTAAAATTATGCCGTTCGACTCAATTGAAGTCGACGCCAGAAGAAAAACCTTGAAATCACAAGAAGATTATTTCAAGCGTATTAAAAAATACAATTCGAAGGATAAATTCTCAGAATATGTCAATGCGGTGGCAATGGTCTTTGATCCGCACACACAGTACTTTGCTCCCCGAGAAAAAAAGCGCTTTGACCAAAGCATGAGTGGTCAATTTGAAGGAATTGGAGCTCGATTAATGCAACGCGATGGCATTTTAAAAGTGAGTGAGATTATTGTGGGAAGTCCAAGTTACAAGCAAGGAGAACTTAAGTCAGGCGACGAAATATTAAAAGTAGCACAAGGCACTGGAGAACCAGTAGATATTACGAATATGGACATGGAAGATGCCATTGAGTTGATAAAGGGCCGTAAGGGTACAGAAGTTCGATTGACGGTAAAAAAATCGGACAATAGCCTTAAAATCATTCCAATTATTCGTGATGTGATAGAAATTGAAGAGACTTATGCGAAAAGTGCATTAATACAAAACAAGGAGAAGTTAGGATACATCTATCTTCCTACCTTCTATACTGACTTTACTAGAAATGGAGCAAGACATTGTGCGCAGGACATGCGCAAGGAAATTGAGAAACTCAAGAAGCAAAAAATCAAGGGATTAATTGTTGACTTAAGGGATAACGGTGGAGGATCATTACAAGAAGTAGTTGAAATGGCTGGCCTCTTTTTCCCTAAAGGTCCCGTGGTACAAGTTAAAGGCCGTAACAACATTCCCCCAGCTATTTTAGACGATAAAAATCCGGATGTAGTTTGGGATGGTCCACTCACCATTCTCATTAACCATAATAGTGCTAGTGCAAGTGAGATTCTAGCAGCATGTATACAAGATTACAAGCGCGGCGTCATTATGGGCACTACCAGTTTTGGCAAAGGTACCGTGCAATCCTTCGTCAACCTTGACTACCAATTATTACCAAGTTTTGATAGTATTAAGCCTATTGGCGAAGTGAAAATCACCCAACAGAAATTCTATCGTATTAATGGTGGTGCTACTCAGTTAAAAGGCGTAACACCTGATATTCAATTACCAGACCCATATGCCCTATTGGATTTAGGTGAGAAAGAGTACGACTATGCCATGCCATGGGACGAAATTAACAAAGTAGAGTACAGTGCGTTCAAGGACATCAACTATGTAAAGCTCGTTGAAAGTAGCATGAGAAGAGTGAAAACAAATCCCACTTTTTCTTTACTTGAGGAGCAAGCGAAAGATATAAAATCAAGAAAAGATGACACGCGTTATTCACTTAATCTTCAGGCTTACAGAAAAGAACGAAAAGAAGACGCTGAAAAAGCCAAGAAATACGACGAACTTCGAAAAGAAATAAAAGGCTTCACAGCAAAACTACTGGATGAAGACCAAGCTCGCATGTCTGCCGACACCTCTCGCCTTAACCGTGAATTGCGGTGGGTGGGTTATGTTGCAAAGGATGTTTACATTCAAGAAGCAACCAATGTTTTATTGGAAATGAAATAGTGCTTGACTGGCATTAAACACAATGTATAAGGATAAACAAAAAGGGCTGACTCATAGAGTCAGCCCTTTTTTTTAAGTAGGATTCGGTTATTTCTTTCTTGGTCCGATAAGCATCATCATACGCTTTCCTTCAAGAGTTGGGAGCTGTTCAGCCCTACCAAACTCTTCAAGTTCGTTAGCAAAACGCAACAATAGAATTTCTCCTTGATCTTTAAATACAATCTCACGACCCTTGAAAAACACATACGCTTTCACTTTGCATCCCTCTTGAAGGAATTTGACGGCGTGGTTTTTCTTGAAATTAAAATCGTGTTCATCTGTATGTGGACCAAAGCGAATATCCTTGACAATTACCTTAGCGGCTTTTGCTTTAATTTCCTTTGCTTTCTTTTTTTGTTCATAAAGAAATTTACCGTAGTCAACAATTTTACAAACTGGCGGATCAACGTTTGGGGCAATTTCAACTAAATCCAACTCGCGTTCGCGAGCCATTTCCAGCGCTTTAGAAAGCGGGTATACGCCACTCTCAATTTCATCCCCTACCACACGCACACGCTGAGCTGTAATTCGGTTGTTAACTCTGTGTAACTCTTCCTTTACACCAGGTCTTTTGAACCCTTCTTTGAGACCCCTAGGTCTTGGTCGATCTCCGGTATTTGTAGGCGCCGGATTTGGATTTTTTTGGTTGATAGTTCCTCCGCTTTTATTTGTTATTTATATATAGTTGATTAGGCTTGTTCAGTGTTTGTTTTACTGCTGAAATCCTTTTCAATCAATTCATTGACATACTTTGCAAAGTCGTTAATAGAGAATGTTCCAATATCACCATTTCCGTGAGCTCTAACAGCAACTTCCTCGTTCGCTTCTTCTTTTTCTCCAACAACAAGCATGAAAGGAATTTTCTTCATTTCATTATCCCTAATTTTCTTTCCGATTTTTTCATTTCGGTCATCTACAAATCCACGGATATTGAGCTGGTTAAGCAAATTTAATGTTTTTTGGGCGTAGCTGTTATATTTTTCAGAAATAGGCAGAATTGCCACTTGATCTGGGGTCAACCATAATGGGAAATTTCCCCCACAATGCTCAATAAGTACCGCTATAAATCGCTCCAAGCTACCAAAAGGCGCCCTGTGGATCATAACGGGCCGGTGTTTTTGGTTATCACTACCTGTATACTCCAAATTGAAGCGTTCAGGTAAATTATAATCCACTTGAATAGTTCCTAGTTGCCATTTCCTACCCAAGGCATCTTTTACCATGAAATCCAATTTTGGACCATAGAAAGCTGCTTCGCCGCATTCTACCACTGTACGTAGGCCTTTTTCAGCTGCTGATTCAATAATTGCCTGTTCCGCCAAAACCCAATTTTCTTCGCCGCCAATGTATTTTGAACGATCCACTTGGTCTCTCAATGAAATTTGAGCAGTATAGTCCTTAAAATCAAGCGCATTGAAAACAAGTAAAACTAAATCAATTACTTTGCAAAACTCTTCCTTAACTTGATCGGGACGAACAAATAAGTGCGCATCATCCTGAGTAAACCCACGCACACGTGTTAATCCATGTAATTCTCCATGTTGTTCGTAACGGTAAACCGTTCCGAATTCGGCAAAGCGCACAGGGAGGTCTTTATAGGACTTCGGTGAGGATTTATAAATTTCGCAGTGATGCGGACAGTTCATTGGTTTTAGGAAGAACTCTTCGCCTTCTTGCGGTGTTTTAATCGGTTGAAAGGAATCCTTGCCGTATTTTTCGTAATGTCCAGAGGTCACATACAATTCCTTTTGAGCAATATGAGGAGTTGCAACAGGCAAATAACCTGCATTTGTTTGTGCCTTTTGCATGAATTGAATTAACCGTTCACGCAACATGGCACCTTTAGGCAGCCACAAAGGCAATCCCATTCCCACTTTTTCAGAAAAAGTAAACAATTCCAATTCCTTTCCAAGTTTACGGTGATCGCGTTTTTTAGCTTCTTCCAACATCACTAGGTATTCCTTAAGATCTTTGTCTTTCGGAAACGTAATACCATATACTCTGGTGAGCATTTTATTCTTCTCATCCCCCTTCCAATAGGCGCCTGCTACATTAAGAATTTTAGCTGCTTTAATAAATGAGGTGTTGGGAATGTGCGGTCCCCTGCATAAATCCGTAAAATTTCCTTGCGAGTAAAGGGTAATTTCACCATCCTCGAGGCGTTCAAGCAGGTCTAATTTATATTCATCTCCCTTATCAGTGAAGTAAGCAATCGCCTCTTTCTTAGAAATTTCTTTACGGATGTAGCTATTGTTTTGACGAGCTAAATCGAGCATTTTCTGTTCAATTTTGCCAAAATCCTCCGGAGTTAAGGTATGACCATTGAGATCAACATCGTAATAGAAGCCATTCTCAAGAGGTGGTCCCACCCAGAATTTAACACCAGGATAAAGAGCTTCTAACGCCTCCGCCATAAGATGCGCACTTGAGTGCCACATCGTTTCCTTTCCTGTGGTATCATTCCAAGTAAGTAATTGAAGCGCAGCGTCGCTGTGTATTTCACGGCCAGCGTCCCAAACTTCACCATTAATTTTTGCTGCTAATACGTTACGTGCTAACCCTTCACTAATGCTCTGTGCAATTTGAAGGGAAGTGGTTCCTTTATCGTATTCTCTTTCTGAACCATCAGGTAGTGTAATTTTTATCATGTCGCTATCCTGCTTACAACGCAGGTTAAAATTCACGTAAAGATACAAAAAAACACTGATAACGTGACTGTTAAGTTATCCGCATATTTTTCCCTTACTTTGAATTGGCGAACATGACCGCCCTGAGAAAAAATCGATTTATGACACACATAAAAAAAACCAATACAAAAATGTCGCTTTTTGAGTATTTCGCTCAAGGCTGTGTTAAATATACTGGCTCAACAGGTGCCTTTTTATTAGCCTTTTTAGCCATAATTATTTGGATTATTACTGGCCCTATGTTTCACTTTTCAGACACATGGCAGTTGGTAATCAATACTGCGACGACCATTATTACGTTTTTGATGGTGTTTTTAATTCAAAGAGCTCAGAACAAGGACAGTCGGGCATTACATTTAAAACTAAACGAGTTAATCGCCTCCTTAAAAGGTCCCAGCAATCGGTTAATTGATGTGGAAGATTTAACCGAGGATGAATTAAGAACTCTATCAAAATTTTACCAAGTGCTAAGTGATATGGCACGAAAAGAAAAGGACCTTTCAGTATCTCATTCAATTGAAGAAGCCGTGCATAGGCACAATCACAAACGAGCTACTGAACGACCTTAAAAAACAGAATAAACTCAGACCCCACTCCCATTTGCGATTGCACCTGAATATATCCGTTGTGCAATTCTATAATACGCTTCGTCAATGCGAGTCCTATGCCATGACCTCTTATTGCTGAAGTTGAATTAGCTCGATAGAACGGTTCAAAAACATATTGCTTTTCTTGTTCAGATAACCCAATTCCATGATCGGTTACAGCGACTATAATTTTCCCAGGCTGCGTTGAAAATGAAATTTTACAAGCATTATCGTTACTGAATTTACAAGCATTATCGACCAAGTTGATAAATGCAATTTTTAGCAAAGACGCATTACCAGGGATGGTGATTTCCTTCTCATTTTCTGGCATCGCGTCAAATTGCAGCCCAATGGTATAGGTTGGAAATCGTTTATGAATCTCGTCACAGGCTTCCCATAGAACATCGTCAATTCTTATTGGCTGAGCATTGATATCATTTTCAGAACTTAGTCTAGCAAATTCAATCAGTTCATTCGCTGTTTGATTAAGATTTTTGATATCCTCCAGTACCGATTTAACAACGGATTTGTATTCATCAACACTGCGATCCTTCATCAAATTAACTTGAAGTTGCGAAGTAATGGCAGTAAGCGGGTTTTTCAATTCATGGGAAGCGCCACTAATAAATAATTTCTGAATATTTACTGAGTTTTCAATTCGACGCAATAAATCATTGAATTCTAGAACCAACCGTCCGATTTCATCACGGTTATTTGTTTCACTTAATTTTTTATCGAGCTTGTCTACATCCAAATTTTCAATTTCCGTTACAAGAATTGAAAGCGGATTTAAGGCCCGTTTGGCGTAAAACCAGCCTGTTATACCGGAAATGGTAATGAGTGCAAAAAACAAAAAGATTAAGGTGTTTTTTAAGTTGTTCAATTTGCTGTAGCCAAACAAATCAAAGGCAGAAACAACCCCATAAAGTACTTGGCCTGTATCTGAATCGACAAACTTTAACCCTGTTGATTCATACAATCCAAAGTTGCCATTGAGCCGTTCGTTCGATTTTAATTTTGTTAAAAACGCCTTTGGATGTTCAACTAGGATACTGTCGTTACTTGAAAATAGTTGTTTGAAATTCTCATCATAGATTACAACTTTTTCGTAACGCAACTTGTCCTTTTGTTTACGATCAATGATTCTTAAAATTGTAGAGTCCTTTTTATTTACAGAGGAATAAATTTCAAGTGAAGTTTCTACCTTGTGATTTAGTCGATCATAGAATTCGCTTTGTCTGTAAGTAGATGATGAATAATAGATAATAGAAAAAGAAGCTGCAATTAGTAAAGTAACCACCACAACGAATTGAATGGTTATACGGGTTCTAATTTGCATTACTTTTCTTCCCTAAAAATATAGCCAAGTCCTTTTCTTGTATGCAGGTATTTATCCTCAAAGTCCTTATCAATTTTATTCCTTAAATAACTAACGTATACCTCCACAATATTTGTACCGGTATCAAAATGGATATCCCAAACATTTTGTGCGATTTCTTCTTTTGAAATAACGCGATTTCGGTTCTTCATGAAATATTCAAGCAGGGCAAATTCTTTGGCTGTAAGCGTGAGCATCTTATCACCACGATAAACTTCCTTAGTATCAAGATTTAATTTTAGGTCGGCACATTTTAAGTAATTAACCGGTGTGGATTTTTTGCGCATTCTGTTCATCATGGCCTTAACCCTCGCCAGAAGCTCTTCGAAATCAAACGGTTTTACAATATAATCATCGGCCCCTGAGTTAAACCCATTGACTTTATTAGCGGTTAATCCAAGAGCTGTAATCATAATTACAGGTGTTTGATTACCTGCACTTCGTAGTTTTTTACACAGCTCAATACCATCTAATTTTGGCATAATAATATCTGTGATGATAAGATCGAATTTTGATTTTTTAGCGACATTTAAAGCCATTTCACCATCATAGGCAGTAGTAACTTCAAAACCATTTTCCTTTAAACCTACAGCCAATGCATCAGCGGTTTTCACTTCATCTTCAACAACTAATAGTTTCATACAATTATTTTATCACTTTAAGTTAGGCAAATCTACTTAAATAACAAAACCCGGTATTACCCGGGTCTTGTTAACTTAAACAACCAGCTAATATGTTACTCATACTTAGCAACCGCAAACTAAATAAAACCAACCAAACTACAGTTAATCTAAGAACTTCTAACAATATTCTAATAAAAAAAGCCTGATCATTGACCAGGCTTTTAGACTACTAAAAAAGCTTATTACTCTATTAACACCTTGTGATGGAGCGTTCTACCATCCACGTTTCCGGTGATGAAATAAATTCCTGGAGCGAGTCCCTCTATGTTTACTTTTCCACCATTGTTTGTTCCAACGGTAACTGTTCTCACCACCTGGCCCAGTTCATTCATGACCTGTAGGGTCATGTTTTTATCGGCTTCAATTGTAAAGATGCCATTAGAAGGGTTTGGATAGACCTTGAAGCCCATTGCCTCTGTTTCTGTTATACCTTGGCAGCTAGAGACTTTAACCACTGTCGATGCTG